>Ga0209656_10001992_pt1 | contig 13323 bp, 9 predicted proteins | sample BogFormECP12_OM2_FD_188239 | JGI IMG/M metagenome (GOLD analysis project Ga0209656, IMG submission 188239) | Bog forest soil microbial communities from Calvert Island, British Columbia, Canada - ECP12_OM2 (SPAdes) (version 2) | ecosystem: Environmental > Aquatic > Freshwater > Wetlands > Bog ... | reverse complement strand
GCTAGATGTAGTCGCTGAGTGCTGCTAGATGTAGTCGGTGAATGCTACGGATGGAAATCGCGTCCGCACCGCATAAGGCTTTATTATGTAATAACTTTCGAAGTCGTCACAAAATTAAAACCTCAATTTGCAAGTACTCGATGCAGAGGGTCGGTTCGGTCTTGAGAGCTCGTCGCCGGCCCGCGGGGCATGAACCACCCCGCGCTTATACTTGAAGAACTCGGCCACAAGATATTGATCCGCGCTACCCCAAATCCGGGGATGCCCCGATTGAAATAGGGTGTCGGCCGGCCTACCGTGCGGCGTCGGTGAGCAGGCGCCGTATGCGAGCGCCGCTGGGGTCTGGGCGCCTGGATTCCCGCTTTCGCGGGAATGACGGATGAGACGGACCACCGCTGATTTGGTGATTCATATTCACGTCTGGCCTTGGTCCGCCGCGCGCTGACGCAGCTTGTCCCAATAGTCGAGCCGCTTTTTGACCTCGCGCTCGAAGCCGCGTTCGTCGGGCCGGTAGAAATTGCGCCTCGTGACGCCGTCCGGGAAATAGTTCTGACCGGAAAAACCCTCCTCGGTGGCGTGGTCGTAGACATAGCCTTTGCCGTAGCCGAGGTCGCGCATCAGCCGGGTCGGCGCGTTGAGGATGTGCATCGGCGGCATCAGCGAACCGGTCTCGCGCGCCGTCCGGCCGGCCTCTCCGAAGGCTTGGTAGACGGCGTTCGATTTGGGCGCGGTCGCGAGATAGATCACGCATTGGGCGATCGCCAGCTCGCCTTCCGGCGAGCCGAGCCGGTCGTAGGTATCCCACGCCGCGAGCGCCTGGACGACGGCCTGCGGGTCGGCAAGGCCGATGTCCTCGATCGCGGCCCGGGTCAGCCGGCGCAGGATGTAGATCGGGTCCTCGCCGCCGGCCAGCATGCGCGCCAGCCAATAGAGTGCCGCATCGGTATCCGAGCCGCGCAGCGATTTGTGCAATGCGCTGATCAGATTGTAGTGACCCTCCCGGCCCTTGTCGTAGAGCGGTGCCCTGTGCTGCACGAGGCGCGCGAGCTCCTGCGGTCCAAGCGGGCTTTCGGCAGGCAGGCGGGCAACCTCCTCGACGAGGTTGAACAGAAAACGGCCGTCGCCATCGGCCATCGCGCGCAATGCGGCGCGGCCGTCTTCGGTCAGCGGCAGGTTATGGGCGATGTGCTGCTCGGCGCGCCGCAGCAGGGTCTCGAGGTCGCCGTCGTCGAGGCGGCGCAAGACGAAGACCTGGGCGCGCGACAGGAGCGCACCGATCAGCTCGAAGGACGGATTCTCGGTCGTGGCACCGACGAGGATCACGGTGCCGTCCTCGACATAGGGCAGAAAGGCATCCTGCTGGGCGCGGTTAAACCGGTGGATCTCGTCGACAAAGAGCAAGGTGCCCTGGCCCATCGCCCGGCGCTTCTTGGCCGCCTCGAACACCTTGCGCAGATCCGCGACCCCGGAAAAGACGGCCGAGAGCGGCTCGAAGGCGAGGTCGGTGCCCGATTTGGACAGTTCTTGGGCCAGGAGCCGCGCGATCGTCGTCTTGCCGCAGCCCGGCGGTCCCCACAGGATCATCGAGGCGAGCTGCCGGCTCGCCACCATGCGGCCGATCGGCCCCTCGGGGCCCAGCAGATGATGCTGGCCGACGATGTCCGCGAGGCGCTGCGGGCGCAGCCGGTCGGCCAGCGGGTGCGGCGCCTCTTTCTCGAACAACGTGGTCATCGGCGGTGCAGGCGTTGACATAATCCTGACGGCAGCTCTGGTAGTTTAGACAATAGGCATGCTCCTACCGGTTGCCGGCCGTCGGGCACTGGCGGCTTCCCTGCCAGCCCGTTTTGTCTCCCTGCTAGCCTCCCTCAGGACACCCGAGACAATCACTTTAATGGTTTGATTATAAATCACTTTTAGCAATGTGACCGGTGATTTTCGCGATTTTTTCCCTGCCGTCAGGGTAATGGCAGGGTAACTCTGGGCTGCTCGTCGCCTCGAAAACCTCGGCAAAAGTGACGCGCAGGGCGTCGTCCACCTCCGCCATCGTCGCCGCAACCCCGAGCCCGGCGAGCGACGTCACCCCGTGCTCGGCGATGCCGCAGGGGACGATGCCGCGGTAATGGTCGAGCTCGGGATCGACGTTGAGCGCCACACCGTGATAGGTCACCCAGCGCCGCACGCGCACACCGATCGCGGCGATCTTTTCCTCCTCGCCGCCGCTTCGCGCCACCCAGATGCCGACCCGGCCGTCGCGCCGCTCGCCGTTGACGCCGAAACGCGCGAGGGTGCGGATCATCCAGTCTTCGAGCCGATGCACGTGGCAGCGCACATCGCGGTCGCGGCGGGAAAGATCGAGCACGACATAGGCGATGCGCTGCCCGGGTCCGTGATAGGTGTAGCGGCCGCCGCGGCCGGTCCGGTGCACCGGCAGGTAGTGCGGGTCGAGCAGGTCTTCGTCGCGCGCGCTGGTCCCGGCGGTGTAGAGCGGCGGGTGTTCGAGCAGCCAGACGAGCTCGGGAGCGGTGCCGGCGCGGATCGCCGCGACCCGCGCCTCCATCTCCGCGACCGCCGGCCCGTAATCGACGGGATTCCTGTCGATTCGCCACTCGATCCCGCTCGCTCCCGTCACCATCTCAAAGCCCATGCAGCTTGATATGGTAGGCCGGATTTGCTAATCACCCCGGCCCCCTGCCGTGCGGTCGTGGCGGAATTGGTAGACGCGCAGCGTTGAGGTCGCTGTGGGGGAAACTCCGTGGAAGTTCGAGTCTTCTCGACCGCACCACCCGCAGCCGCCACAGCTGACCAGCGAGATTGCGTCGTCGCGGAGCCTGTCCTCGGGCGGCGCATGGCCCCGACCCGGGGGCTCCTCGCAATGACGACCTCTTTCGGCGTCATTGCGACCCCCGGACAGCCAGCCCTGGCGGGCCGTTCCGGGGGGAAGCAATCTCGATGAGATAGGGTCTGCCATGCAAAACACGCGGCTTCCGACCCTCGACTTCGACCTCGGCCCCGAGATCGACATGCTGCGCGCGACGGTGCGCGGCTTTGCCGAGGACCGCATCGCGCCGCTCGCCGCCGAGATCGATCGGACCGACCGCTTCCCGGTCGAACTGTGGCCCGAAATGGGGGCACTCGGCCTGCACGGGATCACCGTCGAAGAGGAATATGGGGGCGCCGGCATGGGCTACCTCGCGCACTGCGTCGCGATGGAGGAAGTGAGCCGCGCCTCGGCCTCGGTCGGGCTTTCCTACGGCGCCCATTCGAACCTCTGCGTCAACCAGATCCGGCGCAACGGCAGCGAGCCGCAGAAGCGCAAATATCTGCCCAAGCTGATCTCCGGCGAGCATGTCGGCGCATTGGCGATGAGCGAGCCCGAGGCCGGCTCGGATGTCGTCTCGATGCGGCTGCGTGCCGAACTCAAGGGCGACCGTTACGTCCTGAACGGCAGCAAATTGTGGATCACCAACGGCCATTACGCGCAGACCCTAGTCGTCTACGCCAAGACCCGGCCCGAGGCGGGTCCGCGCGGCATCACCGCCTTTCTGATAGAGAGCGGGTTCAAGGGGTTTCGGCCGGCGCAGAAGCTCGACAAATTGGGCATGCGCGGCTCGCCGACCTCGGAGCTGGTCTTTGAGGATTGCGAGGTGCCGGCCGAAAACGTGCTCGGCGCGGTCGACGAGGGCGTGCAGGTGTTGATGAGCGGGCTCGATTTCGAGCGGGCGATCCTTGCGGCGGGTCCCCTCGGCATCATGCAGGCCTGCCTCGACGTCGTGATCCCCTATATCCACGACCGCAAACAGTTCGGCCAGGCGATCGGCGAGTTCCAGCTGATCCAAGGCAAGATCGCCGACATGTACACGACGATGAACGCCTGCAAATCCTATGTCTATACCGTGGCCAAGGCCTGCGACCGCGGGCAGACGACGCGCAAGGATGCCGCGGGTGCGATCCTTTACGCGGCCGAGAAAGCGACGGCGATGGCGCTCGACGCGGTACAGATCCTTGGCGGCAACGGCTACATCAACGATTTCCCGACCGGGCGGCTATTGCGCGACGCCAAGCTCTACGAGATCGGCGCCGGCACCTCGGAGATCCGCCGCATGCTGATCGGCCGCGAAATCTTTGCGGAGACCGCCTGACATGCGCCGCCTGATTTCGTCGGGCTCGCCGTTCGAGGCCGAGGCCGGTTACAGCCGGGCTGTGGTCGACGGCGAGTGGGTCTTTGTCGCCGGCACGACCGGTTTCGACTATGCAACGATGACGATCGTCGAAGATCCGGCCGAGCAGGCGCGTCAAGCTTTGCGCAACATCACCGCGGCGCTGGCTGAGGCGGGAGCCAGCCTCGCCGACATCGTCCGGGTCCGCTACTACGTGCCCAACCTCGCCGATTGGCCCGCGATCGTGCTCGTTCTGGGCGAGGTCTTCGGCAGGATCCGTCCGGCCGCGACCGCACTCGTCTGCGGCCTGGTCGACCCGCGCATGAAAATCGAGATCGAGGTGACGGCACGACGAGATAGCGCGGGTGCGCCGTGAACGGGCGGCTCCTCACCCTCGTCGCGGCGATCTTCGTCGTGGCAGGCGCTGCCAGCGGGGCGGTGGCGCAGCAGGTTCCGCGGATGCCGCGAGTCGGGTTGCTCCTCCAGGGCTCACCGGAGACCGTCGTCGGCAGATTGGCCGGAGGCGAATTCCGCGAGGGCATGCGCTCGCTCGGCTGGATCGAGGGCAGCACCGTCGCGATCGAGGATCGCTTCGCCAAAGGCGATCCGGCGCGGCTGGCGGCGAATGCGGCCGAATTGGCTGCGGATAAGGTCGATGTCATTGTCGCCATCGGCGTGCTCCCAGCCCGAGCGGCCCGCCAGGCCACCTCGACGATCCCGATCGTGACATCTGGGGCCGACCCACATGATGGCCTTGTTGCCAGCTTGGCGCACCCGGGCGGTAACATCACCGGCCTCTCGGTGATGTGGCCGGACCTCGTTGCAAAGCAGCTTCAATTGTTCATGGAAGCCGTGCCGCGGGTAAGCAAGATCGGCGTCGTGCTGCAGCCTAACTATTCGCCTCACGCGCAGCTGATGACAGAACTCGAACGTGCCGCCGCCGTCTTGGGAGTCTCGGTGTTTCCGGTTGACGTCGGCACCGCTCGGGACCTGCCGCCGCGCTTTGACGAGATGACGAAAGCCGGTGCAGATGCCTATTTCGTGCTTTCCGAACCCAGAACCACAGAGATGCGCGACGACATCGCCGCGCTCGCCTTGCGCCATCGCCTGCCCGGCGCGGCTCAGGACCGCCGGTATGTCGAGGCAGGAGTGCTGCTCTGTTATGGAGTGAATTTTCCAGCGTTTCACAGGCGTCTCGCGGTCTATGTCGACAAGATCCTCAAGGGCGCGAAACCCGCCGATCTGCCGGTCGAGCAGCCGACGACATTCGAATTGGTGCTAAACCTCAAGACCGCCAAGGCGCTCGGCCTCACAATCCCGCCCTCGATCCTCAACCTCGCCGACGAGGTGATCGAGTGATGCCGCCCGCGACTTTGCCCGGATGCCGCTGATCGCTCGAGCAGGCGTCGAGGAACTCATCGAGGGTGAGAAGCTTGTACGCCATCGCGGCTCTAAGCCGCGTCTTCCTCGGCCAAGATTTCGGCAAAGAGGTCGCGGTCGATGTTGCCGCCGGACTGGATCACCGCGACCCGTTTGCCGCGTAGCCGATTGCGCTCCTGAAATGCCGCGGCGAGCGGTGCAGCACCGGCGCCTTCGGCGACGTTGTGCGTTCCGGCGAACAGGATCCGCATGGCCCGGCGGATTTCCGCCTCCGACACGGTGACGATGCGTGCCGCACCGCGGCAGATGATGTCGAGCGCTTCCGGGTCGGGCACCCGCACGGCGAGCCCGCCGGCCATGGTATCGGCGGAATTGGTGCTGACCGGCTTGCCGGCGGCGAAGGACAGCGCATAGGTCGGGGCCTTCTCGGAAACCACCCCGACGATCTCGGCGGTGAGACCGAGCGCCTCGCGCGCCGCGATGACCCCGCAGATGCCGCTGCCGAGCCCGATCGGCACATAGACCGTCTCGAGATCGGGAACCGCCCGAAACAGTTCGAGAGCGTAGCTCGCCACACCGCGCACCAACAGCGCGTCGTAGGAGCGGACGAGATGCAGCCTTTCGCGCTCGGCCAAGGCGACGGCATATTCATAAGCTGCTTGGAAATCGTGCCCGGCCTCGACGAGCCGCGCGCCAAACCCCACCATCGCGCGGTTCTTTTCGACGCTATTGCCGAACGGAGCGACGATCGTCGCCGGGAGCCCGAGCCGCGCTGCCGCGAGCGCGATGCTCTGCCCGTGATTGCCCGTGGTAGCGGTCACGACACCGCGAATATCGGGTTGCGAGCGCTTGACGTCGTCGAGATAGACGAGCCCGCCGCGGATCTTGAAGGCGCCGATCGGGGTGTGGTTCTCGTGCTTGACCCAGAGCTCGGCGCCGATCCGCCGCGACAATAATGGCCAGCAATATTGCGGGGTCGGCGGCACTACCCGGCGGATGAGCGCTGCCGCGACCTCCAGTGTCTCGAGATCGATCATGATAAATTCATTCCGCTGATTTTTCCTTGCCGGGTCAAGCCGAGCCTATAAGGTTTGGCATACGCATGACGGTTCTTTCGACCTCGATCGACAGGCGCTCAGAGACGTTCGCCGCGAACGCGGCGGCGATGCGCGCGCTCGTCGAGGATCTGCGCGCCAAAGTCGCTGACATCGAAACCGGCGGCGCCGAGGAGGCCCGGCGCCGCCATCTCGGCCGGGGCAAATTGTTGCCACGCGAGCGTGTGCGGGCATTGCTCGACCCGGGCTCGCCCTTTCTCGAGCTGTCGCAACTCGCGGCCTATGGAATGTATGACGGCGAGGTCCCGGCGGCCGGGATTATCACGGGGATCGGCCGGATCATGGGACGCGAATGCGTCGTCGTCGCCAACGATGCGACAGTCAAGGGCGGCACCTACTTTCCGATCACGGTCAAGAAGCATCTCCGGGCCCAGGAGATTGCCGGCGAGAACCGGCTGCCCTGTCTCTATCTCGTCGATTCGGGCGGGGCCTTTCTGCCGGCGCAGGACGAGGTCTTTCCCGACCGCGAGCATTTCGGACGCATCTTCTACAACCAGGCCCGTCTCTCGGCGGCGGGCATCCCGCAGATCGCGCTGGTCATGGGCTCGTGCACCGCAGGTGGTGCCTACGTCCCGGCGATGTCGGACGAGTCTGTCATCGTGCGCGGGCAGGGCACGATCTTTCTCGCCGGGCCGCCGCTGGTCCGTGCTGCGACCGGCGAGGTCGTCACCGCCGAGGAGCTCGGCGGGGCCGAGGTGCACAGCCGTGTTTCGGGGGTCACCGATCATTACGCCTCCGATGATCGCCACGCGCTCGGTATCGCCCGCCGCATCGTCGGCAATCTCAACCGCACCACGCGCGTCCAACTCGAGCTCCGGCCCCTCCGCGAGCCGCTCTATTCAGCCGATGAGATCTACGGGGTCATCCCGCCCGACACCCGCCGGCCCTATGAAGTGCGCGAGGTCATCGCCCGCCTTGTCGACGGTAGCGAGCTCGACGAGTTCAAGCGGCTCTACGGCCAGACCTTGGTCTGCGGCTTTGCCCGGATCTGGGGGTATCCGATCGGCATCCTCGCCAACAACGGCATCCTGTTCTCGGAAAGCGCGCTGAAGGCCGCTCATTTCATCGAGCTCTGCACCCAGCGCGGCATCCCGCTCGTCTTCCTGCAGAACATCGCCGGGTTTATGGTCGGCCGCAAGTACGAGGCGGGCGGCATCGCCAAGGACGGTGCGAAGATGGTAACGGCGGTCGCGACGGCCGCAGTGCCCAAGTTCACCGTCATCATCGGCGGCAGTTTCGGCGCCGGCAATTACGGTATGTGCGGGCGGGCCTATTCACCGCGGTTTTTGTGGATGTGGCCGAATGCACGGATCTCCGTGATGGGGGGCGAGCAAGCCGCCTCGGTTCTTGCGCAAGTGCGCCGCGACACTAGGGCTGGGCATGGCGAGGGTTGGAGCGCTGCGGAAGAGGAGGAATTCAAGGCGCCGATCCGTGCGCAATATGAGACTCAGGGCCACCCGTATTACGCCAGCGCCCGGCTTTGGGACGACGGCATTATCGATCCGGTCGACACCAGGCTCACCTTGGCATTGGCGATCTCGGCCAGCCTCAACGCGCCGGTTTCGGGGTTCTCTGGCGAGCCGACCCGCTTTGGCGTGTTCCGGATGTGAGCTTGTTCAGCAAGATCCTGATCGCCAATCGGGGAGAAATCGCCTGTCGGGTGATCAGCACCGCACGGCGGCTCGGGATCGCCACGGTCGCGGTTTACTCGGAGGCCGACCGCAGCGCGATGCATGTCGACCTCGCGGAGGAGGCGTGGCCGATCGGGCCGGCGCCGGCCCGGGAAAGTTATCTGAACATCGATGCGATCCTCGAAGCCGTGCGCAACAGCGGTGCCGAGGCGGTGCATCCTGGATACGGTTTTCTATCGGAGAATGCCGAATTCGCCGAGGCCTGCGCGGCTGCCGGGGTCGTGTTCATTGGTCCGCCCGCATCGGCGATGCGGGCCATGGGATCCAAGGCGGCGGCAAGGGCGCTGATGCGACGATCCGGCGTGCCGCTCGTGCCCGGTTATCACGGCGAAGACCAAGATCCCGTGCGTCTTGTCGAAGAGGCCGAACAAATTGGCTTTCCGGTGCTGATCAAGGCCGCTGCCGGCGGAGGGGGTCGGGGCATGCGGGTCGTTGCCGGCGTGGCCGAGTTTGCCACGGCGCTCGCCGGGGCAAAGCGGGAGGCGGCGGGCGCCTTCGGCGACGATCGCGTGCTGATCGAAAAATACTTGCCGCAGACTCGCCACATCGAAATTCAGATTTTTGCCGACCGCCACGGCAATACGATCCACCTGTTCGAGCGCGACTGCTCGATCCAGCGCCGTCATCAGAAGGTGCTGGAAGAGGCACCGGCACCAGGGCTCGATCCAAAGCGGCGCAACGCAATGGGAAAGGCGGCCGTGGCCGGCGCGCGCGCCGTCGGCTATGTCGGGGCCGGCACGGTCGAGTTCATCGCCGATGCCGAGGGTTTCTATTTTATCGAGATGAACACGCGGCTGCAGGTCGAGCACCCGGTCACCGAGATGGTGACCGGGTTCGACCTCGTCGAATGGCAATTCCGGGTCGCCGCCGGCGAAACATTGCCGGTTGACCAGCGGGATCTCCAATCGCGTGGACATGCGATCGAAGCGCGGCTCTACGCAGAAGACCCGGAGCGAGGGTTTCTGCCGCAGACCGGAACCCTAAGTGAGCTGAGGTTTCCCCCGGCCGATATGGCCCGCATCGATACCGGGGTGCGCCGAGGGGATCGTGTAACGCCGTTCTACGATCCGCTGATCGCCAAGATTATTGTTTGGGGAGTGGATCGCCCGGCTGCGCTCGACCGGCTACGCCGCGCTCTCGCCGAGACAGCTCTTCTCGGTGTGGTGACCAACCTCGGCTTGCTGGTCAGGATCGCGACACATCCGCAATTCGCCGCAGCCGCAGTCGACACCGGGTTTATCGAGCGACATCGCAATGTTCTGCTTCCCGGCCAGCGGCCGGCGCCTGGCGGAGCGCTGGCGGTTGCGGCGGTCGCGAGGCTTCTTGCCCGCGCGGCGGCGGCAACGGCCGAGGCGGCCCACTCCGGCGACCCGAATTCGCCGTGGGCTCGCAGCGACGGCTGGCGTCTCAGCGGAAAAAGCCATCAAGAGCTGGTCTTTCGCGACGGAGCGGAGGAACGGACGGTCATCGCCAGAGCTCAAGCGGGCGATTGGCTTCTGAGAATCGGCGACGAGACGATCTGCGCCTTCGGCGAACGGCGGCCCGATGGCACCCTGACCGTTGCGCTCGACGGTGTTCGCGGGCGTATCACTGTGCTCGATCACGGCTCTGAAACGGTAGCGTTCCTCGCCGACGAAAATTGGCGGCTGGTCGAGATCGACCCGCTCGACGCGCACGAAGGCGATGATCCGGGTGCCGGCCGCCTGACCGCGCCGATACCGGGACGGGTTACCCAGCTGTTGGTCGGTGCAGGCGATGCCGTGCGGCGTGGCGAGCCGCTGATGATCATCGAGGCGATGAAGATGGAGCACACGGTGGCGGCGCCCGTTGACGGGACCGTCGAGGCGGTTCGGTTCGCCGTCGGCGATCTGGTCGAGGAGGGAGTCGAGCTGATTACGCTCGCCGCGCCGGGCAGCTGAGAGGGCCTCGGTGCCGCTGCACCTGCTGAAGCTCGCCGTCGGCATTAACGACATCGACCAATTGCGCCGGATCCGCGAGGCGCGGGCGGCGGAACGCGGCGGGAATTGGGTCTACACCAGGAATCACCCCCGGCGGGCGCAAGAGGTGCTTGCGGGTGGATCAATCTATTGGGTCATCGGCGGTCAGATCCGGGTCCGCCAGCTGGTGACCGGGCTGCGCGGCGAACGAGACGATAACGGCCGTCGCTATTGCCGGATCGAGGTCGATGCGGAGCTGGTGCCTACTCTCCTGCGGGCGTGGCGGCCGTTTCAGGGTTGGCGCTATCTGGCGCCGGCGGATGCACCGCCCGATCGGTCGGCGCCGGCGCAGCTACCCCCCGACCGGATGCTCGCCGAGCTGCGCGCTCTTGGTCTGATCTGACGAGCGATTTTTTTGGCGACGATCCTCTGGACATCGCGAGATGTGACGATTACGTTACCCGGTTGCTGCGCCGTCTAGGCCCATCAATCCAGCGCGACACGCGGTGTGAGGAGGGCTTATAAGCGCGGCCCCTCTGAGGCGGGCGTGTCTTGTTTTGGGGGGTTGTTGATTGAGAGGGTGGAGAAGGTGGAAGGGATGCGCGGGCGGCGGCGTTGGGCCGTCCTGGCTCGCGCATTGGATGCGTGCGTTATGGAGGCCCTTGTATGGGGTCGATCGATGGGGCCTAGCCCTTTGGGTCGACCCGGGATGAACTTGAGAGTTTGATCCTGGCTCAGAACGAACGCTGGCGGCATGCCTAACACATGCAAGTCGGACGCTCATGAGGGTTTCGGCCCTTGTGGGAGTGGCGGACGGGTGAGTAGCGCGTGGGAACCTGCCCTCTTGTGGGGGATAACCGAGGGAAACTTCGGCTAATACCGCATACGCCCCGGCGCGAGCCGGGGGAAAGATTGATCGCAGGAGGAGGGGCCCGCGTCGGATTAGGTAGTTGGTGGGGTAACGGCCTACCAAGCCTGTGATCCGTAGCTGGTCTGAGAGGATGATCAGCCACACTGGGACTGAGACACGGCCCAGACTCCTACGGGAGGCAGCAGTGGGGAATATTGGACAATGGGCGCAAGCCTGATCCAGCAATGCCGCGTGAGTGATGAAGGCCTTAGGGTTGTAAAGCTCTTTCGGCGGGGACGATGATGACGGTACCCGCAGAAGAAGCCCCGGCTAACTTCGTGCCAGCAGCCGCGGTAATACGAAGGGGGCGAGCGTTGTTCGGATTTACTGGGCGTAAAGGGCGCGTAGGCGGCGGACCAAGTCGAGTGTGAAAGCCCCGGGCTCAACCTGGGAGGTGCGCTCGAGACTGGCCCGCTGGAGTTCGGGAGAGGAGAGTGGAATTCCCAGTGTAGAGGTGAAATTCGTAGATATTGGGAAGAACACCGGTGGCGAAGGCGGCTCTCTGGACCGAGACTGACGCTGAGGCGCGAAAGCGTGGGGAGCAAACAGGATTAGATACCCTGGTAGTCCACGCTGTAAACGATGTGTGCTAGACGTTGGGGAGCGCAGCTCTTCGGTGTCGCAGCAAACGCTTTAAGCACACCGCCTGGGGAGTACGGCCGCAAGGTTAAAACTCAAAGGAATTGACGGGGGCCCGCACAAGCGGTGGAGCATGTGGTTTAATTCGACGCAACGCGCAGAACCTTACCAGCTCTTGACATGCCCGGTTGGGGGCCGAGAGATCGGCTCTGTCAGTTCGGCTGGCCGGGACACAGGTGCTGCATGGCTGTCGTCAGCTCGTGTCGTGAGATGTTGGGTTAAGTCCCGCAACGAGCGCAACCCCCATCTGCAGTTGCCATCGGGCAAGCCGGGCACTTTGCAGAAACTGCCGGTGACAAGCCGGAGGAAGGCGGGGATGACGTCAAGTCCTCATGGCCCTTATGGGCTGGGCTACACACGTGCTACAATGGCGGTGACAGAGGGCGGCAGGCGGGCGACCGTGCGCCAATCTCAAAAAGCCGTCTCAGTTCGGATTGCTCTCTGCAACTCGAGAGCATGAAGTCGGAATCGCTAGTAATCGCGGATCAGCATGCCGCGGTGAATACGTTCCCGGGCCTTGTACACACCGCCCGTCACACCATGGGAGTTGGCTTTACCCGAAGGCGGTGCAGCAACCCGCAAGGGAGCTAGCCGACCACGGTAAGGTCAGCGACTGGGGTGAAGTCGTAACAAGGTAGCCGTAGGGGAACCTGCGGCTGGATCACCTCCTTTCTGGATGTCCCGAGGACAGAGATCAGAATACAGAGATCAGAAATGGTGTCTGGCGTGATCGCTCCTCCGGGTTTCCACAAACGCCAGAGGCGGCAGCAGATCTGATCTCTGTATTCTGATCTCTGTCCTCTGGCACCGCCGCCGTCTGCGCATCCCTTCTGCCGAGCGTCGGCCTGCGGGCGCGGCGCGCGCCCGTTGGGCTAGTAGCTCAGGGGGCTAGTAGCTCAGCTGGTTAGAGCGCGCGCTTGATAAGCGTGAGGTCGGAGGTTCAAATCCTCCCTGGCCCACCATCCTCCCGGGGGGTGTAGCTCAGCTGGGAGAGCGCCTGCTTTGCAAGCAGGAGGTCATCGGTTCGAATCCGTTCACCTCCACCACGTTGCTGCGCGTTGGCGCGGCGACAGACTTGGCGACGTTCGGAGAAGCTTGAGCGACACCGCCGCGGGCGACCGCGGCGGGGTGTTGATTGAAGGGTGAAGAGAGAGTTGTGATGTGACCGAGGCGGACAGGCCGGGGGCGAGCAGCGCTTGGCCCCTTCGGCGAAGCGAGGCTTCGCCTGTCGGGGCGCGAGCACAGCTGGCGCCGGGCGTGTCCGAGAGAAGTGTCTTCATAGAGGCCGCCGGTCCCGCAGTAGCGGGGCAGGCATGGGGCTTGGCCCTGTGCGCGGCGGTGGTGCGGCATCGCCGGTGACGGCGATGCGGTGATCAAGCGCGAAGCAAGGGCATCTGGTGGATGCCTTGGCACTGAGAGGCGATGAAGGACGTGGCACGCTGCGAAAAGCCCGGGGGAGATGCGAGCGATCGGTGATCCCGGGATCTCCGAATG
>Ga0209656_10001991_pt1 | contig 13323 bp, 11 predicted proteins | sample BogFormECP12_OM2_FD_188239 | JGI IMG/M metagenome (GOLD analysis project Ga0209656, IMG submission 188239) | Bog forest soil microbial communities from Calvert Island, British Columbia, Canada - ECP12_OM2 (SPAdes) (version 2) | ecosystem: Environmental > Aquatic > Freshwater > Wetlands > Bog ... | reverse complement strand
CGCTGCGCGTCGCGGGCGAGACCGTCTGGCCGGTGCCGCCGCTGGGCGTCACGCCCGCGGACCCCGCCGACGGCTCCTCGCGCGGTGAGGCTGTCCAGCTTTTCACTGAACGGGCGGTGGCGACTCTCCCCTCCTTCGCGCTTACCCCATCGAACGCGGACGACGTGGCGGAGCTCTGCCGCGCCCTCGACGGGATTCCGCTGGCGATCGAGCTGGCCGCCGCGCGCGTCCGCGCGCTTTCCGTGGCGCAGATCCGGCTGCGGGTAGCCGACCGGTTCGGGCTCCTGACCACCGGCGACCGGACCGCGCCGCCCCGGCAGCGGACGCTGCGCGCGGCGATCGACTGGAGCCACGACCTGCTGGCCGAGGACGAGCGGGTGCTGCTGCGGCGGCTGTCGGTGTTCGCCGGCTGGTCCCTGGAGATGGCCGAGCGGGTGTGCGCGGACGAGCGGATCCCGGCCGGCGACATGCTGGACCTGCTGGCCGCGCTTGTGGACAAGTCCCTGGTGGTGCGCGAACCCGAGGTCCTCGGCCAGGCCAGGTACCGGATGCTGGACACGATCCGCGAGTACGCGGCGGACAAGCTGGCGGCGGCGGGCGAGACGGCGGCCGTCAGGCACCGGCTTCGCGACTACGTGCTCGCCGTGGTGGAACGGAACTTCGCGGTGGGCATGGCGCTGGTTCCCGCGCCGTGGCAGGACCGGGTCGACGTGTTCCGCAGGTACGACGTGGACGCCAGCAACGTCTGGCTGGTGCTGACCCAGTGCCTCGCGGACGGGGACGTCCAGACCGGGCTGCGGATCTGCAGCGCGGTCCGCCCGTGCATGATCGTGCGCGGCGAGTTCGCCCTGGGCTGTGAGTGGCTGGACGCGTTCCTGGCCAGCGACGGGGTAGCGGACGTGGCGCCGGGCATCCGGGGCGCGGCGCTGATCGGGCGAGCGCAGCTCACGCTCTCCAGCGATCCGGCCGCGGCCGGACCGCTGGCGCGAACAGGGCTGGAACTGTCCCGGGGGGCCGGCGACCAGTACTGGACGGCGGCCGGGCTCAACCTGCTCAGCGAGATCGCCGTGCACACGGGACGGCCGGACGAGGCGGAGACGCTCAGCCGCGAGGCGATCTCGATCGCCGAGATAGCGGGCGACCGGTTTAACGAGGGCTGGGCGCTCGTCATCAGGGCCGCGGTCGCCGGGCTGCGCGGGCGGCTGCGCGAGGCCGCGGAATTCGCCAGCGCCTCGATGGGCGTCATGCGCGCCATCGACCACAGGTGGGGCGTCGCCCGGGCGCAGCTCGGTCTCGGCGACCTCGCCCGGTCACGGGGAGACTACGCCGACGCGCACCGCCGGTACACCGAAGCGCTGGTCATCCTGCGCGAGATCGACGCGCGGCCGGAGATCGCGCGCTGCCTGTCGGGCCTCGGCCGGGTGGCGACGGACCTCGGCGCGACCGCGCTGGCCAGGGAGCACCTCACCGAGAGCCTGCGGCTCAGCCGGAACACCGGGGCACGCATCGGGGTGGCGCGCGGCCTGGAGGCCTTCGCCACGCTCGCCGTCAGGGAGGCAGACGCGGAGCGGGCGGTGCTGCTCGCCGCCGCATCGACCGCGCTGCGCGAGGCGGCCGGCCTGCCCCCGCTGCCTGGCGCGCGAGCCGAGCGGTACCTCGCGCCGGCCCGCCGCCTCGGGGACCAGGTCGTGGCGCGGCTGTGGGCGCGCGGCCTCGAAATGTCTGCCGAGGCCGCCATCGACATTGCCCGCAGCCCCTCGGCGACGCCGGCGCCCGCCGCCGTCGTCACCTTCGCCACCGCGCCGCCCAGTTCGCTGACCCCGCGGGAACTCGAGATCGCCGCGCTGGTGACCCGCGGGCGCAGCAACAAAGCCATCGCCGAGGAACTGGTCATCAGCCCGGCCACGGTCGCACGGCACATCGCCAACATCATGACCAAGCTGGGCTTCCGGTCACGTGCCCAGATCGCCGCCTGGATCTCCGACCGAGGCCTCGCGTGACCCCGCCGGCCGGCCTGGGCTTACCACTGGCCTGGCCTTACCGCTGGGTGCGGGCTTCCTCGATGGTCAGCTCCGCCGCCGGATCGGCCTCCAGCCGCTCGTCGGGGATCGGCTGGCCGCTGAGCACCGACCGGCCGTAGGTCCCGGCCGCCAGCCGGGCCAGGGCCCGGTCGATCGCGGCGAGGCGATCCCGCAGGTCCGCGACGATGGCCTCGTCCTCGGCCTGCTCGGTCAGCGGCAGCCCCGCGTCCCCGAAATCACCAGGCTCCTCGTCTCCGTGGTCGGCTTCGATCTCCTCTTCGGTCTCGGCCTCTTGCAGCAGCGACGCCACCTCGGCGCGCTCCGCGGTCAGCAGGCCCCGCGCCCGGCTCTCGTCCATGTTCGCTCCCTTCGTGGCGGCTCTGCCGCGGACTCCCGGCTCCCCACGTACGCCCCGCCAGCACAACATACCCCTATAGCCACGCCGGTTTGCCGCACCCGCCACCGGACGGGGTACGGCGGCCATGATCTTGGGTCATTAGTGCCTTATATGACCACCTACGACCCAAGATCATGGAAGTCACCGTTTAGGCCGTGGGTGAAGCTGTCGGGAATGATCACGTCCGCGGGGGTTAGGTCGTGGATCGATGGGCGGCCGAGGGCCAGGAGGGCGGAGTCGATGCCGGTCCGCAGGATCTCGAAGACGTTGCGGACGCCGGCCGGGCCGCCGGCCGCCAGGCCCCACAGGCAGGCGCGGCCGATCATGACCGCGCGGGCGCCTAGGGCGAGGGCCTTCACCACGTCGCCGCCACGGCGGACGCCGCCGTCGAGCAGCACCTCGGTGTGCTCCCCCACCGCGCGCGCTATCGCGGGCAGCGCCCTGACCGACGCGGGCGTGCCGTCCAGGTTGTTGCCGCCGTGGTTGGACACCGAGATCGCGGTCGCGCCGGCGTCCACCGCGCGCCGGGCGTCCTCGACGCGCATGACGCCCTTGACCATGAACGGGCCGTCCCACCGCTCGCGCAGCCAGGCGATGTCGTCCCAGGTCGGCGGCGGGACCTTCGCCCACGAGCGGTAGGCGGCGAAGAAGCCTGGGGCCGGCTCGCCCGGCCGTGCCATGTTCGGCACGGTGAGGTCGGGCAGGCCGCCGTGCCGGAGCCAGCCCGCCAGGTAGCGCGGCCTGGACAGGCCCTGCGGGGCGTACCTGAGCATCGCCCGCGGGTCCAGCTTCTCCGGGATGGCCGGGCTGCCCCAGTCGCGGCCGCCGGGGAACGACCAGTCCAGCGTCACGATCAGCGCCCGCGCGCCGTTCTTCCGCGCCTGGCCGGCCCGCTCGAGCAGCGTGTCCCGGTCCGCGGACCAGTGCACCTGGAAGAAGAGCTTGGGGTTGACCCGTGCCACCTCGCCGGCCGGCTTGCTGGCGAACTCGCTCAGCCCCATCGCGGTCCCGGCGTCGCGGGTGCCCGCGGCGACGGCGACCTCGCCGAGCGGGTGCACCGCCTGCGCGCCGGCCGGCGAAGCGATCACCGGCAGGTCGATATCGGTCCCGAGCACCGACGTGCGCAGGTCGCGAACGGCCGGCAGGTCCGCCACGCGGGGGGGAGCGAACCTGAGCTCGGCGAACGCGGCGACGTTATCCGCACGGGTGACACCTGCCTCGGCACCCGCCTCCAGCGCGAGGAAGACCGACTTCGGCAGCCGCCGCCGGGCCCGGCGGCGGGCCTCGGCGACCGTCTCGAACCAGTCCCCCGAGCTCGCCACGGCACGCGCCAGGCCGCCGCTACCGGGCGGTCCAGTGCCCCGCGAGCGCCGGGCCGACCTGCGCCAGGCAGGCGTCGACCGCGGCCAGCATCTCCGCGACGCTGCCGCAGCCATCGGTCCGCCACTGCTTGGTCGCGGTGGCGACCAGGCCGCCGAACACCACCGCGGCGATCCGGGGCCGCAGGTCGCTGACCGGGTCGACGCCCTCGCGCTCGCCGAGCACGCGGACGATCTCGTCATCGCGGTCGTGCAGGTAACGCAGGTGGGCGGCGAGCAGCGACGGCGTGGCGTCGATCAGCTTCATGATCAGCAGGTAGACGGACTCCTCGCCAGGGCTGGCGTCATCGGCGGTCACCGCGCGCAGCGACGCGTGGAACGCGTTGCGCAGCGCGACGAGCGGTTCTTCCTCGGGCGGCCGCACGGCGAGTTCCCGGATGAGGGCGTCCGACGCGTCCCGCACGAACGAGACCGCGAGGTCTTCCTTGTTCGCGAAATACCGGAAGAACGTGCGTTCCGAGACGTCGACGGCGTCCGTGATCTCGCGGACCGCCGTGTGCTCGTATCCCTTGGCGACGAACAGCTTCAGCGCCGCGTGCACGAGGGCATCGCGCGTCTGGCGCTTCTTGCGCTCGCGCCGGTGCGACTCGGCCGCGGACACCACGGACACCTCCTGCATACATACAGGTTACCTCCACGTCACATACTGTCAAATGACATAGATTGCAAACTGTCATTGACTGACATACGCTGGCTCGCGTCGACCAGTCCCACGAGGAGCAGGCCACATCTGAGGCTGCGAGGATAAAGCCATGGAGACCAACGCAGCTCTCGACTATGTCCGCACTCACCACCATGCGGTGCTCGGCACCCTGAAGAGCGACGGGACCCCGCAACTGTCGCCCGTTACCGCCGGCATCGATGACGCGGGGCACGTGACGATCAGCACGCGGCAGACCGCCTACAAGGTCCGCCACATCCGTCGCGACCCCCGCGTCTGGCTGTGCGTGTTTCCCGACCGGTTCTTCGGCAACTGGGTGCAGATCGAGGGAACGGCGGAGATCGTGGAGCTACCGGAGGCCATGGACGGCCTGGTCGACTACTACCGGCGGATCTCCGGCGAGCACCCCGACTGGGACGACTACCGGGCCGCCATGGAACGCGACAAGCGGGTCCTGCTCCGCGTGCGCGTCCGCAAGGCCGGCCCGGACGTCAGCGGCTGATCGCGGCGCTGAGCACTCAGCCGGCCGACGGGCGGAACTGGTAACCGACCCGGTATTCGGTGACCAGGTACCGCCCGTAGGTCGGCCCGAGCTTGTGCCGCAGCCGGCTGACATGCACGTCGACCGTCCGGCTGTCCGCGGCGAAATCGCGCTGCCACACCCGCTGTACCAGGTCTGAGCGGCTGAACACCGTCGCCGGGTGCGCGCTGAGAAACGCGAGCAGCTCGAACTCCTGGAAGGTCAGCGTGACCTCGTCGCCGTCCACCCAGACCCGCCGCTGGTCGTGGTCCAGCAGCAGCCCGGCACGGGCCTCGCCAGCTTCGGGTGCGCCGGGTACGGCCGCGACGTCCAGTGCCGCGCCCGGCGCGGTCACCGGGTATCCGACGATGGCCAGCGATGTCCTGGTGCCGGGGATCGGGACCACGGCGAGCAGCGTCCCGTCCCGGCCCTGGGGCGGCGCGGCCAGCGGCTCGTCTGCGGACGGCCGGCCCACCGCGGGTTCCCGCAGTTGCGCGCCGATCTGCACCTGCTCTGCCACCTCCGCTCCGCTGCCTCCCCCCGCCACTTCCGGGTCGCTCACCTTATATAGGCTAGTAAATAGGTCGTTTTTGTCAAGAAAAAAGCGTGACAAAACTCGGAAATACTTGTGAACAAACCTTAGCGAGCCGGCACGGTCCAGGAGCCCGGCCCGTCGGGAAGCTCGGCGCCGTACCAGTACTCGATCAGCCGCCGGGCGATCGAGGACGTCGGCGCTATCCCGAGTTCACCCGCCTCGATGCTGGCCAGCATCTCGTCGCGGGTGAACCAGCGCGCCTCGCCGATCTCGTCCTCATCGACAGTGATCCGCTGGCCGGCCGCGGCCACCGCCTGGAACCCGAGCATCAGGCTGCGCGGCATCGGCCACGGCTGGCTGCCCAGGTAGCGGATCTGGCCGACGGTGATCGCGGTCTCCTCGAAGACCTCGCGGGCCACCGCATGCTCGGCGGACTCCCCCGGCTCGACGAACCCGGCCAGCACCGACATCCGCCCCTTCGGCCACAGCGCGTTCCTGGCCAGCAGGCACCGGTCGTCCGGGTCGGTGACCAGCATGATCACTGCCGGGTCGAGCCGCGGGAAGTGCTCGGTCCCGTCCAGCGGGCAGGTCGTCAGGTGGCCGGCCGGCGCGGGGACGGTCGCGGTTCCGCACCGGGGGCAGTGGGTGTGCGTATCGTGCCAGTAAGCCAGGGCGACGGCATGGGTGAAGAGCCCCGCGTCCCGGTCGCTCAGCACCGCGCCAACCTGCCGGAGCGCCATGGCCTTCGCCCCATCCGCTTCGCCGAGCTCACCGCTCACCCCGAAGTAGACGACGCCGTCGTCGTCGACGCCGAGCAGGAACCTGGTGCCTGGCGGCGCCTCGCCGGGCGACAGGAAGACCAGCTCAAGCTCGTCCCGGTCGGACCGGACCAGCGTACGGGAGTCATTGACCACGAGTACCCGCGTGCCCGGGTCCGCCCACGCGGCCGCGATCCATTCCGTGTCGTTGCGCCGGATCGTGGCGCGGTCCACCGTGGACCGGGACAGCGCCAGCCGCCCCAGCGGGCCGGTGTCACACTGCTGCGTGCCTGCCTCAGTGCTCATCGGGCGGCCGTACCCGCCGCCGCGAGTTCCTCCCACAGGTATGCGGCCGTCTCCGCGCCGCGCAGCAGCCGGGAGAGGTCCACGAACTCATTGGGTGCGTGTATGCGGTCGGCGTCAAGGCCTACCGCCACGAACACGAGCGGCGCGCCCAGGATGTCGGCCAGGTCGGCCTCGGGACCGCTGCCGCCCTCCTTGGTGAACAGCACGTCGCGGCCGAATGCCCGCGCCATGGCGCGGCGCGCCGCCGCCACAGCCGGAGAGCCGATCGGCGACCTGCAGGGGCGGACTCCGTGTCCGCCGGTGACAGTCGCGACGATCCCGTTCGGTATGACTGTTTTGATGTATTCGCGCAGGGATGCGATTACGGCGGCCGGCTCCTGGCCGGCGACCAGCCGGAACGAGACCTTGGCGTGCGCCTCCTTCGGGATGATCGTCTTCGGGCCCGGGCCGGTGTGACCGCCCCAGATGCCGTTGACCTCCGCGGTCGGCCGGGCCCAGATCCGCTCCAGCGTCGAGTAGCCGGTCTCGCCGGCGAGTGCCTGGCTGTCCCCCGCGTCGGCCAGCCACTGCTTCTCGTCGAAGGGGAGCTTCCCGAGCAGTTCGCGCTCCTCGCCGGATAGCGGGAGGACCGCGTCGTAGAAGCCGGGCAGCGTCACCTTCCCGTCCGCGTCGTGCAGGCCGGCCAGCAGCGCCGCCAGCGCGTGCGCCGGGTTCGGGACGCCGCCGCCGAACGACCCCGAGTGCAGGTCGCGCGCCGGCCCCGACAGCGTGATCTCGGCCTCGGCGAGGCCGCGCATGCCGGTGCAGATCGACGGCACGTCGGCCGCCCACATCGTGGTGTCGCTGATCACGATCACGTCGGGGCCGAGCTGGCCCTTGCGCTCGCGCAGCAGGCCGGCGAAGTGCGGGGAGCCCGACTCCTCCTCGCCCTCGATGAGCATGGTGATCGAGACCGGGGGCGCTCCGGTGCCGCCCGCCGCCAGGCAGGCGCGCAGGCCGAGCGCGTGGAACAGCACCTGGCCCTTGTCGTCGGAGGCGCCGCGGCCGAAGATCCGCCCGTCGCGCTCGACGGGCTCGAACGGCTCGTCATCCCAGCCGTCGGCCAGCGCGGCCGGCTGCACGTCGTGATGGCCGTACACGAGCACGGCAGGCGCCTTCTCATCGGCGGCGGGCCAGTGCGCGTAGACGGCCGGCAACCCCTTGGTCTCCCAGACCTCGACGATCGGGAAGCCAGTCTTCGCCAGGTAGCCGGCCAGCCATTCGGCCGACCGGCGCACGTCACCGTGGCGTGCGGGATCGGCCGAGACTGAGGGAATCGCCAGCCACTCCCGGAGTGCTTGAGAAAACTCGCCGGCATTCGCCGCGCAAAAGTCCCGGACGTCCATGAGAACCTAACGTACCGGCTCGAATGCTTCTCCCTTGCCGATGAGTCCCGCCGACGGGATCGACACCGACTTGCCGGGCCGGCCGGTCACCCAGCCGACGCGGAGCGCGTCCTCCCCCACCTGCTTGAGGGCGTCGAGAGCGGCTTGCTGGTCGGACTTGTTGACCACGATGCAGAACCCGATGCCCATGTTGAAGGTGGCGTACATCGTGGCCGGAGGGATCTCCCCCTGCTGGGCGATGAGCGCGAAGATCTCCGGGACGGGCACCATGGCGTCGAGCTCATAGGAAACGTCGGCCGCGAGCCGGGCCAGGTTGAGCAGTCCGCCGCCCGAGATGTGGGCCATGCCGCGCGGGGTGATGCCCGCCGCCCACAGCGACTCGACGGCCTTCACGTACACCCGGGTGGGCTGGAGCAGCGCGTCCGCGAGCCGGCGGCCGGTGCCCGGCACCTGGTCCGACAGTGACATCCCGCCCTTGCGGAACAGCGCGTGCCTGGCCAGCGAGTAGCCGTTGCTGTGCAGGCCCGAGCTGAGCAGCCCGATCACCACGTCGCCGGGCTTTGCCATGCTTCCGTCGAGCGCCTCACGCCCCTGCGGGAGCGCGCCGATCGCCGTGCCCACCAGGTCGAGCATCGGACCGCCGCCGGCCGAGTCCGCGAGCATGTCGCCGATCTGCGCGATCTCACCGCCCGGGATGGCGATGCCGGCCAGCTCCGCGCCGAGGAAGAGCCCGCGGGCGATCTCGTCAAGGACACCTTCGTCGATCCGGTCGATGGCCATGTAGTCGAGCAGCGCGAGCGGCACCGCGCCCACGCAGATAAGGTCGTTGACGTTGTTCGCCACGCAGTCGACGCCGATCGGCTCCCAGCGGTTGGCCTCCCTGGCGAGCAGGATCTTGGTGCCCACCCCGTCGGTGGTCAAGGCGATCGGCGGACCAGGCGGCAGGTGCATCAGCGTCGCGAAATAGCCGCTGGCCAGCCCGGTGATGGAGGTGACCAGCGGAGACCGGACCTTGGTCCGGGCCAGCCACGGGCGCATCACCCGGGCGAACGCGGCCTGCTCGCGCTCCTCGTCCACCCCGGCGGCGGCGTAGGTAGACGGCGTGCTCTCTGGCGGCGTCGCGTTCATGGACATCGGCTCCCTTATCGTCGTCGACGGCGTTCGCCACATTAGCCGATCGTGGCCGGTCAGCCGCTTACCTGGCGGTGCGCGTCCAGGGTGTCATGCCGGCGAGCGCACCGGCAGCCCCGCGTCCTGCGCGGCCGCGGCGAGGCGCTTGTCGTAGGTGACGAACGCGGACAGGCTGTCGCGCAGCGACATGGCCGCCGCGAGGTGTATGGCGTCGAGCGTCCGGAGGAACGGCTGCTCGAGCGCGGCGGCGTCGCTCAGCACCCGGGTGCTCACCGCCATGAGGTCGAGCAGTTCCCAGAGCCTGTCCACGTAGTCAAGCTCCGCGCTCAGCCTTCCGTCGTCGATGAGCCGCCCCTGGTGGTCGTGATTGATCCGGCGGACGGTTCTGACCAGCTCGGCCCTGGTCAGCTCGGAGGAAAACCACCGTGTGCGCGGACGCGCGTCGATGAACGCGCCGAGGGCCGGAGTAGCGGCGTCCGCGCGGACAAGCTTGAGGAGCGCGCAGGTGTCGAAGCAGATCACCAGCGCTCTTCCTCCCGCATGGCGATGAGGGCGTCGGAGAGAGTATGTGCGTCATACTTCGCGAGCGACGCACAGCGTCTCCGCGAGACGTCCTTTGGTGGCGGACGCCAAATGCCCCGTCCCGGCACGCACGCCGCCCCTATTGCCCGCGGCCTGCCGGAGAGAGACAGTGATCTCGCGAACGCGGCAAGCGACTAAGGGAGCAGATATGGCCGATGAGTTCTGGCGGGAACTGAAGCCGGTCGCGGAGGTATTCCGGCCGGGCGCGGCGCCCGAAGCGTACATTCACGACGCGGCGACCGCCGACGACCGTTATTACGCGCCGCTGTCACCGACAGTCGGGAGCCGGCCGCTGTTCATCTCCCCGAGCCAGAACCGCTGGTGCGACGTCCTGAGGAGCACGGGAGCCGGCCTGGTGAACCGGCATTACCACCCGCAGCAGGTGTTCGCTTACACGATCTCCGGCAGGTGGGGGTACCTCGAGCACGACTGGGTGGCGACCAAGGGCGACTGGATCTACGAGGCGCCGGGCGAGGCGCACACGCTCGTCGCGTACGAGTCGGACGAGCCGATGATGGTCACCTTCAACGTCACCGGCCCGCTGATCTGGCTAGACGAGAACGGCGAGCCGAACGGCACATTCGACGTCTTCGACTACATCAAGCTGTGCCGCGACCACTTCGAGAAGGTCGGCATCGGCGCGGACTACGTGGACAGCCTCTTCCGCTGACGCCTGCCGCGGGCGCGCGCTTCCGCGGAAACGCGTCGCGTGGTGCCGGGGCGATGGCCGGGCCGGGTGTTGCGCGAGGGGTTACCCCCAGGGAGGGAAACGAGCACCACGGGCATCATCCGCCCCGCCACCGGCCAATGAGCCATGACCGCGAAACTTTTTGCACACTATAGCAGCAGAAATCTTTCGCGATAAAAAATGTTTTCGTTAACCTCATGCTGCCGGTGGAATGATGCGCGTGTCGGCACAGAAAATGGCCCGGCCAGTAGGATTGGAGTCATGCTTGTCGCATTCTCGGTTACCCCGCTTGGTGTCGGCGTCGGCGACGGCGTTGGCGAGATCGTCGCGGAAGCGGTCCGGGTGGTCCGGGCCAGCGGGCTGCCCAACCAGACCGACGCTATGTTCACCACCGTCGAGGGTGACTGGGACGAGGTCATGGCCGTGGTCAAGCAGGCCGTTGACGCGGTCGCGGCGCGGGCGCCCAGGGTCAGCCTGGTGCTCAAGGCCGACCTGCGGCCCGGCGTGACGGGCGCGCTGACCACCAAGGTCGAGACGGTCGAGCGCTACCTGGCGGCTAGTCCGCCACCGGAACCCGGTCAATGAGCCGCACCAGGCCCGCCTCGTCGAGCAGGTCGGCGGGGCGGACGGTCAGGTCGTGACGCACGTAATAGAAAGCGGCACGGACCTGGTCCACCGGCACCCCGGCCAGCGCGGCCCAGGCCAGCCGGTAGGCCGCGAGCTGCACGGCGACGGCGTCCTTGTCGGCCTGAGTGCGGGGCGGCTGCCCGGTCTTCCAGTCCACGACGTCGAACCCGCCGTCCGGCTCGCCGAACACCGCGTCGATCCGCCCGCGTACCTGCCGGTCCCCGATCAGCGTGTCGAACGGGACCTCGACCTCGCTCGGCCACCGGCCGCCCCACTCGCCCGCCTCGAAACGAGCCCGCAGCTCCATCAGGTCGTCGTCTGACTCGTCGGGGTCGGCGAACAGGTCGTCGTCGGCGATCAGCCGCTGCTGCCCGAAGCGTTCCTCGAGCCAGCGGTGGAATTCCGTGCCGCGGCGCGCTTGCCTGGCCGGCGGCCTGGGCATCGGGCGGCGCACCTGGCGGGCCAGCTCGTCCGGGTCACGGGCAAGCGCGACCAGCGACGACACCGAAAGCCTGGCGGGCAGCACGACGGGAACCGGCCCGTCCCCCCGCTGCCGTTGCCGCTCCCGCTCGGCGAGGAGCAGCCCCGCGTCCAGGTCCCACGCCGCTATCAGCTCCTGCTCGGCCGGGCCGGGCCCTGCGCCGTCGGCCTCGGAAGGCTGTTCCCAGGCACGCCCGCGGCGGGCGGCCTCGACGAGACGGCTCGCCTCGCGGACCGCCTCGTAGTGCTGCCCGGCCGGCCGCCGCGGCCAGTCCGCCTCGTCAACCTGGGCCAGCAGCGGGTTGTCCGCGTCCTCGGCCGGCTCGTCCGCCCACGTGTGTACGGTCCCGGCCCCCGCCTCGCACGCGGCGCGCGCCTCGGCGAGGAACACCGACGGGCCGAGCGGCGCGGTCCCGTCCCCCCACCAGTAACCGGAGCAGCCTAGCCAGAACGCCGCACGGGTGGCCGCCACATAGGCCAGCCGGCGTTCCTCGGCCAGGTCGCGCGCGCCGCAGGCGCCGGTGAACGCGGCCAGCGAGTCCGCGTCGAGCCCGCGCAGGTCCGGCAGGTCGGCCGCGTCGCCGCGCAGGCTGAACGGGATAAGCCGCGGATTGTCGGTCCACCGCGTCGGTACGCGCGGCCGCGCCGGGAAGACGTGCGCCCGCTCACCGGCGGCCAGCCCGGGCACGAAGACCGCCGGCCACTGCAGGCCCTTGGCGGCGTGCACGGTGAGCAGCTTGACCGTGTCCGACTCGCTCACCCGGCCCGTCTCCAGGCCGAACTCCTCCTGCTGGGCGGCCGTCAGGTAGGCGAGGAAGGCGCCCAGCGTGGGCTCGGGCTGGTCGCCGGCGAACGTCGCGGCCACGTCGGTGAACGCGTCCAGGTCGGCCCGCGCCGCGGTCAGGTCGCCGCCCGGCCGGGCGGCGACCTCGATGTCCAGGCTGAGCGCGCGCTCCACCTCGGCGATCAGGTCGGCCAGCGGCCGGGTGACATGCTCCCGAAGCCGGCGGGCCTGCTCCGCGAGCGCGCGCAGCCTGGCGTACCCGGCCGCCGAGTACCAGCCCGGGTCGCCCAGGTCGTCAAGTGCCTCGACCAGCGAGCCGGTCTCCGCCGTCAGGTCGGTGATCGCCTCGGCGAGCGCGTCACCGGCACCCTCGTCCGCCCGCGCCGGCGATTCGTTCCCGGTTTCCGTCGTCATAGCGGCGGAATCCGGGGACGAATCCGCGCTGTCGCCGCGGGTCAGGGCGCGGGCGCGGCGGCCGAGCGCCACCAGGTCGCGCGGGCCGATGCGCCAGCGGGGGCCGGTCAGCAGGCGCGCCAGGGCGTCGGACGCCGACGCGTCGTGCAGCACGCGGAGCGTCGCCACGACGTCCTGGATCTCGGGCACGCTCAGCAGGCCGCCGAGCCCCACCACTTCGCACGGGATGCCCCGTTCCTCCAGCGCGCGGCGCAGCGTGACGAACTGCGCCCGCTTCCGGCAGAGCACCGCGATGTCCCCCGGCCGCACCCCAGGGGTCCGGCCGTCCGGCCACGGCTGCCCGTCCGGCGCCGAGCCCCCGGGCAGCGCGAGCAGCGCCACAGCCTGCCCGGCCACCCAGTCCGCCTCATCGATCACCGTGGGCAGCAGGGCGCAGCGCACTTCCCCGCGGCCGCCCCGGTCCGGCGCGGGCGCCAGGACAGGCACGTCCGGCGCCTCGGCCCGCAACTGCTCCTGCAGGACCGCGGCCGCGTCGAGCACGCGGCCCGCGTTGCGGAAGCTCGTCGACAGCAGGCGCACCGGCGCGTCCGTCCCTGACCTGGCGGGAAAGTCCCTGGTGAACCGGCGCAGGTTGCCCGCGCTCGCGCCGCGCCAC
>Ga0209656_10001990_pt1 | contig 13332 bp, 10 predicted proteins | sample BogFormECP12_OM2_FD_188239 | JGI IMG/M metagenome (GOLD analysis project Ga0209656, IMG submission 188239) | Bog forest soil microbial communities from Calvert Island, British Columbia, Canada - ECP12_OM2 (SPAdes) (version 2) | ecosystem: Environmental > Aquatic > Freshwater > Wetlands > Bog ... | reverse complement strand
CCGACTGCATAGGAATGCAGCGAACCTTCCCTGTTCGTCAGATAACTCTGGCAACGTTGCGGGCATGGCTGTCACCCAAACCCGTGAAGTCCTTATCGAGGCAACCCCGGAGAAGATCATGCAAGTATTGTTCGACCTTGAGTCGTTGACGGAGTGGTCCTCTGCCCATAAGAAGGTCGAAATTCTCGAACGAGACGACCAGGGGCGCCCGAGCAAGTCTCGGCAAGTCGTCAAAATTGTGGGCGTTAGCGATGAGCAGGTGCTGGCGTACTCTGTGCACGACGACGGCGTGAGCTGGAAACTGGTCAGCGGTAAACAACAACGTGCCCAGCAGGCCCGCTATACGTTGACGCCGGAGGGCGATTCCACCCGGGTCCGCTTCGAGCTAACCGTTGACCTTCTGATGCCGCTGCCAGGATTTCTGATCAAAAAAGGCGCCAATGGTCTCATGGAGACGGCAACCGAGGGTCTACGTCAGCGAGTGCTAGAGGTCCAAAAACGCGACACATAGCCTCTGCCAAAGGAACCGTCGGTCCGAACGTCCAAAGGGGCATCTGGCCGGCGACGGCTGGCTAATAAAGGAACTCGGATGTTGAGAGGTCGTTCGTCTGCCGCTGCACCCGCCGTTTTATGCCAAGTAATGCTCTCCGCGTCATCAGCGCGACTGCTGGTCTAGCCAGCTCTAAGGCGAAAACCTCGCCAGGGTGCCGCAAGCCAATCCGTACCCGCGCGAGGAGCCGGGTATGGTTAGCCCAATGCGGCTGAAGATGGAATGACCACACTGCCATTGGCAGATTCGGCGAAGTGGCCCGAAGCACGATGCTCTGCTCGGGCGTGATCGCCTCCACGCGCAACGTCAGCCCATCTCGCCGCCCCATCCAGCCTTTCGCCGTGAGGCGAAAGACATCCCCCGCTGCGAGTCGCTGCGACTCCGGAGGAACTCGATCGGCGTTATGAACCAGAAGACCGATCAGGCCGTTCCGATCCTTACCCATATGCAACAGCCACGGCCAGATTGCGGATGGTGGAGCACCGATCCACACGGCTTCGGTCACCTGGATGACCGGGTCGCCGACCAACTCATCACCCGGCAACCGCACCTGACACTCCTCTTTAGTTGTGCCCCAGTTGCGGTAGTACCGTCGTGCGGCGTACAAGGCTGCGATGAGCGCCGCGAGCTGCGTAATTCGTTTTGGGGCAAGCGTCATCACACTAGTCTGCGTAGCAATGCGACGCTGTCGCCAGGGCCGTTGGTCCTCGGTGCGACGCCCTTGCCGAGGCAATAAGACCTGTTGGCCCCGGACTGGCTGGAAAAGGGAACAATGGACCTCCGGCCGAGGACTATCGCCTCCTGATCAGTTGCGACGCAAGCAATAACGTTCCCAATAGAGGTTTCTGAACCGTCAATGCTTGGGAGTGCAGATGTTTGAGGTCTTTCCACCGAAGTCGGTGGTTGTTGGGATCGACGGGTCGCAAGCTGCTGTTCGCGCCGCGCTGTGGGCCGTCGATGAGGTGGCCGGCACAGATATCCCGTTGCGAATGCTCTACATCAGAGAACTACGTCCCACCGCTAGCCGCAGCGAAGCTCGGACGGCGATGGAGACGGCCGAGGAGGCGGTCTACGACGCCTATCACGCCATAACCGCCACGGGGAAGCCGGTGAAAGTCGAGATGGAGATCATCGAGGGCCGCCCGGTGCCGGCGTTGATCCGCGCTTCGGACTCGACCCCCATGCTGTGCGTCGGGGACACCGGGGCCGGCCAATCCTCCCGCGCCGGCTTCGGTTCTACCGCCGCGGAGTTAGTGCATTCGGCGCATTGCTCGGTGGCCGTTGTCAGGGGAGATCGCAACCGGGAACCAACGGACAGTCGGATGATCGTGGCCCACGTCGCTCGGTCAGCCGACGACGATAACGTCCTGGAGTTCGCTTTCGCGGAGGCCAGCCGGAGGAGCGCTCCGCTGGTGGTGATGACGGCGTGGCGTTCTGGATTCGATGACCTTCAGAATGACCGCCTCATCGTCGATCATGAGCGCCGGATGCGTGACATACTCAATCGCTACGTCGCGCTGTGCACGCCACACTATCCTGGAGTCGATGTGCGCAGCATTGCCGCACAAGGTACTTTTTTCGACTATCTCACCGAACACGCGGAGACCGTTCAATTGGTCGTGGTCGGCGCCAACCAGGCCCGTGAGCTGCAGCAACTTATCGGTTCGGATGGAGACCATGTGTTGCAGCACAGCGATTTTTCCTTGCTAGTCGCCCGTTAGCGGTCTTGATGCAGGCGTTCGGGTGCCACGGCGCCGCAGGCCTCCACACCGCAGCGCGAATCTATCGCTGGTCGACGAAACGACAAAAGTCCCTTTCGGACCGGGACGTTGGCAAGACCGAAACGGGGACCGAGGCACTTCCCTATCCGTGGTGTTTGCCCCTACGGCCGGCCCAGCTGGAGTGGTCGGATTAAGGAGCTAGGACGCAATAGGGAGGCCATGATGAAATCAACGGCATGCTTGACCCGAATGGTGGGGGGATCCGTGGAGGCGTTGCAAAATGCAGTCACGCGGAGCGGTTGGATGTCCACCATGTCCATCCCCGCTTCGCAGTCACCGACAGGTTCATTCATCAAGGACGGCAACCGTTTCGGGCAGTCCTGGCTGCGTCAGGGGCCGCGGCGGAGTATGCGGTCGATGACGATGTATCAGGTAACGGATCAGCTGCACGACGGACACGTCGCCCGTGTTTCGGGTAGCGAGATCGCTGCGACGGTGTCGTCGTGGCTGGCTGACCTGGGCGCTCACAGTCCACTGGTCGACGAGCTCGCCCGCGCGGTACGGAATCGCGACTGGCCGGCAGCCTACGTCATCGGCGAAACGCTATCTGTTCATGTGGCCGTTGCCATTTGAGTTGCGTCGATCAGACCTTGAGCGGGTGGTCGTCGCGCGGCGTCACTTGCGGCCGACGTCGCTACCTATATAACGAGTCGAGGAGCTCTCTGTTCCGCTCGGCCACCACTGCCCGCTTAACCTTCAGTGACGGTGTGAGTTCCCCGCCCTCGACGGACAGGTCGCGCTCCAGCAAGGCCCACTTCTTGATCGTTTCCCATCTGTTGAGCTCGGCATTGAGCCTCCCGACATGCTCCCCTATCAAGTCACGCACCGCCCGCGAGTTGACCAATTCCTCGTAAGAGGCGCCAGTTAAGCCGTGTTCGGCGGCCCAGCCGGCGATCACGTCGGCGTCTAGCGTGATAAGCGCGACACAGAATTGATGACCTTCCCCGAACACCACGAACTGGCTGGCATACGGGCACAGGGCGATGAATTTCTCCTCGATCGCCGGCGGCACAATATATTTGCCACCCGAGGTTTTGAACATGTCTTTGATGCGGCCGGTGATGCTGACAAAGCCGTCGGCATCCACACTGCCCTCGTCGCCAGTGCGCAGCCATCCGTCGTCGGTGAAGGCCGCCGCGGTGGCTTCGGGCATGTGGTGATAGCCCGCCATGACGTTGGGGCCGCGGAGCTGGACTTCCCCGCCGGCGCCGATGCGCACCTCGGTGCCCTCGAAGGGCTGCCCGACGGTGCCGAGCTTGTAGTGATCCGGGAGGTTGAAGACGTCTCCCCCCGCGGCTTCGGTGAGCCCGTAACCTTCCAGGATCAGCAGACCTGCGGCGTGAAACCACTCGGCGATCTCGCGGTTGAGCGGCGCCGCGCCGGAGATGAAGAACCGGATACGCCCGCCAAATGCCTGACGTACCTTGCTGAACACCAGCCGGTCGAACAGCTTGTATTGCAGGCTCATTGCCCGCCCGACATGTTGGCCGGCCCGCCGGCGCCGGTCCACGTCGAGTCCCACCGCGAAGGCCCTGTCGAACAGCTTGGCCTTAATCCCGCCTTGTTGCCGTTGAGTGGTGACGACGCGTGCATATGCTTTCTCGAAGATCCGCGGGGCGGCGCACATGAAAGTGGGTTTTAATACCGCACAATTGTCGATGATCTTGTCCACTCGGCCGTCCACCGCGCTGACAAACCCGGCACCCAGCTGGGCGGCCAGCACCACCTTTCCGAATGCGTGGGCCAACGGCAACCACAACAGCTGCAGGTCGTCCGCATGGACTACATCCCACCGGTCCACGGTGGCCCCCTCATACACCCAGGCCTTGTGGTCGAGCCGAACCCCCTTAGGCCGACCCGTAGTTCCGGAGGTGTAGATCAGCGTCGCCAGCCGCTCCGGGGTGATGGCCGCGGCGGTTTCGCGCACGCAGGCTGGGTGCTCGGCCAGATACTTCTCACCAAGCTCGGCCAACTCATCCAGAGATAGCACCCAATCCCCGTTGGCTGAACCATCGAACGTCACTACTTTGGTCAGGGCGGGCAGATCGGCACGGCGCGCCGTCAGCTTGGCCAGTTGCTCATCGTCTTCAGCAAAAGCAATCCGGGCTTCGGAGTCGGCCAGGATGTAGGCGGTGTCGGTCACGTTGGTGTTCGCATACACAGTGGTGGTAGCTGCCCCGGCGGACATGATCGCCAAATCGGCCAAGATCCACTCATATCTGGTGCTGGATGCGATACCGACCCGCTGTTCTGGCTCGATGCCCAGGGCCAGCAGTCCGGCCGCCAACGACTCCACACGGGTAGCGGTGTCTCGCCAGGTGACCGAGACCCACTGTCCGTGATCGGGGTAGCGAAATGCCTCCTTGTCCGGCGTGGCCTCGACCCGATCGATAAAAAGCGCAGCAAAGTTCGGCGCACCGCTAGCCATCTGGGCATTGGTGGAAGTCATCGGGAGCCTCCGTAGTTGGCGATGCCAATAAGAGCGCAGCGTACGCCGCACTCACAGTGCGCGGTCGATTCCTAACACGGCCAACGCGGTGCGGACCATCTGGTTGGTGAATCCCCACTCGTTGTCATACCAGGCCATGATCTTGACCAGGCTGCCATCCACGACACGGGTCATCGCCGCGTCGATCACCGAGGCCCGCGGGTCGCCGACGATGTCGGTCGAGACAATCGGATCATCTGCAACCCCGACGATCCGGCGGTAGCGGTCGCTGTCGGCCTCGTTGCGAAATATGTCATTGATCTCGTCCGCACTCGTGGGCCGGGTAGTGACGGCGACGATGTCGGCGATCGAGCCAACCGGGATAGGCACGCGGACCGCCACTCCGTCGAACCGGTCGGCGAGTTCGGGTAGCGCGCGGGTGGTGGCGAGTGCGGCGCCGGTCGACGCGGGCACCATGTTCAGCGCGCCCGCCCGCCCGCGCCGCATGTCCTTGCTCGGTCCGTCGATCAACTGCTGACTCGCCGTGTAGGCGTGCACCGTAGTCATCACCGCGCGGGCCACCCCAATTCGGCGCTGCAGGATCTCCATCACCGGCGTGATGCAGTTGGTGGTGCAGCTGGCGCAGGAGATGATCTGTTGATCCTGGGCCGCGGGGGTGGCGCCGTGCACCACCGTGGCGACGCTCTCGGTCTTGGCCGGTGCGGATAGCAGCACGTACTTGGCGCCTGCCGTCAGGTGCGCGGCGAGCTCCGGTTCACGGCGGAACACGCCAGTGCACTCGAAAACCAGATCGACACCAAGCTCAGACCACGGCAGTTCGGCGGGATTGCGGATGGAATACACCGGAATTCGCTGACCGTCGAGCACCAGGGCGTTGTTATCGACGGACACCGGCCGGGGGTAGCGGCCGTAGACGCTGTCATACCGCAGTAGGTAAGCCAGATCGTCGACGGAGACGACATCGTTGACGGCCGCGACCCGGATGTCGTCGATCTCGGTCAAGACTTTCAGCGTGGCCCGACCGATCCGGCCCAGACCATTGATCGCTACTACCGCCATCGCGCACTCCTTAGAAAGCCGACTTACCCTTTGATCCGACCACCCGGCAGCACTCGCGAGGCAGAGGAGAAAGTCCCTGCTGCAGAGGGCCGTTGGTCGTAGCACACAGCATCAGCCAGCAGGACAAACCAGCCCATAGTGTCCGTCGTAGCGGTGGTAGAGCACGTCGGCTCGACCTTGGTCCACGTCGACAAAGAACAGGAACGGCAGCCCGAGCAGAGAGAGCCGCTCCTTCGCGCGCTCGAGCGTGAGTCGCGGCGCCGGCTGTGGACTGATGGTCAGCGGCAGATCGTATGGCGCAAGCTCCTCGGGGACTGGTTTGACCTGCGCGAGGCGGTATCCGGTCGGCTCCGTTAGGTACAAGACACTGGCCTGTTCGGTTCCCTTTTCGGTGAACAAATGGAAGTCGTAATCGAGCAGCTCCATTTCCTGCGCGGCCTCATCGACCGTGTGGGTGCCTAGCGTGAAGGACTTACGGCGAATGATTCGACGTTGATCGGGTGGCCGCGGGAAATAGTTGGGCCGACGCGTGGGCTCAGACTCGTGACGCCATTCATGAGGGTCTGCGTGAGAAGCGTTGCCCCGTTTGGGTTCCCAGCGTTCGGCAACGCGTTCGAGCCGATGCCGCAGCCGCGCCTCGAGTCGATCGACTGCTTCACGGGCGGTCTCGCCTCGGACCTGGGCGCGGACGAGCCGGCCGTTCAAGTCCAAGTTGGCTTGGGCGATCACCGGCCGAGCTACCGCGGGATCGGTATGCCTGCTCAACCTGACCCGGGCATGGAGGATCGGCTGGTGCGTGAGACGAGTGAGCCCACCGATCTTTTCCCGCGCGTAGTCGTCAATACCAGGTAGCTGACCGTGCGTTGTCACGTCGATATCGAGCGCCGCGGGTGAATCGGTTCTGTGTCCCATAGTTTCGTTGTTACGCTGCCCCGAATCGATGCCGTAGGGCCGAAGGTCACCGGGAAACCGGTCGACGGTCACTGCGCGCGGAAACGCTTGCGCCAGCGGCGTAGTAGATACCGACGGAATTCGTCGGCGCCCCACACGACAAACGGAAAGGGCAACAGCACCAGCAGATCGCTGGGCGCCGGAGCCTCCGTTTCCAGGACTGATTGCGCGAGCGGGACGTACACGAATAGAGCGGCCAGGGCGATCTCTGCGGCGACGCCGCCCAGCAGGTATCGGTTGCTGAAGACCCCCACCGACCAGAGCGAAGCCCGCTGTGTTCGCACCGCGAACGCTGTACCGATCTGACCGGTGATCATGCCGAGAAACGTCATGGTGGTCGCTTGCCGATAAGCGTGATACAACGGTGTGCCCGCGTCGACCGATACGCCGGGCCGCCATCCTGCTTTGAGCAGAACGTAGAAGTAGCCAGCCGCTGCCAGACCGGCGACCATCATCCCGAGAAAAAGCCACGCGCGCAACAGCATCGGGACGCGGATGACTCCTTCATCTCGGGGTCGCGGCGGACGTTGCATGATGCCCGGCTCGGCTGGGTCGCGACTGAGCGACAGCGCCGGCAGTGTTTCGCTGCCGACGTCGAACGCCAAAAGCTGCAGGATCGTGAGAGGCAATGGGATGGCGCCGCCACTTAGCGCGAACAACAAGAACGGAACCACCTCCGGGACAGCGTGCGCAAAGATGTAGACGATGAATTTGCGTACGTTGTCGTAGATGCGGCGACCAGCCTCCACCGCGGTCACAATCGAACCGAAGTCATCGTTGGTGAGGACCATCGTCGCCGCTTCACGCGCGACATCGGTCCCCGAGAGCCCCATCGCCACACCGATGTCGGCACGGCGCAGCGCCGGCGCATCGTTGACGCCGTCGCCGGTCATCGCGACGACATGGCCGTCGCTGCGCAGCGCCTCGGCAATATGCAGCTTGGCCTCGGGCGAGGCACGGGCAAAGATCACCTCTGGCTGCTCACGGATGAGTTCTGCGAGCTGCTTCTCATCGAGTTGCTCAAAGTCCTCGGCGGTGACAACCTTCGGCTGTGAGCCAGTGATGCCGATCCGCTCTGCGATGGCGGCGGCGGTCAGCGGGTGATCGCCCGTGATCATAATGATGCGGATGCCCGCAGTCCGGCATTTCCCGACGGCCTCGACGACGCCTGCCCTCGGAGGATCGAGCATCGCAATCAACCCGACAAAGCACAAATCCTGCTCGGCGGTAGCCCGACCGTGAGGCGGCCGCTTTTTCAGAGGTAGCTGACGCTGAGCGAAGCCGAGCACGCGCAAGCCCTGCGCGGCAAAGGCGTTGACCGCATCTTCGACCTGGCGTCGTTGCGATGGGTCGAAGGGTACCGATTGACCATCAGCGTCAAGGATGTGGCCGCACCGCGTCAACAGCGCCTCCGGTGCCCCTTTGGTATGCACGACGGGGGCCCCGTCGTCGGACCGGTCGATCGTCGACATCAGCTTCAACTCAGGGTCGAAATGAAATTGCCAGCGCCGGTTAGCTTCTCGTCTTGCGACGTCGGTTTCGGCCCCGAGAATCCGGGCGGCTGTGAGCACTGCGATCTCGGTGGGATCACCGACGGCGCCCGCGGGGCCGTCTAATCGGGCATTGTTGCAGCGCGCTGCAATGCGGCCGAGTGATCCAAGTGGTGAAGACCACGGCGGAGTGTCCGTGAGGCTGTCGGGATGCTCGGGATCGATGTCAGTTTGGCCGGCGGCCGTCCACACGGCGACGGGCGTCATGCGGTTTTGGGTAAGCGTGCCAGTCTTATCGGTGCAGATCACGTCCGTGGACCCGAGGGTTTCCACAGCCGAGAGTCGCTTCACAAGCGCGCCACGACTCGCCAACTCCCGCACCGCTACCGCCAACGCAAGGGTGATCACCGGCAACAATCCCTCGGGCACCATGCCGGCCAGCAGCCCTGCGGCGAAGATCAACGAATTGATCAGGGTCAGGTGGGCCGCAAGGGTGGCCACCGGGATGAACGACAACCCGAGCATCACCGATACGGCGGCGATCAGCCAGGCCGCCCGCCTGACTTGAACCTCCAATGGGCTGGGATCAGGCTTGACGCGTTCGGACAGGGCAGCAATTCGGCCGATCTCGGTGCCCATCCCGGTAGCGAACGCGAGTCCCCGAGCCTGCCCGCCGGTGCAGTTGGTTCCGCTGAATACCAAATCGTGTGCACTCAGCAACGGCACATTCACATCGACCATCGCAGCCGAACGCAGCACCGGCACCGATTCGCCGGTCAGCGCCGACATATCCATCTCGATAGCGCCGGCCAGCAGTCGGACGTCGGCAGCGACGCGATCCCCCTCCTCGATGACCACAATGTCACCGGGCACCAACTGCGACGCGTCGATTTCGGTGACGACGCCGTCACGTTCGACTTTGGCCCGTTGCGGCAGATATTTGGCCAGCGCTTCCACGGCTCGCTCAGCCTGTAGCTCCTGTACGAAGGAGAACCCGGCGTTCAACATGATGATCAACACCACCGCGGTCGCTACCACGTGCGAGCCGACGATCACCAATAGTCCCGCCGCCAGCCATAGCAGGAGTGCCAACGGATGGGTCAGCTGGCGCGCCAATGCGCGCGGCCACTGCGGGCCCCCGTGCCGCTGCAGCACATTCGGCCCGTACTGCAGCAGGCGCCGCTCTGCCTCACTGCCCGACAGGCCTTTGCGGTTGCTGCGCAAATCACGCAGCAAGCGATCTGCAGCCTCTTCCGGGTCGAGCGAGGGCGGCGAGACCCAGTCGTGGTGTTGGCTTCGCATTTCGCCATACTGACAAGAGCCAAGGCCATCTAGTAGGAGCCGACGCAAGCGGTAAACAGGGACCTTTGGCCCTATTACCGAGGGACTTCCGCACTCGCTGTTGCGGGTGCAAGTTGGGCGCGAAGGCCTCGGCGACGTTCTACCAGCGGCCGCATAAGAAACGTCGGATTGGCCGGTCGCTCGGCCAGTCGAGGCATGAAGTACCCGTACCACCCGGTGCCAAACGGCACATACACCCACTGTTCTCGCTGTTCAGCACACCGTCATCGACACTGGACATGGACAACCCCGATGTCGTCGCCGACTTTGTGCGGGCGCACCTGGTCCGAGGATTCGCCAACGAACGACCGCGGCCGCGACGCGGTCAGTGACCGCAGCTGAGTAGTCGCTGAACGCCTGTTATCGGCTCCGCATTGCTGTACGGTGGCAAAGTAGAGGTCGCCGCGTTTTGCGGCGACATTGCTTCTTGAGGATGGGGTGGCGTGGCCATACAGGACTGGCGGGATGCGCCCGAGATTCATCCGTCGCAGATCCGGGTTGGTGACAGCATCGGCACGGTGGAGCCGGACCACGCATGCTACACGGTCAAGCTGATCAGTGGACCCCAGACAAGTCCACGTCGGTGGACATTTTTCGGCAGCGATTCCAAGGGGCGCCAGCAAAACAGCACGTTCGGCGAGGACGACTTAGTTCGCCGGTACGCCAAAGCGTCCTAGAACCCGCGGGTCGAGGGCGGTTAGTGACCGCCACTGTAGTGACGGCCCGCTGCGCCCGGCTTCGCCGCGCTTGCGACCGTCACGGCTCGGCCAGCGCCCGCATGAAAAACGTCAGGTTGGCCGGCCGCTCGGCTAACCGGCGCATGAAGTATCCGTACCATTGGGTGCCGAACGGCACATACACCCGCACCCGGTTGCCGGCGCCCACCAGCCGTGACTGCTCGTCGTCGCGGATGCCGTACAGCATCTGGTATTCGAAATCGCCTGCGCCACGCCCGTATTCACGGGTCAGCGCCTGCACCGCCTCGATGACCACGGGGTCGTGCGAGGCGACCATCGGATAGCCTCGGCCCGCCATCAGCACCCGAAGGCAGCGCAGGTAGGAGTCGGTGACCGCCGCGGCGTCGCGGTAGGCGACCGATGCCGGTTCGTCGTAGGCGCCTTTGCACAGCCGGACCCTTACCGTGGATGCGGCGAACTGTTGGCAGTCGCCGTGGGTGCGCCGCAGATAGGCCTGCAAAACCACGCCCAGCCAACGGAAATCATGCTGCAGCTCGGCGGCGATCGACAGCGTCGAATCCGTAGTGGTGTGGTCTTCGGCGTCCACGGTCACCCACGCGCCGACCCGCTCGGCCCGCTCGCAAATGGTGTGCGCGTTCTCCAACGCGATCTTCTCGCCGTCGCGGTCCAGCGCTTGCCCCAATGCCGACAGCTTGAGCGATACCTCCAGCGGGCGCACACCGTCGTGCGTGGCATCCGGCCGCCGGCTCAGTGCGGCGAGAAGCTGAAGGTAAGCACGCATGGTGGCATTCGCGCCGTCGATGTCGGTGACATCCTCGCCGAGATAGTCGATGCTGACGAGCCGGCCCGAATCACACAGTCCGGCAACACTATCCAGCACCCGATCTAGCGATGCCCCCGGCACGAAGCGGTGCACCACCTTGCGGGTGACCGGTAACCGCTCGGCGGTCCGCCGCAACCCGTCGGAGTGGCTGGCGGCGAGAATCGCCGGGCGCAGCGTCTTGGCGAACAATCCCGACATCACCGCTCCGCCATGTGCGGATAGTTGTGATCGGTCGCGGGGACGAACGTCTCCTTGATCGAACGCGCTGAAGTCCAGCGCAGCAGGTTCAGCGCCGATCCGGCCTTGTCGTTGGTGCCCGATCCGCGGGAGCCTCCGAACGGCTGGCGGCCTACTACCGCGCCGGTCGGCTTGTCGTTGACGTAGAAGTTGCCGGCCGCGAACCGCAGCCGATTCTGCGCGGTCAGTACGGCGTCGCGGTCGTCGGCGATCACCGCACCGGTCAACGCATACCGTGAACCGGTGTCGATGACGTCGAGGATCCGCTCGTACTGGTCGTCGGGGTAGACGTACACCGAGAGCAGCGGACCGAAGTACTCGGTGGCGAATGCCTCGTCGGTCGGGTCGTCGGACAACAGCACCGTCGGGCGCACGAAATAGCCTTCGCTGTCGTCGTATTCGCCGCCGACCGCGATCGTGACACCGGCCGCGCCTTTCGCGCGTTCGATCGCGTCGACGTTTTTGACGAAGGCGCGCTCATCGATCAGCGCGCCGCCGAAGTTGGAGAAATCGGTGACGTCGCCGAACGGCAGCTCGGCGGCGGCAGCCAGGAAGTCGTCGCCCATCTGCTGCCAGACCGAGTGGGCGATGAATGACCGCGACGCCGCCGAGCACTTCTGGCCCTGATAGTCGAACGCGCCACGGATCAGCGCGGTGCGCAGCACATCCGGCTGCGCCGATGCGTGTGCGAGCACGAAGTCCTTGCCGCCGGTCTCACCGACCAGACGCGGATAGCTATGATAACGCTCGATGTTGGCGCCGACCTCGCGCCACAGCCGCTGGAAGGTCGCGGTCGATCCGGTGAAGTGGATCCCGGCCAGCCGCGGATCCGCCAGCGCCACATCGGAAACCGCGTAGCCGTCGCCGGCGACCAGGTTGATCACCCCGGGCGGCAACCCGGCCGCCTCAAGCAGTTGCATGGTCAGGTACGCGGCGAATGTCTGCGTCACCGACGGCTTCCACACCACGGTGTTACCCATCAGCGCCGGTGCGGTGGGCAGATTCCCGGCGATCGCCGAAAAGTTGAACGGCGTGATGGCATAGACGAATCCGTCCAGCGGACGGTGGTCGGTGCGATTCCACTCCCCGCGGACGCTCAGCGGCTGCTGCGCCAGGATCTGGCGCGCAAAGGCGACGTTGAATCGCCAGAAATCGACCAGCTCGCAGGGAGCGTCGATCTCGGCCTGGTAGGGGGTTTTGGATTGACCCAGCATGGTCGCGGCCGCGATCGTCTCGCGCCACGGCCCGGCGAGCAGATCGGCGGCGCGCAGAAAGATCGCGGCGCGTTCGTCGAACGGGGTCGCCGCCCAATGTGTTCGGGCGGCCATCGCCGCTTCAACGGCGGCGGTCGCATCGGCGTGGTCGGCGTTGGTCAGCGTGCCCAGCCTCGCGGCGTGCCGGTGCGGCTGCACGACGTCGATCCGCTCACCGTTGCCCATGCGATGGGCGCCGCCGATGACGTGCGGCAGGTCGATCGGGTCACCGGCCAGCGCGGTCAGCGCGGCCCGCAGCCTGCTGCGTTCGGGTGAATTCGGTGCGTAGTCGTGAACCGGCTCGTTGGTGGGCAGGGGTACATCGGTGATCGCGTCCATGTCCTCAGGATGACCGTCGCCGACCCGCTCAAGCTTAGCTGATCAGCCAAGGCTGATCCCATTTTCTAGTAGGATCGGACAATATGCGAGCGACGGGTGTCGGCTTGGGTCAGCTGCTATTGGCCTTGGACACCACCGTGGTGAGCCTGGTCGAGGCTCCGCGCGGGCTGGACCTAGCGGTGGCGTCGGCAGCGCTGATCGACTCCGACGACGTGCGGTTGGGCCTGGGACGGGGCGCGGACTCGGCGGACGTGTTCTTTCTGCTTGGCGTGTCCGACGACGAGGCGCAGCGCTGGATCAACGCCGGCCCGGCCGATCGCGCGGCAGTGGCGATCTTCGCCAAGAACCCGTCCGACGCCCT
>Ga0209656_10001989_pt1 | contig 13345 bp, 13 predicted proteins | sample BogFormECP12_OM2_FD_188239 | JGI IMG/M metagenome (GOLD analysis project Ga0209656, IMG submission 188239) | Bog forest soil microbial communities from Calvert Island, British Columbia, Canada - ECP12_OM2 (SPAdes) (version 2) | ecosystem: Environmental > Aquatic > Freshwater > Wetlands > Bog ... | reverse complement strand
TGTCGTACTCCCGGCTGTTGCCGGCCCCGAGCGGCTCGGTCATCGTGGAGATGCCCAGGCCGAGGAGCCGGCCGCGGCCCCTGGCCTCTTCCCGGCGCTTCCTGAAGTCCTCGTAGCCGATCGCCCGCAGGCCAACGTCCAGGCACTTGGCGTACTGGCCGGAGTCGGTCAGGAAGCCGAACGGCGTCCGGTGCGGGAAGTCGTCGTCCGCCACGAAGTTCATCCGGCGGAACGCGGCCTGGTCCATCCCCAGGTCGCTGGCCGCCGCCTGCATCATCCGCTCCTGGAAGAACATCGCCTCCGTCACCCGGAACGAGCAGCGGTAGGCGACCCCGCCGGGCGCCTTGTTGGTGTAAACCCCGCGGGCGGTCAGGTGGGCGACCGGGATGTCGTAGGCGGCGAAGGCCGAGTGCATCAGGCCGATCTTGAACTTGCTCGGCTGGGCGTCGGAGAAGAACGCCCCGTGGTCGGCGTCGGTGTGCATCCGGATGGCCAGGATCTTGCCGTCCTTGCGCAGCGCTATCTCGCCCTTGAGGTACACGTCGCGGGCGAACCCGGTCGAGATCAGGTTGCCCGACTTGTCCTCGATCCACTTGACCGGCCGCTCCAGCAGGATCGAGGCCAGGATCGAGCAGACGTAGCCCGGGTAGACCGGCACCTTGTTGCCGAAGCCCCCGCCGATGTCCGGCGAGATGATCCGGATCATGTGCTCGGGAAGTTCGGCCACCATCGCGACCGCGGCGCGGATGATGTGCGGCGCCTGCGTCGTCATGTAGACGGTGAGCTTGGAGGTGGCCCGGTTGAAGTCGGCGATCGAGCCGCAGCATTCGATCGGCGAGGGGTGCGAGCGCGGGTAGTGCAGCTCCAGCTTGGACACCAGGTCGGCCTGGGCGAACGCGCGGCTGGTGCCCGCGCCGTCGCCGACCTCCCAGTTGTAGATGACGTTGTCCGGCTGGTTCTCCTTGTCGTCCCGGATGACCGGCGCGCCCTCGGCCAGTGACTGCCACGGGTTCACGATGGGCGGCAGCGGCTCGTAGTCAACCTCGATCGCCTCGCACGCGTCCTTGGCGATGTACGGGTCGTCGGCGATGACGCAGGCGACCTCCTGGCCCTGGAAGCGCACCTTGTCGGTGGCCAGCACGGCCTGCGTGTCGTAGGAGAGCGTCGGCATCCACGCCAGGTTCCGGCTGGCCATCATCTCGCCGGTCATCACCAGGTGGACCCCGGGGATCTGCCACGCCTTGCTGGTGTCGATGGACCTGATCCGCGCGTGCGGCAGCGGGCTGCGCAGGATCTCCATATGCAGCATGCCGGGCAGCACGATGTCGTCGGTGTAGTTGCCCTTGCCGCGGATGAAGCGGTCGTCCTCGACGCGCTTACGGCTCGCGCCGATCCCGCCGATCTTGATCTCGTCTACAGCCTGGGACATGTCCCGCCTTCCTTACTCGGCCCGCAGCTTCGCGGCGGCCCACAGCACCGACTTCACGATGTTCTGGTAGCCGGTGCACCGGCAGAGGTTGCCCGACAGCGCCCAGCGCACGTCTTCTTCGGTCGGGTCCGGGTTCCGGGCGAGCAGGGCCTTGGCGGCCATCATCATGCCCGGCGTGCAGAACCCGCACTGGAGGCCGTGCTCCTGCTTGAAGCCCTCCTGCAGCGGGTGCAGCTCGCTCGCCGTGGCGAGGCCCTCGACCGTCTCGACCTCCCGGCCGTCCGCCTGGACCGCCAGCATCGTGCAGGACTTCACGGCCTTGCCGTCGACGAGGACGGTGCAGGCGCCGCAGTTGGTGGTGTCGCAGCCCATGTGCGTGCCGGTCAGGCCCACACCACGGCGGATCAGGTGGGAAAGCAGGAGCCGGGGTTCGACCTCGGCGATCTTCTTGGCGCCGTTGATCGTGAACCTGATCCGGCGCATCGGTACCGCGCTCGTGGCCTCGTCGCCGCCGAGGTCGTCGTACACCATGGTCATGTCAGGCCGCCCTTTCCGCCTTCTCATCGGCTTCGCCATGGGCGCGGCTGAGGAGGCGCTCGACGAACGTCCGCACCATGTGCCGCTTGTACTCGGCGCTGCCGCGGTGATCGGTCCTCGGCCGCGCCGCGGCGGCCGCGAGATCGGCTGCCTGCGCGATCGACTGCGGGCTGAGCGGCTGTCCCACCAGGGACTGGGCCGCCTCGGTCGCCGCGATCGTGGCGCCGCCGACCCCGGTCAGGGCGATCCCGGCCCTGGTCACGCTGCCTGCCGAGGTTTCGAGCGAGACCGCTACCCCGACGGTGGCGAAGTCGCCGACCCGCCGTTCCAGCTTGAGGTAGCCGCCGGCGCGGACGCCCTTGGCAGGCGGGATGACCGCCTCGACCGCGATCTCGTCGGGTTCGAGGACGTTCTGGAACGGCCCGGTCACGAACTCCGCGAGCGGGATCGACCGCCGGCCGCCCGGCCCCTGCGCCACCACGGAGCCGCCGAGCGACAGCACCACCGACGCCCAGTCTCCCTGGGGGTCCGCGTGGCAGAGCGAGCCGACGAGCGTGCCCCTGTTACGCACGATCGGGTCCGCGATGAGCGGCGCGGCGGCGGCCATGGTGGGCTGGTTCCCCGGCAGCAGGTCCGACTGCTCCAGGTCGGCGTGCCGGCAGAGCGCCCCGATGCGGAGCGTGCCGTCCGGGTCGGTCCGGTGATAGGTGAGGCCGGGGACGTTGTTGATGTCAACCACGAGCTCCGGCGACGCGAAGCGCAGCTTCATCAGCGGGACCAGGCTCTGGCCGCCGGCGAGCACCTTGGCGTAGTCGCCGCCGTTATGCAGCAGGCTGATCGCCTCGTCCAGGGAATGCGGTGCCTCGTATCGGAACCGCGATGGGTACATTCGCTGTCCTCCGGTCAGGCGGTGGGGTCAGGGTCGGCAGGCTCCTCGGCGGCGGGCGCCGAGTGCGGGTCGGCCACCGCCACCGGGCCGGCCTCGTAATCGGGGTCGGGCCGCGGCTCCTGGTGCGGCGGCCACGGCCCGGCGACCGGCTGCCCCGCGATCTTGAGGTAGTCGACGAGCTCCGGCCAGGCCCACACCGTGGGGCTCTTCCCGGTCTTGGGCGCGTGCTCGATCAGCTCATAGAGCCGCGGGTTGTCCTTGCTGTGGCCGCTGGACTCGATGCGCATGCGCTCTATCTCCTGCCGACAGGGCGATGCCAGCAGGCCGGCATCGTCACCAAAACGAAATTTCACCCGTATGGTGCGCCCAGCTATCGACTGCCGCAACGGCCAAATAAGCTATCGCTTAACTGCACCCGTTCGGCTTGGTAACCCATGATCGCTGAAACAGGGTTCTCAGCTCCAGATGGTGACGTACACCGGGGGCTTGAACCGGGATGGCGGGACGCCCGCGGCGGGCGACCGCATCACCTGCATGGCGTCAGGCGTGCCGAGGAAGCGGCGCAGCGCGCCCGCCCCGCTGCTGCGGTAGTCCCGTTCCAGGAACGTCGCGTACCAGCACTCCTCCGCCGGGATCCCCGGCATCTCGACGAGGGACAGCTCACCGCGCCGCAGTTGCTGGGATACCAGGTGCTCGATCGCGGGCGCGACGCCCGTCCCGTCCGCGGCGGCCGCCCAGGCGGCGGTCTGGCTGGGCAGGACGCCGATGTTGCCGTCCGGGATGCCCAGCCGGGCGAGCAGCCTGGCGGTCGCGCTGCCGGGGTCGGTTCCGGACGGGTCCACCAGCCACCGCCATTGCTTGGCCGGCCCGCGCAGCCTGGCATGCCCGGCGGCGACCACGGCCAGCCGGTATTTGAAGATGGGCTCGCTGACGATCGGCATCGAGTTCTCGCCGGCCACGCTCGGGCCGAAGGCGACGTCAGCGAGCCGGTTCGCGACGAGCACGGCGTGCTCACCGGAGGCCGCCACTCCCGTCGAGACCTCGACGGCCCCGCCGAACCGCTTGGTGAACGCCTCGATCAGCGGCCCGACCATGAACTCGGCGAACGCCGGGGTCGCGACGACCCGCAACTGCTCCGGCGCGCCCTGCGCGGCGCGGACCGCGGCGTGCGCCTCGGCGCCGAGCACCACGATCTGGGACGCGGTGCCGAGCAGCCGGGAGCCCCCGGGTGTCAGCGTCATGCCAGCCGGGCCGCGGGTGATCAGCTGATCGCCGAGGTAGTTGCGCAACGCCGTGAGCGCCTGCGACACTGCTGGCTCGCTCACGCCAAGGGCACTGGCGGCGGCCCGTACCGAGCCCAGGCGCGCGACCAGGACGAACGCGTTCAGCTGCGTGAGTGTCATCTCAGGTCCAGTCTTGGCCCATCGGCGGGATCTGGCAAATGAGCCCCCGGAGAGGTCAATAGTGCAGGTTCCCGCGAACGTCGATTACGAGAAGGCCACCAGTGCGCAGCATGCGCTCGCCCTGCTCGCCAGGTTTGGCCCCGAAGCCAAGGTCCTGGCCGGCGGGCACAGCCTGATCCCGATGATGAAGCTGCGCCTGGCGCAGCCCGAGCTGCTCGTCGACATCAACGGGCTCGCCGACCTGTGCTACATCACCCGGGCTGGCGATGAGCTGCGGATCGGGACGCTGACACGGCACGCCCAGCTGCTCGAGTCGGAGCTGGCGGGTGAGCACTTCGCGATCATGCATGACGCCGAGCGGGTGATCGCCGACCCCATCGTCCGGAACTGGGGTACCGTCGGCGGCTCGCTCTGCCAGGCCGACCCCTCCGAGGACCTATCCGCCGCGTTCGCGGCGATGAAAGGCACCATGGTCATCCAGGGACCCGACGGCAGCCGGGAGGTATCGGCCCGGGCATTCCACACCGGACCGTACGAGACCGTGGTCGGCCCGTCCGAGCTGCTGACCGAGATCCGGCTGCCGATCCGGCCGGGCGGCGGCAGCGGGTACCTGAAGGTGGCCCGCCGGGCCGGCGACTGGCCGGTCGGCGCGGCCGGCGCCACGGTCTGGCTAGCGGACGCCGGCGGTGGCAAGCACAGTATCGCCGACGTCGGCATCGGGCTGACCGCGGTCGGCGCCACGCATTTCGTGGCCGCCGAGGCCGAAGAGTTCCTGAAGGGCCGGCCAGCCGACGAGGAGAGCCTGGCCAGGGCGGGCGAGATCGCGGCCGGGCACGTCCGCCCGGTCACCGACCAGCGCGGCCCGGCCGACTACAAGCGACACCTCGTCCAGGAACTGACCACCAGGGTGCTGCGTGTCGCCGTCGCCCGCGCCCGCGGGCTGGCCGCATGAAGCTCACCCTGACCGTCAACGGGACGGAGTACTCGGCCGAGATAGAGCCGCGGCTGCTGCTCATCCACTTCCTGCGCGACGAGCTCGGCCTGACCGGCTCGCACTGGGGCTGCGACACCTCCAACTGCGGCGCCTGCGTGGTGTGGCTGGACGAGACGCCGGTGAAGTCCTGCACGGTGCTGGCCGCGATGACGGACGGCAGGCGGGTCACGACCGTCGAGGGGCTGGCCCGCGGCAGCACGCTCGACCCGGTGCAGGAGGGCTTCACCGCGTGCCACGGGCTCCAGTGCGGGTTCTGCACGCCGGGGATGATGATGACAGCGCGGTGGCTGCTCGACCGCAACCCGGATCCGACCGCGACGGAAGTCCGCGAGGCGATATCCGGCCAGATCTGCCGGTGCACGGGCTACGAGAACATCGTCCGGTCGGTGCTGTGGGCCGCCAAGCACGACGGGCACGACGGGCACGACGGGAGCGATGACGATGGGCGCTTACGGGTCACTCCCCCGCAAGGAGGACGCGCGGTTCATCCGCGGCCAGGGGACGTTCGTCGACGACATCTCCCTGCCGGGAATGCTGCACGGCGCGGTCCTGCGCAGCCCGCTGGCGCACGCCCGGATCGTCTCCGTCGACGCGACCGCGGCCACCGCCCACCCGAAGGTCATCGCCGTGCTCACCGGTGCCGACCTGGCCGAACGCGGCCTGGCATGGATGCCGACCATCTCCGGCGACGTCCAGGCCGTGCTGGCGACCGACAAGGTGCGGTTCCAGGGCCAGGAGATCGCCTTCGTGGTGGCGACGGACAGGTACGCCGCACGGGACGCGCTAGAGCTGATCATGGTCGACTACGAGCCGCTGCCGCCGCTGATCGACGCCAGGACCGCGCTCGACCCCGGCGCCCCGATCGTCCGGGACGACCTGCCCGAATGCACCACTAATCGCGTCTTCGACTGGGCCGCCGGGGACAAGGCCGCCGCCGACGCCGCCTTCGCCGCCGCGGACGTGGTGGTGGGCTGCGACATGGTATACCCGCGTTCCCATCCCGCCCCGCTGGAGACCTGCGGAATCGTCGCCGACATGGACGCCGTCACCGGCAAGCTGACGCTCTGGGCTACCAGTCAGGCCCCGCACGCGCACCGGACGATGTACGCGGCGATCACGGGGGTGCCCGAGCACAAGATCCGGATCGTGTCCCCCGACCTCGGCGGCGGTTTCGGCGCCAAGGTGCCCCTCTACCCCGGCTACCTGTGCGCGATCGTCGGGTCGATAATGACCGGGCGGCCGGTGAAGTGGATGGAGGACAGGTCGGAGAACCTGATGTCCACCACGTTCGCGCGCGACTACCACATGCACGGCGAGATCGCCGCGACCGCCGACGGGAAGATCCTCGGCGTGCGGGCGCGGGTGCTGGCCGACCACGGCGCGTTCAACGCGACCGCGCAGCCGACCAGGTTCCCGGCCGGCTTCTTCCACATCTTCACCGGCTCGTACGACATCCAGGCGGCGTTCTGCGAGGTCACCGGTGTCTTCACGAACAAGGCGCCGGGCGGCGTCGCCTACTCCTGCTCGTTCCGCGTCACCGAGGCCGTCTACCTGGTCGAGCGGCTGACCGACATGCTGGCCCGCGAGCTCGCCATGGACCCGGCGGAACTGCGGATGCGCAACCTGCTGCGGCCCGAGCAGTTCCCCTACACCTGCGCCACCGGCTGGCAGTACGACTCCGGTGACTATCCGCGGGCGCTGCAGCTGGCGCTGGACATGGCCGGCTACGACGAGCTGCGCCGCGAGCAGGCGGAGCGGCGGGCCCGCGGCGAGTACATGGGCATCGGGCTGAGCTTCTTCACCGAAGGCGTCGGTGCCGGGCCGCGCAGCCAGATGGACATCCTCGGCCTCGCCATGGCCGACGGCGCCGACCTGCGGGTGCACCCGACCGGCAAGGCGGTGCTCGGCATCTCGGTCCAGACGCAGGGCCAGGGGCACGAGACCACGTTCGCGCAGATCGTGGCCCACGAGCTGGGACTGTCGCCGGATGATGTGGAGGTGGTGCACGGGGACACGGACCGGACTCCGTTCGGTCTCGGCACCTACGGCTCGCGCTCCACGCCGGTCTCCGGGGCCGCGGCCGTCGTCGCGGCCCGCAAGGTGCGGGAGCGGGCGCGCATCGTGGCGGCGGCGATGCTCGAGGTGTCCCCCGAGGACCTCGAGTGGCTGGACGGCAAGTGGCGGGTGCGCGGAGACCCGGACCAGGCCCGCGGCATCGCCGAGATCGCGATGGCGTCGCACTCTACGCTGGAGCTGCCGGAAGGGGTCGAAGGGCACCTGGACGCCTCCGCCGTCTACAACCCGCCGAACCTGACGTTCCCGTTCGGCGCCTACATCTGCGTCACGGACGTGGACCCGGGCACCGGCGAGATCAAGGTGCGGCGCTTCATCGCCGTCGACGACTGCGGCGTCCGGATCAACCCGATGATCGTCGAGGGGCAGGTGCACCGCGGCCTGGCCGACGGCATCGGCATCGCGCTGATGCAGGCCATCGTGTTCGACGAGCTGGGCAACTGCCTGGGCGGCTCGTTCATGGACTACCTATTGCCCACGTCGATGGAGTGCCCGTCACCCGAGCTCGGCGAGACGGTCACGCCGTCGCCGCATCACCCGATCGGCGCCAAGGGGATCGGGGAGTCGGCCACCGTCGGCTCGCCCGCCGCCGTCGTGAACTCGGTCGTCGACGCGCTCGCCCCGTTCGGCGTCACGCACGCGGACATGCCGCTGACCCCGGCCAACGTGTGGCGCGCCATCCAGGGCCGCCCGATCCGCCCCGACCTGGCCCTCAGCGACTAGGGCATGAGCGCCCCGCACGGCCTTGGCGCTCGCCAATTCACGAGCGGCCCGGAACTGATTAGCCGGGCCGCCCGTCACGGGCGGCCCGGCGCTCAGCCGTCGGCTCTACGGAGTTAGATCTTGACGGAGATCGGGGTTAGCGGTCCCTTGGGGGACGGGTTCGGCTGGAGCACGTTGAATCCGCACTCGCCGAAGGCGTTGCCGCGGACCAGGTTCGGGGAACTCATGGAGTCGCCGTATTGCACCGCGGGGGTATTCCCGGAACACGCGATGGACCCGTGGATGACGTTGGCCAGTATCTCGTTCGCGTCAGGGTCGGCCATCGTGTTGTTCCGGTCGAAGACATTGCCGCCCACGGAGTTACGCAGCGCTCCCAGCCAGCAGGTCTGGAGACCGCTGAATGTAATGTCCTTGCCGATGAAGTTATTCTCCGCATCACTGAATACCGGGGACTGCAGGGCGTGGAAGACCCCGGTAGGCGGGACGGCACAGGTCACCCCGCCGCCTCCGCCCTGTACGTGGAGATTGCCGAAGATCGTGCTGGAATGGACTATGACGGCTAGCGCATGCCAGGCGAGGACGTTGCCGAACACGAAGTCCTGACCGGTCAGCGTGCCGCCTTTGGCCGCGTCCGGGTCATCGGAGCAGGGATTGAAGACCGGTTCGCAGCCCATGGCCAGGATCGCGCCAGACCCGACTTTGACGTCCTGGCGCACCGCGAGGCTGGACGTGCCCTTCTTGGTCACGTCATTGAGCGCGAATGTCGCATTCAACGCCGAGCCGGGTGTGAGGATCAGGTCTCCCTTAACCACCGCCGCGCCGCCGTTTACCACGCACAAGCCGGTAACGACGACATCGCCGTTGTATGTCCCGGCCAGCACGCCAGGCGCGGTCGGCGTGCCCGTGCAGGTGTTAGGTTTGTTGTGATGTTGATTGGATTCGGCGGCTCCTGCTGCGCTTGATCCCATAACGGCGGTCGCCAAAGCCAGCGAAGTTATCGCGGCAAGCCGCAAGATTTTTCGCACGGACCCCTCCCGATTTGAGCCTCTTTGCCATAGCGGGATAACAGGACGTGAGAATTAAAAAGATCTCCCCCCCTGACAGGCCACTGTAAACCCGGAATCGCTGGCCCGCAAGACCTAGGGATTTGCCCGAAAAGTGGCTTACGCCGGTAGTGCGCAAAGACGGTCCAGGCTGTCCCGCGTAGCTAGATAGGTCGCTTTATTGCTCGGCGGCGGTGCTTTGGCTCGGGGCTGGTTTATCCGAGACTGGCAGGTCGGGCGGGAAGTCGCAACCGGTCCGTTCGGGCTAAAAAGGACATTTAGCAGAACGGACGCGTGCTTCGCCCCGTCACCTTCACCGCCGCTCGACGGGCGCGCTGATCCCGGCAGCTCGGCCGGCGCCGGTTCGGGGCCCGCCGCGGCGACCGCGGCCGCTTCCTCGTGGTCGGTGACCCCGGGCGGACCAGATCCCCGCTCTGGACACCAAGCGCTGCGAAGTTCACCAGCACTGCAATGTTCCTCACCGGCGCGGTCGAGCCGGCAGACTGGAGTGACTGGCGCGACGGCAGAGTTGCTGGCGGCTCAATAGGTGAGCCGGGCCGGCCGCGTACCTGAGCCGGCGGAGAATGGTGCTGTGGTCGACAGCGCGCGGCGGGCGATGGCCAGGAGCGGGGAGGCGGCGGGCCTCGCCGGGCCGGCCGCGTTCACGGTCGCGTGGATCACGAGCTCGCTTCGGCAGACCAGGCAGGGGCCCGGCGGGCTGCAGCTCAGCGGCCTCGCGGCGCCGGACGCGCGGGACCCGTGGATCATGCTCGCCGGTTTCCTGGTGCTCGGCGGGTGCACGGTCGCGTTCGGCTCGGCGCTGCGCGAGGCGCTCAGCGGGCGCGCGCGGGGGCCGGGCCCGGGACCTGCCCTCATCCAGGGCGCGGGCGTGCTGACGATCGCGGCGGGCCTGCTGCGCCGCGACCACATGCTGCTCACCGCGGCCGGCGGGGCGGGCGCGTCATGGCATAACAACGCGCATGACGCGGTCAGCGCGCTGCTCTACGTCGACCTGGTCATCGCTCAGGTCGCGCTGGCACGGCGGTTCCGCCGCGACCCGGCGTGGCGGCCCTGGCACCCGTGGCTGCTGGCCAGCGCCATAGCGACCGGCGTCCTCCTCATCGCTTACAAAGCGGACGTGACCGGGCCTGCGGCGGCCAATCTGCAGCGCGTCGCCGTCACCCTGCCGCAGGCGGCCGTCGCCGCCATCGCGGCCCGGCTCCTGTGGCGCGCGCCGCGGCCGGGCGTGGCGGCACCCGGGAGTTATTCCGCTAGCAGCCCGTAGGAGCCGATCAGTGTCGCGTCGGACGCGACGGGGCCGTCGGCGCACCGGTCGCCGATGCCAGACTGGAACTTCGCGAACGCGGCCGAGTCCGACAGCGGGTTCTTGTCGCCGTCTACCACCGCCACGTGCACGAAGCTGACCCCGTCGGCGAGCCGGAACGAGGCGTACCGCAGCCCGCCGGGCTGCTCGGCCGCCAGTTCGGCGAAGACGTCACGAATCAGCCGCGCGTTCTCGTCGGCGTCCTGCGGATTGGTCCGGTACCGGATGACCTTGATCGCTGACATGATTACTCTCCCCTTGTGCGATCGCTGCCTGGTAGTGCGGTAGTAGAGACACCCATCCGGCCCGGTTCTGGTCTCGCCATTGTCCGGCCGCGGTGCCCAGTCGTTCCCAGCCGCGATGCTCGATCTCGACCCGGGTCAGGCCGGAGTCGCTGGCGACGAACCGGATTTCTACCTCGGTCGCGTCCGAGCGATCTCGCCTGAGGTGCCAGAGGTAGACCAGCCGGCTGGGCGGGTTCCAGACCGTCACCTCGCCCCAGTCGTGCTCGGCCCCGTCGGCCGTGCGCTCGTAGATCCGCCCGCCTACGCCGCTTTTCATCACGATGTTGAGACCGTCTTCGCCGGTCACGCTGTGATCGGCCGGCCACCACGTGCCGATCCCTGAGGTCCACACGGCGAACGCGTGTTCCGCGGAGCAGTCGACCTCGAACGACATGCGCAGCGGCGCGGTCATGCCCGCGGCTCTTCGGTGTTCGCGGCGGTGTTCTCGGCCAGCAGCCGGAAACGCGCGGCCGCCTCGCCCCAGACCCGCTCCAGGTACTCCCGGACCGCATCGAGCCCGCGCTCCTGCAGGTGGTAGATCCGGCGGGTACCCTCGGCCCGCTCGGCGACCATCCCGGCGTCCTTCAGCAGGCGCAGGTGCCGCGAGACGGCGGGCCGGCTGATGGTCATCGCGTCGGCGATCTCCTGGACCGGCTTGTCGCCCTCGCTGAGGAGGCGCAGTATCCGCCGCCTGTTGGCGTCGCCCAGGGCCTCGAACCCCAGCGCCGCTTCAGCTGGATCGCGGGGGGCCGTCGCCGCCATCACGGTCAGCCGCCCGACTCGACGCGCTGCTTGAGCCCGCGGGCGAACTGTTCGAAGGACGGGCCGAGGTCGGGCATCGAGCGCCAGATCAGCGGCAGCAGCGGGCCGGTGTATTCCTCGCGCATGTGGAACGTGACATGGCCGTTCGCGCTCGGGGACACCTCGTAGGTGCGGACGCCGCGGAACAGGCCGAGCGGCATGCCCCCGCTGAACCGCAGGTGAGCAGGCGGGTCGAAGGCTGTGACCTTGACCGGGAACGCGCGGCCCGGTGCCGCCTGAGAGCGGATCTTGATGGTCTCGCCCATCCCGATCCTGCCATCGACCGCGTCGACGCCCGAATCCCAGGCCGGCCACGTCGCTCCGTCGCTCAGCACCGCCCACACCGCCTCCGGGCTGGCCGCGATCGTCGACGCCGCCTCGTAGTAGCGCATCGCTGTCACCCCCTCCGTTAATGGTAACCGTAAAGTTACGGTAACACGGAGGTTACCAATATCCAAGGGTGCCGGTGCTACCAGGGCGAGTGCTGGCTGATCCAGCGTAGCGCGGGGCCGATCACCGGGCGGTTGTGCCAGCCGCGGGACATCACCTCGCGGCGGACTGATTCGGCGGTCCCGCGCAGGCGCTGGCGCATCGCCGTCGCCTGGAGGTCGCGTGCCCTGCGGCGCAAGAAGTGGACGCAGTTGACGCAGATGCCGACCTCGGGATGGTTGCCGAGGCGGACCAGGCCATCACTGGCGGTTTCCCGGCCACAGCACCAGCATCTGCTCGCGAGGGATGTCTCAGCGGCCATGGCGGCTCCCGTCTGCTGACAGCGAGTCTACGGCCGTCACACGCAAGATAGTGGATCGCTGGACACGCTAGAGAGCGCCTAATGATCCACTATCTTCGAAATCCTGATCCCCAGAGCGCCTTGGCGCCGCCCGGCTGGCAGTCTGGAAGAGGCGGGCCCTGGTCGACTCGCCCAGAGCCTGTCCTCTAGCCTGTCAATGCGGCGATCGGTCGCCGGCCCTCGGCCGGGCGCCTCGCGGGAGGCTCGCATGAGCACAGCCAAGGAAACCCCGCCCGCGCGGCGGGCTGCATCCGTCGGGCACTTTCTTAGCTTGGGCGGGTCCAGGGCAAGCCGTCACCGCGACGTCCGGGGCGGGACAACTCGCGCCACCGTGATCGGTGCCGGCGACGGGCTGCTGACCAACGTGTCGCTGGTCCTCGGCGTGGCCGGAGCATCGACCAACGCGTCGGCAGTCCGCCTGGCCGGGGTGGCGGGCCTGCTGGCGGGAGCATTCTCGATGGCGGCGGGCGAGCTGGTATCGGTCCGTGCGCAGCGCCTGTCGGCCGAAGACGCCGATACCGTTTCCCGTATCCTGTCCGCCAATCCCGACATCGCCCTCGACACCCATTCCCGCCTCGAACTGGGTGTCGACCCGGAGGCGCCGAGCTCGGCCTGGCGAGCGGCCATCAGCTCGTTTCTGGCGTTCTCGGCGGGTGCCATCTTGCCCCTGTTCCCCTGGTTTTCCACCGAAGGCACAGCCGCGGTGATCGCCACGGTGATCATCGGCGCGATCGCGGCGCTGGCGCTCGGGGCTGCGATCGGCCTCATGTCCGGGCGCAACGTCTGGCAGCTGGCGGTAGCGGCGGTCGCCGCAGCGGTCACCTACGGAGTCGGATCCTTGCTGACCAAGCTTCAGTGACGGCCCTTAGCAGGCGCGGTGCCGCTCCGGGGCCCAGGACCCGGGCGTAGGAGTCCCGCCGCTCGTAGACGAAGGCGACGATGTCGCGCAGCGCCTGCCTGGACGCCTCCTCGGCGGGCACGCTGTGCTCGGCGCGCCGGATGATGTCGGCGTCGCCTACCACGTCGAGCCGCGGCCGTTCGTCTCGCATCGTGAG
>Ga0209656_10001988_pt1 | contig 13347 bp, 13 predicted proteins | sample BogFormECP12_OM2_FD_188239 | JGI IMG/M metagenome (GOLD analysis project Ga0209656, IMG submission 188239) | Bog forest soil microbial communities from Calvert Island, British Columbia, Canada - ECP12_OM2 (SPAdes) (version 2) | ecosystem: Environmental > Aquatic > Freshwater > Wetlands > Bog ... | reverse complement strand
GAACGCGGCGCTGACGGCCGGGCATTGATCGCCGCCTTTGTCGCCGGCAACGAGGTGATGATCCGGATCGGCCGCGCGACCGGACACACCAACGAGGCGCGCGGCTTTCACGCGCCGGGCACGACTGGCCCGTTTGGCGCGGCGGTCGCCGCCGGCCATCTGCTGCGGCTCGGTCCCGCGGCGATGACCAATGCGCTGGGCATCGCCGGGTCGCTATGCGGCGGACTGCTCGAATTCGCCCGCGGCGACGGCGGCATGGTCAAGCGGCTGCATTTGGGGCGCGCTTCGGAAGCTGGCGTTCTGGCAGCGAGCCTCGCCGCCGCCGGTTTCGCCGGGCCGCGCACCGTCCTCGAAGGCGAGTTCGGGTTTCTCCGGGTGTTCTGCACGAAATGGGACGAGGCCGAGCTGACGCGCGGCCTCGGCGAGGCGTTTGTCGTCTCTTCCACGGTATTGAAGCGCTATCCGTGCCACGCCACCGCGCATTCCGCGGTCAGAGCGGTGCACGACCTGCAGGCCGAGCACGGCTTCAGCGGCCCGGACATCGAGGCGATCACCGTCACCGGCACGGAGCGCATGGTCGAGCGCCACAACATCCTGGAGCCCGCCGATCTGATGCTCGCGCAATACAGCATCCCGTTCTCGGTGGCGCTGGCGCTCTGCCGCGAGGCGCGCGACCCAGAATCCTGGGACGAGACGGCATTGGCCGACCCGCAGGTCCGCGCGCTCTGCCGCCGCGTCCGGCTGGTGCCGGCTGGGGAGCACGACGAGATGGCGAGCACCGTGACGATAGCGCTCACCGACGGCCGCCGCCTCGAAGGCCGCGCCGAGAGCGGCATGCTGGAGCCCGGCGAGCTCGCCGACAAATTCCTCCGTCTGACGCGCGGAAGGCTCGGCGAGCGGGGCGCCACGGTGGGTTACGAGCGCCTCCAGCGCCTGGAAGACGAGAATAGCTTCGATTGGCTTACTTAACGCCGGCCGCTTTCCCCGATAGCCCCAGGCGGGGGATTTCGATGGCCGGGCAGCGGTTCATGACCACCCTGAGTCCGTGGGCTTCGGCGCGGGCGGCTGCCGTGTCGTCGCGCACCCCGAGCTGCATCCACACGACCTTGGCGCCGACCGCGATCGCCTCGTCGACGACCCCACCCGCTAACTCGGTCCGGCGGAAGACGTCGACCATGTCGATCGGCTCGGGAATATCGGCGAGCCGCGCGTAACAGGTCGCGCCGCGGATCGTGCTGCCGGCAACATTGGGGTTGACCGGGATCGCCCGGTAGCCGTGCCGCTGCAGATATGCCATCACGCCATGGCTCGGCCGCCCGCGCCGGGGGCTCGCGCCGACCACGGCAATCGTCCGCACATCCCTCAGGATGTCGCGAAGGTAGGGATCGGGATAGGTCTCGTGATCCACGGCCGGCCTCACCTGTCTTGCCAGACCGGGGCGCGCTTGGCGAGGAAGGCGTCGATGCCCTCGCCGGCGTCCTCGGCCAGCATGTTGGTCGTCATGATTTCGGCGGCATAGCGATAGGCGCTCGCGAGGTCGAGCTCGGCTTGGCGATAGAATGCTTCCTTGCCGATCTTGACTGTGAGTGCGGATTTGCCGGCGATCTGCCGGGCGAGCCCGTCGACCGCCTCGCGCAACCCCTCCCGCGGCACCACCCGGTTGACGAGCCCCAGCGAGCGGGCGGTCGCCGCATCGATCAGCTCGCCGGTCAACAGCATCTCCATCGCGGCCTTGCGCCCGACGGCACGGGAGAGCGCGACCATCGGGGTCGAGCAGAAAAGCCCGATGTTCACCCCGGGCGTCGCAAACCGGGCCTCCTCGGCGGCGACCGCTAGATCACAGGTCGCCACCAGCTGGCAGCCCGCCGCCGTCGCGACGCCGTGCACCTCGGCGATGACCGGCTTCGGCAACCGCACGATCGCCAGCATCAGCTCGCTGCACAGCGCGAAGATGCGCTGATAGGTCTCCCGTCGCGGATCCTCGCGCAGCTCGCGCAGGTCGTGCCCGGCGCAGAAGGCGGGACCGGCGCCGGCGATGACGACGACCCGCGCCTCGCGGTCCTCCGCGGCGCGGCCGAGAGCCTCGACGAGCGCCGTCATCAGCTCGATCGAGAGGGCATTGCGCGCCTGCGGCCGGTTCAGGGTCAGGCGAAGAACCCCCGGCCGTGCGCTCCGTCAGCAGTATTGCCGTCATTGTGAGACCCTTCCTCGGCTAAGCATTGCTTGACGCTGGGCGCCCGATCGCTTACATGACCCGCTTTCGCGGCCCCGGCGGTGTACCGGGCCGCCGAACATTTCCGTTCGAGCCATGAAGACTTTTTCCGCCAAACCGTCGGACATCGACAAAAAATGGTTGCTGATCGACGCCGACGGCTTGGTGCTGGGTCGGCTCGCCTCGATCATCGCGATGCGGCTGCGCGGCAAGCACAAGCCCTCCTTCACGCCGCATATGGATTGCGGCGACAACATCATCGTCGTCAATGCCGAGAAGGTCCAGCTGACCGGCAACAAGCGCGCCGACGACATCTTCTATTGGCATACCGGCTACCCGGGCGGCATCAAGGGGCGCAGCAAGGGCGCCACTCTCGACGGCAAGCACCCGGAGCGCGTGATCCAGAAGGCTGTCGAGCGCATGGTGCCGCGCGGTCCGCTCGGCCGCCGCGTCATGAAGAACCTGCGGGTCTTTGCCGGACCTGAACACCCGCACGAAGCGCAGCAGCCGGACCGGCTCGACGTCGCCGCGCTGAACCGCAAGAACAGAGTGTGACCATGGCCGACAACGACCCACCGAGCTCACAACGCCCACAGACCTTTCAGGGCTTGGGGAGCCTCCGCCAGGCGCTGCAGCAGGCGCGGGCAACACCGGCCGCCGCGCCACCTCCGACAGCGACCGTCCCTGAAGACATCAAGCCGCAGATCGACGCGCTCGGCCGCGCCTACGCGACCGGCAAGCGCAAGAACGCGGTGGCGCGCGTATGGATCAAGCCGGGCGGCGGCAAGATCGACGTCAATGGCCGCGAGAGTCCCGTATACTTCGCCCGCCCGGTGCTGCGCATGCTGATCAACCAGCCGCTCGTCGCCACCAACCGGCTCGGCCAATTCGATGTGTGGTGCACGGTCAAGGGCGGCGGCCTCTCGGGCCAGGCCGGCGCAGTGCGCCACGGGATCAGCCAGGCGCTGACTCGCTACGAGCCCGGTCTGCGTCCGCTATTGAAGAGCCAAGGTTTCCTCACCCGCGATAGCCGCGTCGTCGAGCGCAAGAAGTACGGCAAGGCCAAAGCCCGCCGCAGCTTTCAGTTCTCGAAACGGTAGGTCTCGGGGCTTCCGGGTCGGCGAGGAGATGCCGACCATGCAGTTCGCGATTGCCATTCCGACCGACGCCGACTCCTGGCGGGTGGTGCGGCGCGCCGAGGAGCTGGGCTTTGCGCGCGCCTGGTTCTACGACACGCAGATGCTGAGCGCCGACCCGTTTGTCGCCATGGCCGCGGCGGCGATCAAGACGACGAAAATCCGACTGGGCACCGGCGTGCTGATCCCGTCGAACCGCATCGCTCCGGTTACTGCCAACGCCTTTGCATCGCTGAACAAATTGGCACCCGGGCGGATCGATTTCGGGGTCGGGACTGGCTTTACCGGCCGGCGGGCGATGGGCCTCGGCGCGGTCAAGCTGGCGGATCTGGAGGCGTATGTCCGCGTCGTCATGGCGCTGTTGCGCGGGGAGACCATCGAAGCCGAAATCGAAAAGAAAAAGCGGCTGATCCGGCTTTTGAACCCAGAGATCGGGCTGATCAACACGCGCGATCCGATCCCGCATTACGTCGCAGCCTCGGGTCCGCGGGCGCGGGCCTTGACCGCGAAGCTCGGCGCCGGTTGGATCGCAACTGCGGGCGATGTCGACGGCGGGGTCGCTGCGATGGCCGACATGCGCGAGCGCCGGCGAGCCGCCGGGCGTGAGGCGGAGTCGCTCGATGCCGTGGTGCTGACCGGCGGTGCGATTTTGGAAGAGGGCGAGCCAGCCGACTCGCCGCGCGCGGTCGCGCAGGCCGGGCCACGCGCCGCGATGCTGCTGCATCGCGCGGCCGACGCGGCACTGGCGGGGCTGCCGATGATGGCGCCGCTGCCGCCGGCAGTCGCCGAGACCGCGGCGGGGTATGTCGAGGTGGCCCGCAAATTCACACCGCAGGGCGCCCATTATCTCGAAAACCACCGCGGCCACCTGATGTTCGTCAAGCCCGAGGAGCGGCCGTTCGTCACCGCCGAGCTGATCCGCCAGACCACCTTCACGGCGACCGAGAAGGAGCTGAAGGAGCGCATCGCGGCGCTGGCCGCCGTCGGCTTCACTGAGATCGCGCTGCAGATTGTGCCGGGCCAGGAGCACGCGATCGAGGATTGGGGCCGGATCCGCCGCGCCTTCGCGTGACGGGATCGCACGCGGATTTGGCGCCGCCGATGCCGGCGGAGATTACGGCATTGCGCGACGCCGGGGAGCCCGTTTGGATTTTCGCCTATGGCTCGCTGCTGTGGGATGCCGAGTTTCGTGACGGCACGGCCGAGCGGGCCCTGTTGCATGGGTATCACCGCAGCTTTTGCCTATACTCCTGCGACTACCGCGGCACGCCAGCAAATCCTGGACTGACCCTCGGGCTTGATCGCGGCGGGTCCTGCCGCGGTGCAGCGCTCGGATTGTCGAAAGATGCGCTCGACCGAATATGGCACCGAGAGATGAGTGGCCGTCAGGTGTACGCAGCGCGGCTGTTGCCGGCGCACACTGCAAACGGCCTGCGGCAGGCTCTTGCGTTTACCGCGCTCCGGAGCTGCCGCGATTATGCCGGCAAGCTGTCGCTGGACCAGGCGGCGCATATGATCCTCGGCGCCGGCGGCCGCCGCGGCACGTGCCGCGATTATTTCGAGAATACGCTGCGACACCTGGAACAGCTCGGCTTCGCAGATCGTCCGCTTCGACGTCTCGCCGAGCGGGTCCAGGCATTGGCCGCAAGTGACGCAGTTTGAGTCGCTCATAGCGGCGCGCAAGGGTTGCCGCATTTGCGTAGATCGAAGCCCCGGCAAGATCCGGAGTGGCGCCGAATTTGACTTCGATCCCGATGTCGTCAGTCATTGGGAGCAGTGGCTCGGCCACCGAAGCCCAAAGCTTCTGGTGGTCGGCCAGGATTTCGGCAATGTCGGCTATTTCATCCGCTGTCGCGGGCGCGACGAACCAAACAACAAGACCAACGAAAATCTGTACAGGCTGCTGACCGCAGCCGGCATTGCGGTCGACCACCCGTCGCAGCGAGATCGCGCCGCGCCCGTCTTTCTGACCAACTCCATCCTGTGCATCAAAGAAGGGGCGATGAATGCGCCCATTCTGTCGAGCTGGGTGGATGCCTGCTCCGAGCGACACCTCTTGCCGCTCATCGGCTTTCTGAGGCCGCCGGTCGTCGTCGGGATGGGCAATGCTGGATGGCGTGCCGTGCGACGGGCATTTGCACTGCACCACTCGCCGCGACTGATCTCCGGCGCAGCCGGTTCCGACTGGGTTGCCGAGGACCAGACCCGCATATTCGCCGCCGGCCATTGCGGTCCCCTCGGGGTCATCAACCGGCCCTGGCCGCAGCAGCTCTTGGACTGGCGGCGGATCGGAGCGGCCGTTTCCGTTTGCCACACCACCGGTGGGGGGCTACCCTCCGGCGAATGATTTTCGAGGAGGGCCGGTCATGATGCGCACCAGCTTCAATGTCAATGATATGACGATCCACCGAATTGTCGAGCAGGAGCAGGGCTTCACCCCCGTTCTGGAATTCCTGCCGGGGCTGAGCCGGGAATTGCTGGACGAGAACCGGTCGTGGATGGAGCCGGCCGCGCTCGACCCGGAAACCGACAAGCTGGTCCTCTGCTTCCAATCCTATGTCGTCAAGACGCCCCATCATACAGTGCTGGTCGACAGCTGCATCGGCAATGACAAGATCCGGCCGACGCGCGAGGCCTGGAACCAAAAGAACGACGATCACTATATGCGCGCGCTGGCAGCGGCCGGGGTGTCGATCGAAGATATCGACTATGTCATGTGCACTCATCTGCACGCCGACCATGTCGGTTGGAACACGCGGCTGCAGAACGGCCGCTGGGTCCCGACCTTCCCCAATGCGCGGTATCTGTTCTCCCGCAAGGAGTACGACTACTGGGCCCAGGAGCATGCCAAGAACCGGATCGACGCAATCGAGGATAGCGTATTGCCGATCGTCGAAGCAAAAAAGGCAGACCTCGTCAGCAGCGAGCATACGCTCGACGATCATGTGCGCTTGATGCCGACACCGGGCCATACTCCCGACCATTTTGCCGTCTGTGTCGGGCGTGGCGGTGATGCCGCGGTAATGACCGGAGACCTGATTCACTCGCCACTGCAGGCGAGGTACCCGGAACTGGCGATGCGGGTCGATTACGACCCGGCGCAGGCGACAGCAACGCGGCGCAGTTTTCTGGAGCGCTACTGCGACACCAGCACTCTGTGTTGCACGATGCACTTCCCCTCCCCCTCCGTCGGGCACATCAAGCGCTGGGGCGACGGCTTCCGCTGCGAACCCATCACCGACTAGGGAGCGGGAACTCGGGCCAACCGCGACGCTCATAGGCGCCGTCCCAGAACAGCCACTCGTACTGGCAGGCGCGGATGAAGGCGGCCACCATCCTGGTGCGGGTCGCCGCGGTCGTTGCCTCGGCCGCGCGGTCAGTGATCGCAATGACCGTCCGCACGGCCTCGCCAAAGTGCTCGTCGGCGTAGGTGTCGATCCACGCCTTGTACGGGTTCTGCGGCGCAGCCGTCTGGGCGATCGTGCAGCCGACATCCCAATAGATCCAGAAGCAGGGCAATAAGGCTGCGACCAGCACTTCCCAAGGGTCATGGTAGGCGGCGGCGATCAGATAGCTGGTATACGCAAGGCAATCCGGGGACGGCTCGGCATCAGCAACAGAGACCGGATCGACGCCGAAATCTCGCAAATAACGGCCATGCAAAGCCTGTTCGACCGCGATCGCCCCCAGGGCGGATTGCGCGAAGGACTGCATCGTCGCCGCGTCCGGGGCTTTGGCTGCCGAGATCGCGAGCGCCCGGGAGAACTGGCCGAGATAGATCGCATCCTGCGTAATATAGGCCTGGAAGCGGTGGCGGCTGAGCGATCCCGCGGCAAGCTCGACATTGAAGGGAAGGTTGTGGATCGCTTCCCGTAACGCCGCAATGCGCTGCCAGGCTTCATCGGAAAAGCGGATCATCGTTGTCATCCCCGCTGCGCATCAACGGACCAGGTCAAGTGCCAAGGAGGCGCTTGAGATCATCACTGCAAGGAAGATTAGCAAAATCATCAGAGCGATTGTGCCTCGCCAGCCCCTTGCCACGAAGCGCGACTTTTGCCGAGCTGGAAATCGTAATCGGTAACCACGACGGCTTCTTGCCTTACCAGCATTTCGAATAGTCACAGCTCGTGCACTGGTCGCAGCCCTCGATGCGGATCAGCGCTGCCTCGCCGCATTTCGGACACTGCGCCATCCGTGTCGTGGCGGATCTCTGATCCGAGACCAGGGCGTTGCCGGCAGAGATCTTTTGATCGCTGATGCCGGCCCTCTGCGTGCGTGCCGGCAGGAAGCCGATCCCGATCATGTGCCGCTCGATTACGTCGCCGATCGCGGCCAACAGAGAGGGCACGTATTTGCCGTCCATCCAGGCGCCGCCGCGCGGGTCGAACACCGCCTTCATCTCCTCGACGACAAACGAGACGTCGCCGCCGCGACGGAACACGGCGCTGATCATACGCGTCAGCGCAACTGTCCAGGCGTAATGTTCCATGTTCTTCGAGTTGATGAACACCTCGAAAGGCCGGCGGCGGCCGTCCTGAACTATGTCGTTCAGTGTGATGTAGAGTGCGTGCTCGCTGTCCGGCCAGCGGACCTTGTAGGTCTGCCCGGGCAGCGCCTCCGGCCGGCTCAACGGCTGCGTCATGTAGACGACGCCGCCGGCCTCGAAAATGTCGGCCGGTTTGGGTGAAGCCGGCACGGGTGGCGGCAGCGGCAGCTCGGGTTGCCGCGCAGCATCCCGCCCGGCTGCCGGCGTCGGCGTCTCGGCCCTGACGGCGAGCACGGCCCCGGTTACCTCGTTCGGCCGGTAGGTCGTGCAGCCTTTGCAGCCGAGGGCGTAAGCCTGCAGATAGACGTCCTTGAAGCGCTCGAAAGGGATCTCGGCCGGGACGTTGATGGTTTTCGAGATCGAGCTGTCGATGTGCTTTTGGACTGCCGCCTGCATGACGACGTGGTCTTCGGGGGTCAGGACCTGCGCGTCGATGAAATAGTCCGGCAGCGGCGCGGACTCGCCTTTAATGCGCCGGAACAAGCGGTAGGCATAGTCGGCCACCTCCTCTTCGCGACGGGTGCCGTCGGGCATCAGCACGTTGCGCGTGTGCCGGAAGCTGAACACCGGCTCGATCCCCGAGGAGACATTGTCGGCAAACAGCGAAATCGTGCCGGTCGGCGCGACTGAGGTCAAAAGCGCATTGCGGACGCCGTGCTGCGCAATTTGCGCCCGCACCTCTTCGTCGAAGCCCATCACGGTGGCGCCGGCCAGATACCGGTCACGGTCGAACAGCGGGAACGCGCCCTTCTCGGCCGCCAAGGCGCTCGAGGCGAGATAGGCTTCGCGCTGGATCGTGCCAAGCCAACTCTCGGTCGCCGCGACCGCTGCCGCCGAGCCGTAACGCAGCCCGCACAGGATCAGCGCATCGGCCAGCCCCGTAACCCCGAGACCGATACGGCGCTTCTGGCGCGCCTCTTCCCCTTGCTGAGGCAAAGGAAAGAGTGAGATGTCGACGACATTGTCCATCATGCGGACGCAATCGGGCACCAGCCGGCGCAACCGGTCGAGGTCGAGCCGCGCCCCCGCATTGGCGCCATTGGGAGGACTGAACGGGTTTTCGATCAGGCTCGCCAGGTTGATCGAACCCAACAGACACGCGCCGTAAGGCGGCAGCGGCTGCTCGCCGCATGGGTTGGTAGCGGTTATCTGCTCGCAATACCACAAATTGTTTCGTTGGTTGATGCGATCGATGAAGATCACGCCCGGCTCGGCATAGGCGTAGGTCGCCCGCATGATCTTGTCCCACAGCTCGCGCGCCGGCAGCACCTTCCATGCCGTGCCGTCGAAGGAAAGCTCCCAAGGGGCATTTTCCTCGACCGCCTTCATCAACGCGTCCGAGACCAGCACCGACAGGTTGAACATGCGCAGCCGGCCAGGCTCGCGCTTGGCCTCGATGAAGGCCTCGATATCGGGATGGTCGCAGCGCAGGGTCGCCATCATCGCGCCGCGGCGGTAGCCGGCGCTCATGATCGTGCGGCACATCGCGTCCCACACATCCATGAAGGAGAGCGGGCCCGAGGCATCGGCGCCGACGCCCTTGACCGACGCGCCGCGCGGCCTGAGGGTGGAAAAGTCATAACCGATACCGCCGCCCTGCTGCATCGTCAGGGCCGCTTCGCGCAGATGTGCAAAGATCCCGCCCATGTCGTCGGGAATGGTGCCCATCACAAAGCAGTTGAACAGGGTCACCGAGCGGCGGCTGCCGGCGCCGGCGACGACGCGGCCGGCCGGCAGGAACTTGAAATCGGTCATCGCCTGATAGAACCGTTCAGCCCACAGCGCGGGATCTTGCTCAGGCGCCGCGAGCGCCGCTGCTACCCGCCGCCAGGTATCCTCGATCGTCTTGTCGATCACCTCGCCCGAAGGGGACCTCAGGCGATACTTCATGTCCCAGATCTGCTGCGATATCGAGCCGACGAGCGCCATGGCCGAGACTTCCTCCTTGTCGGCGTCAGTGTACCAGTTCCGGATTCGTTCGGCGCGGGCTTTTCGCCCGATGGCGGTTGCGTTAGCGGGGCCGCCTCCCTCCCCTCTGACCACGCTGACCACGGGGGAGGGCTGGGGCGGGGGCCAGCGCCGGTAAGGGTCTGCGCCGCGATGCTCCGCCTTCGCGCAGCAGTGCTGCGGTAGCCGTTTCGATCCGCCGTTCGACCTCGGCCATGAGCCGGGGGCGGGTTCGCCCGGGCGGTATCGGTTCGAGAAATTCGAGGACGATGCGGCCCTTGCGTTTGACAAAGCTCCGCCGGCTCCAGTAGAGGCCGGAATTGACAGCCGCCGGCACCAGCGGCAGCGCCAATGCCTGATAAAGCGCGGCAACGCCGGGCTGATAGGAACGGCGCTCGCCGGGCGCAACCCGCGTTCCTTCCGGAAAGATCACGATCGGCCGCCCTGCGGCGGCGACCGGCCTCGCCTTTGCTAGCATCCGGCGGAGTGCGCCAGCCCCGGCCTTGCGGTCGATCGCGATCGAGCCGGCGCGCGCCGCATACCAGCCAAAAAACGGCAGCAGCAGCAATTCGTGCTTCAGCACAACTGCCGGGTCGCCGAGCACGACCGGAAGGATCAGAGTGTCCCAGGCGGATTGATGCTTCATCGCAATGATGCAGCCGCCGCGAGGGACACGGTCGAGCCCGCGGATCTCGTGGCCGAGCCCGACGATGATCCGGAGCAACACGAGCACGCCCGATGCCCAGAACCGGCCGAACCGCATCGTAATCGCACGCGGTGTGAAGAGGAACGGCAGCCCGACGGTGCCGAGGATTACGGTCCAGGCGAAAAAGGCGAAATTGAAGGCGAGCGCCCTCGCCCAGTTCATCGCGGTATCTCGGCTCGGGTAGCCTCGGATGGGTCAGCAACGGTCGGTTTCCGCCCCTCTAGAAGGGGTCGAAACAGGGCGCCGAGATATTTAACGTACTCGCCCACCAGCAGCGCCGCGGTGCCCCTCCATGCCCACCAATGCTCCTGTTTCACCTGGTCGGGGAAGACCGGGTGCGGCACGATGTCGATTTCGGGCAGCGCGCGGTCGAATTCGAGCAGACTGCGCGGCATGTGGTACCAGGCAGTGACTAGACGCATGCTGCGAAAACCTTGGCGGCGGATCCACCGCGCCGTCTCCTGCGCATTGCCGAAGGTATTGTCGGCCTGGTGGCCGAGCACGACGCAGCACGACGCCCAACTCACCGCCTCGTCCGCGCCATTACCGGAAATCCGCAGCAGCTCGTCGAGATCGACCTGCTGATTGACGCCCGAGACGAAGAGCTTGCTTCCCTTGCCTTCACGCAACAGTTCGATGCCGCTTTGCAGGCGCAGACTACCGCCGGTCAGCACGACGATCGCATCGGTCGGCGCCGCCCGCGAGTCGACCGCAGGCGCGGAGGCGAACCACAGCAGCCCGGCTAGCCATAGGAGACAACAGCCGGCAACCACGATCGTGAGCCGGCGCGTCGCATTCCACACCAGTCTCATCATCGAACTGCGGGGTGCATGGCCGAGAACTTTGGTAGCGCCCGCTCCCGGGAAGCCTCAACCGTTGACTGCGCCGGTGATCAGCGGGCCGAACAGCCGCCATCGCTCGCCGTCGAAACTCCCCATCTGGATCTGCTTGATCGGGGCGAAGTCGGTGGGGCTCGTATTGATTTTGATCCCCGGCAGCAGCATCGGCACCGTGAAATCATGCAGGTTGGCCGCCTCTTTCATGATGTTTTCGCGGGTAAGATCATCACCGCATTGCTTGAGCACCTGCACGAAGGTCTGGGCGAAGCAGGGGCCGACCACATTACCGGCGTCTGTCTTGTCGCCCTCGGGATAGTATTTGTCCATAAAGGCGACCCAGTCTTTGTAACCCGGATCGTCCTTCCACTGTGGGTCGGTCGGATCCTTCAAATAGAAGTCCGACACGAGGTCCTTCGCGTTTTCCAAGCCGGCCGGCTTCAAGGTCGCAGCGACCGAATTGCCGATGCTGCTGAGGATGTGGAGCGGCTTCCATTCGAGTTCCGCGGCCTTGCGGATGGATTGCGCCGCGAATTTCGGGATCGCGTTGTTGACGAACACATCGGCGCCGGCGGATTTCATGCCGATGATCTGCGAGTCGACAGTGGGATCGGTCGTCTCATAGGACGCTGCGACGACGATCATCGACTTCGCCTTGTCGCCGAGACCGTCTCTGACGCCCTTTAGATAGTCCTTGCCGAAATCGTCGTTCTGATAGAGCACCCCGATCTTGCCTTCCGGCTTATGCTCGAGGATGTAGGCCGCATAGGCGCGCCCTTCGCTTTGGTAATTGGGCTGCCAGCCGATCGTCCACGGGAAGTGTTTGGGGTCGTCCCATTTGGTGGCGCCGGTCGCGACAAACAGCTGCGGCACCTTCTTTTGGTTGAGGTAATGTTGGATCGCGCTGTTGGTTGGCGTGCCGAGCGGGTTCAGCATCAGCAACACGCCGTCCTCTTCCACCAGCCTGCGGGTCTGCTCGGCCGTCTTTGGCGGGGAATAGGCGTCGTCGTAGGAGATGAAGGTGATCTTGCGGCCGTTCACGCCGCCCTGGTCGTTCAGCATCCTAAAATAGGCCGCCTCGGCCTTACCGATCGTCCCATAGGACGAGGCCGGCCCGCTGTAGAAGCAGGTGTTGCCAACTTTGACCTCGGTGTCGCTGACGCCTGGGCCGTACTGTTTGGCGGCCCGTGCCGGCAACGCGGCGAGAGCGAGGGCGCCCGGTGCCGCGGCAAGGATCGACCGACGGGTAATACGTTTCATCTTGACCTCCCTTTCTAATCGCCAATCAGGTGCGAGCCTCGCCGGCGATTACCGGGCCGAACAGGACCCAGCGCTCGCCGTCAAAACGCGCCATCTGCATCTGTTTGATCGGGGCAAAGTCGACTGGACTGGTATTGATCGTGATCCCGGGCAGCAGCATTGGCACAGTGAAATTTTTCATGTTCGCCGCTTGCTTCATTACGTTCTCACGGGTCAGGTCGTCGCCGCACTGCTTCAGAACCTGCACCAGAGTCTGGGGGACACTGTAACCGACGACATTGCCGCCGTCCGTCTTGTCGCCCTCGAGATAGTACTTGTTCATGAAGGCAATCCAATCCTTATAGCCTTGGTCATCCTTCCACACCGGGTCGGTCGGGTCCTTCTGATAAAAGGTAGACACGATATCCTTGGCGTTCTCAAACCCCGCAGGTTTTAGGACAGCGCCGACCGAGGCCGACACGTTGTTCAGAATATGCAGCGGCGTCCAGCCTAGCTCGGCGACCTTGCGAATGGCCTGAGCTGCAAATTTCGGGGTGGTCACATTGAAAAAGATATCGGCGCCCGAGGACTTCAGGTTAATTACCTGGGAATCGACAGTCGGGTCGGTTGTCTCGTAAGGAGCCTCGGCGATAATGCTCGCTCGGCTCTTGGCGCCGAGCCCGTCCTTCAGGCCTTTGACGTAGTCTTTACCATAGTCATCGTTT
>Ga0209656_10001985_pt1 | contig 13356 bp, 9 predicted proteins | sample BogFormECP12_OM2_FD_188239 | JGI IMG/M metagenome (GOLD analysis project Ga0209656, IMG submission 188239) | Bog forest soil microbial communities from Calvert Island, British Columbia, Canada - ECP12_OM2 (SPAdes) (version 2) | ecosystem: Environmental > Aquatic > Freshwater > Wetlands > Bog ... | reverse complement strand
GCCTTATTTCTCAGTGGCTTGCGACCGGATGGAGGTTCGGCGAAACCGGGAAACAAATCGCTTAACCGGGAAATAACCGGGAATCGCCTTGCTGCTCCCGAATTATCATATTGACAATTGATTACGTATATGGTAATCAGCCGATCACAGACAAGAGGCATATTCGAGATGGATTACGAGGTCGGTTACGGCAAGCCGCCGCGGCACACCCGCTTCAAGCAGGGCGAGGCGTCGGCCAACCCGCGCGGGCGGCCGCGGAAAAACCTGGCGGCGTCGCTGGTCGAGGGGTTGAACAGGAAGGTGGTGGTCACCGAGAACGGCCGCCGTCGCAAGATCGCCGTGCGCGAGGCGATCACCTCGCAACTGATCAACAAATCCGCAACGGCCGATCTGCGCGCCATCAAGATATTGCTCGACCTGATCAAGGACGCCGAGAAGCAGGCCGGCGCGGTACCCGCGCCGCAGCCGCCCCCTTTCACCGCGGCGGACGAGGAGGTCGTTGAACAGCTGATCGAGCGGCTGCGCCACCAGATCTTGTCCGAGATGGCGGCCGCCGCAACGAACCTGGAGCAAACCCCAGCTACGCCGGCGCCGGTACACCTGGAATAACAACGGTTTCACCACGGAGACGCGGAAAGCATGGAGAAGAAGCCCCATTACAAAGCATCTACTGATCGTATTTCAGAACGCAATATGACGAACCCGACTAGTGAAGGCTCTCCGTGAACTCCGTGTCTCTGTGGTGAAACTTCAATGCACGAGGCGGTGACCAGGGCTGGTTATGACGATTTGCTGCGGCGCGATTTCGCGAGCTTCGCACGGCGCGCATTTGTCGAGCTCAACCCGCAGACCCGGCTTTTGTTCGGCTGGCATTTCGAGATCATCGCCGCGAAATTGGCCGCACTGTTCGAACGCAGGATCCGCCGGCTGATCATCAACCTGCCGCCACGCCATCTGAAGTCGCACCTGGCGTCGGTCGCCTTCCCGGCCTGGTGTCTGGGCCGTAATCCGAGCGCGCAGATCCTCTGCGTCAGCTATGCGCAGGAGCTCGCCGACAAATTGTCGCGCGACTGCCGGCGCATCGTCGCCAGTGACTGGTACCAGTCGATCTTCCCGACGCGGCTCTCGCCGCAGCGACAGGCGGTGCCCGAGTTCGAGACGACGGCGCAGGGATGCCGGATCGCCACCTCGGTCGGCGGGGTGCTGACCGGGCGGGGTGCCGACATCATCATCATCGACGATCCATTGAAGCCCGAAGAGGCCTTGTCGCAAGCCCACCGGGACGGCGCCAACGAATGGTTCGACCACACGCTTTACAGCCGGCTGAACGATAAACAGGCGGGTGCGATCGTGCTGATCATGCACCGGCTGCACGAGGACGATTTGGTCGGCCATGTGCTGGCGCAGGAAGACTGGGAGACCGTCCGCCTTCCGGCGATCGCCGAGGATGACGAGACGATCGTCGTCGATGGCCTGTTGGGGCCGCGTTGCTTCGAGCGCCGGCGCGGCGAGGCACTGCAGCCGGCGCGCGAGTCGATCCCGATGCTCGAGCAGATCCGCCGGACGATCGGCGAATATAATTTCGCGGGCCAGTACCAGCAGGCCCCTTCGCCATTGGGCGGCGGCCTCGTCAAGGCGGCCTGGTTCAGGCATTACGCGGCCGCCGAGACGCCGCCCTTCGAGCGCATCGTGCAGAGCTGGGACACCGCCAGCAAGGCGACCGAGCTCAGCGATTTCAGCGTCTGCACGAGCTGGGGGGTCCACGGCAAGAACCTCTATCTGCTCGACGTGTTGCGCCGCCGCCTGGAATACCCCGAGCTCAAGCGCGCGGTGCGCGAGCAATACGAGCGGTTCCGCCCCAGTGTCGTCTTGATCGAGGACAAGGCCTCGGGCACCCAGCTGATCCAGGAGCTGATCCGGGAAGGCCTCTACGCCGTGACCCGCTACCAGCCGCAATCGGACAAGATCATGCGCATGCACGCGCAGACGGCGATGATCGAGAACGGTTTCGTCCACCTGCCCAATACGGCACCGTGGCTCGCCCAGTATCTGCACGAGCTGACGAGCTTCCCCAAAGGCAAGCACGACGACCAGGTAGATTCGACCGCGCAGCTGCTCGACTGGTTCAAGCGCGGCAGCGGCCCCAGCTCCAACGCGGGGATCTTCGAACTCTACCGGCAGCGCGCCGAAGAGGCGCGTCGGCAGCAGGCCGCGGGCGAGCGTCGGGTGCGTCTGCGCGTCCCTCCTGGCATCGGCCGGATGAACATGCTCCACCTGAACGTCGCAGCCGACGGCACGGTCGAGATGCTGGAGAGCGAGGCCGAGTCGTTCCTGCGGGCGGGGTGGGTGAGGGTGAACGAGGGCGATTTCCTGGAATAAGTAGCGGTTTGATCTCGTAATTGTGCTAGCCAAGGGTCACGTCCGCGACTTATCTCAACAGCTGCCGGCACTACGACCCCGAGCGCCGGCTGACCGCAGGGAGCTGTCGATCAGACACCTCAGCGCCCGCTTTGGCGGGTCTCCGGCACCGCTCAAGGATCCGAGGTAGACCGCTGGAGTCCTGCTCCTTTCTCCTCCAGAACCGCTTGTCCGGACGCATTGAAGCATTGCGATTCGATCGCTTTGTTGTTCGCGTCGAAGCGCTTGACCAATCTCGCGCAGCGGCGGCCGCTGGCTGGGTCGACAACCTCAATCGGCTTGCCGTCCAATCCGAACGTCGCAACCTCGAGCGGATTACCTCGCCCATCCAGTTTTCGCGTCGCCCGGTGATAGCGAAAGTTGTTCTTTCCGATAACTGGCTCGCCTCCTATTCCGAAATACGACCATTCGATCTCGCGACCTAGATTGTCATAGACAAGCTTTGCGTGGGCGAACCCTCGATCATTCAATATCGGTTCTCCATCAGTCCCAAAATACGCCGTTTCCACATCTAGCCCTTGGCCGTTCTTGACGTAGAGCTTGCGGCTGTACCCCTGTTCATTCAGGGCAGGTTCTCCGCCGGGGCCGAAATAGGCATCTTCGCCCAATCCGCCCTGCGCATCATAGCGGTGCGTAAGCTTTGCATAGCCCTTCTGCTGCTTCGCGGGGTTTCCATCGGTTCCGAAATACGCCTCCTCGATGATTCGTCCGTCTCTGTCGATGACGCGCGTGAGCCGGGCATATCCCTCGGATATGTCGACTGGTTCTCCATCGGCTCCAAAGTAGGTTTCCTCTATCAGATCACTGTAGCCGTTGTAGCGATCGGTGAATTTGGCCCAACCGTTCTTCCCAACCATGGGCTTGCCATCGATGCCGAAGTAAGCGCCTTCGATAACTTTTCCGTGGCTGTCGAAGGCCTGTGTGGCACGGGAGTATCCAGCGCCGCTGCTTACCACCGGTTGGTTGTTAACACCGAAGAACGCATCATCGACCAGATGATCATTGAGGTCATAACGCCTGACCCTCCGGAAATAGCCTTCTTCCAGTAGCGTGGGTTTATCGTCCGGTCCGAAGGCGGCAAATTCCAATTGATTGCCTCTTTCGTCGAGAACCACTTTGGCACGGTGAAAGTGCTCTTTTGTTCCGACCACCTTCTCACCCTGCGCCCCGAAATGGGCCCACCCGATCACGTGACCGAGCGAATCGTACATCTTCGTAATACGAGCATATCCGTCTTCGCTGAGAATGGGTTCGCCTTCGGTTCCAAAATAAGCTTCCTCTGTTACATGTCCGCTGTCGTCATAGCTTCGGGTCCGGCTTGCGTAGCCCTGCTTAATCATGACCGGCTTGCCGTCGATGCCGAACCATCCGGTTTTCAAGGGCTTACCATGCGCATTATTGACGTTGGTCGTGCTTGCCCATCCCTCATCATTGAGGACAGGTTCACCGCCGGGCCCGAACCAGGACTCTTCGACCAAGGCGTTATGCTGGTCATAACGCCTCGTGTGCCGGGCCCATCCTTTCTCATTCGCGGCGGCCTCTCCGCCCAATCCCAAATATGCTTCCTCGACCAAATCGTTGTGGTCGTCATATCGGCTCTTGTGCTCAGCATAGGCCCCCTTCACTAAAAACGGTCTGCCCTGCCCATCTAGGTAACGCTCGTCAACAATATTCCGGTTTCGATCGAATTCTCGAATTACTCGGGCATAGCCATCACTGGAGCGGCCGGGCTGGTCTTTAGGATCGAAGTAGGCTTCCTCCTTGACATTGTTGTTTTCATCGTAGCTATGGCGGGTATCGGCATATCCTTTCTTCGAACGGACCGGGTGATTGTCTGCGTCAAAGAACTTGGTCTCTGTCGCGCGCCCGCATGCGTCATACGACATGGTCTTTATGGCATACCCCTCTGTTCGATTGGGTATCGGCCGACCGTCGACGCCCAGATAGGTCTCCACCGTCTCATTGCCTTGGGCGTCGTATTCTTTATTGACCGCGGCGAAGCCCTCATCAAGCGCCACCAGCCCGCCATCTGTATCGCGGTATTCGGTCCGGACTTCGTGCCCATTCTTGAACTCGCTGACTGTCTTGTAAAAACCGAGGCTGCTAATGATCGGCTTACCATCTGTACCATAGACGGCTATTTCCGTGAGATCCCCGTCCGGGTCGTATTTGTGCTCTTCCTGAAATAATCCGCCGGGTCCCAGAACCGGATGTCCGTCGCGGTCAAAATATGTGGATTCTACTATCTCATCGTCATCATCAAATTTGTTCTTGGTGACTGCCCAGCCTGTTTCGGACAATTGTCCGTCCTGCCTTACACAATATGCTTGGACGCGGTTCCCCCGTTCATCGTGGTTGAATTTAAGTGTCTTACATAACCCAAAAATTAGAGATGGATATCCATTTTCATCTTGGAGATGAACCTCAGCCAGATTGTCGCCGTTATCATACTTGGCTACAACACGAAAGACGGAACCTTTATTTCTCTTGTTTGCAGCTGAGGGAGCTCCAGCAGCGTCTACCGAATCCGTTCTCACCAAATTCCCTTTTTCATCGTAAAAGAAGCGCTGGCCGGAATTCCCATCCATATCATTCATCGGCCTGCCGTCTTTCCACAGCGAAGTGGACTCGATTTTGCGGCCGAGCTGGTCATACTTCGTTGCTTTGATGAAAGCACCGTCTTTACCAGGTGTCGGATTGCCGCTCTGATCGTAATAGTGGACTCGCGTTACGTATCCTTCCGGTGAGTAGTCATAGCTTTCAAAAGCGGCGCACGACCCTTTTTCCGGAGCCAGAGACCCGTTTCGTTCGATCTCATAAACTGTTCGACTGACTACTGCGCCGCCTTCGGAGGGCCCATAAATCGCAGTGGTAGCCCGTTGCCCGCGCCTATTTAGACCGATCTCGTATGCAATTCGGCCCTGGGCATCATAGGCGTATTCCCAACGAAACGGCGTGTTGGCCTTCTGCTCGGGAGAGCTCATGATTGCAAACAGCCCGTATCCGAGGTGCCCAGCGGAGTTCACTAGCTCCATATTCAGGACCGGGCCGTACAGCCCCCGCGTGATAATCCGATAGGACTCGCTGCGGTGCCCGATTTCCGCTGCGGTCAGCGGTTCGACGCCCTTGGGTAAGCCCCAGACTGTCACGTAGTCTTTGTAGTAGGCGACATGCTCCCGCACATAAGCGATCGAATAGAGAACAATCGCCGCCAGCAAGGTCACCGTGGCCCCGGCAAAGCCCCAGGCCAGGCGTCGGAGCCGGCTCAGCTGCCGTTGACGTCTCGCCTGTTCCGCAGCCGTAGCCTTGCGCTGTGTTTCCTCGCTGGCATCGAGGAATTCCATTGCGAGGTGAAATTGATCCCGATTGCCGTAGCGCTCCGCCCAGACCTCGCTCGGGGCCTCGCGCTGCCGCCAGGCGATGGCACTCGCCAGATCGGGGCCGCGCCACAGTTCCGCATTGCCCTGTTCCCAGCGCAGAGCCCAGTCGCGCAGGCGCCGGTACATCTCCGCGGATTTCGCCTCGTCGGTGACCCATCCGGCGAGGCGACGCCATTGGCGGATCAGACTTTCATGGCTGAGATCGAGCAACGTGTGTTCGTTCAGCGGCCCTTCCGGTACCGCCAGGAAACAGCGGTCCGCGCGACGGAACGCGTCCGCCACGGCAATGACCTCGCCGGGATCGACCTGGGCGATCTTGGCGATTTCGTCGACCCGCGCGGGAGCGCGCACATCGCGCTTGCCGTCCTCAGTTCCGCTCAGCCGCCGGAACATGATCTCGGCGATGCGCTGCTGCTCCGGCGTCAATTCGGCGAGGACTTCGTCACCATGATTGGAGAGCGCCGCAGCGAGCCCGCCGATCGCCTCATACTCCGCGACGGTCAGCACGGGCGGCTTGGCGGAGGCGGCGCACCGACTCCACAAGCGTGCCAGCGCATGCTGCAGCAGCGGCAGTTGGTCCGGGTCGGTGCCGAAATCGTTGATCAGTCGATTGAGCAGCCTCGGCTCAACCTGCCCGCCGAAGACTCGCGCCGGTCCCGCGATGGCCAGCTCCAAGTCCTCCCGGGTCAATCTCGGCGTCAGATATTGGCTGTCGCTCACCGCCTCGGGCAGGCCATGGAACACGGCGCATTCGCCGAGATAGTCCGACCGCATGGTGATGACCACATAGATCGGAACCTCACTTTGGCGGGCGCTGGCAAGCAGCAGGGCGACAAAGGCATCGGCTTCGTCAGCGGCAATCCGCTCGCGATAACGAAAGATCTCCTCGAACTGGTCGATCATGACCAGAAGGGTTGCGTCCTTGAGTGCTTCGGCGCCTCTGACGATCTCGATCAAACCGAGAGGACCGCGGCGGAGCGCTGCTTCGATCAAAGCCACGGATTCGTCGTCGGTCCGATCGTCGCCCAGGATGTCGGGCGAGGCCAGTGCCCGGGCCAGCCTGCCGAGCGGCCGATCGCCTGGCCGCAATTCACAGATCCGCCAGCGCGACCCCGCTTCAACCATGAACCCGGCTCTCAAAGCCGGGATCATTCCGGCCTTGACCAGCGAGGATTTTCCACAGCCGGAAGGACCGGTGACGGCAAGGAAACGATTGTGGGCCAAGCGGGAGAGGAGCTCATCGGTCTGAGCTTCGCGGCCGAAGAAAATGTCCGATTCGTCGTACCGGAATGGTCGCAACCCGGGATAGGGAATCGTGCTGAATGCGAGCATGATCGTCATTGATCAAGCCCCCGGCGTCAGTCTTTCGACGAACTGGCGCAGCATTTCCGGGGGTACTCCGGCGCGACCGTCAAGCGTGATGAGTCCCGGCAAGGCTACCGCTAGCTCCGTCTTCTGGGGCGGAGGGGCCAGATATATGGCCAGCGCGGCAAGCGCCCGGTCGCGCTGACTGAGGATCTTGCGGCCTTGCCGCAGCTGGTCGCGCACCCAGGACGGTTCCGACACGCCATAGATCAAGACGAGCCCGTCGCAGGCCTTGAGATTCTCTTCAAGATCCTGCCGAACCTTCTCTGGGCTTCCCTCCACAATCGGCCAGTAGCATTCCACGCCCTGCTGCGCCAGCAGCTCCGATAGTCGGCGCGCCATATCGAGATCATCCCGATCAGCGTTCACGAACACTGCGACATTGGCCCCTCGGGGCTTAGGAGTCTGCGCCTTGCGCTGTGCCGCTTCGACAACGGCGCGCTGGAACTCCTCGAAGCCGCACGCCCGGGCTCCTTCGAGCAGCATCCGATGGGCCTCGTCTTCAACTGCTGCCGGATCGTCGGTGACTTCGCGCCATTGCAGGACCGGCTTGCCGACATTTTTTGCAATGTCGTGTTGAATCACCGGAAAACGGCGCCCGCCGGCAAATCTTGTTCTGCGGCCGGATAATCTGCTGAGCAGCTGGACGAAGGCCGAACATCGGTTCAAATCGGCCTGCATGGCCGCTCGGAACTCGTGCTCGTTGTCTTCACTGTACCAAGTCTCAGGGAGTATGCCCAATCCGGCCTGGGTCAGGTAGCCGACCAGTTCCCCCTCCCGCGTTTCCATATCGTCCGTCGAGCGCGCCAGGAATATGTGCTCTGCCACCGCCGGCGCGGGGGAGCGCGTTCCCGTCACACGAGCTGTTTTCATCTCCTTTAGCTTCTGAGCCAGCTTGTCGCTGAGATTGAGAACGACGGTACCATACGCGCGCTCCTGCAGATCCAGCGGACGCGCAACGCCGCCGGCATCGGTATCCTGGGTCCAGAACTTGAAGCCAAGCAGGTCGCCTAATTCGGGCGGCATGGCCTCTGGATCAATGTCGCGGCATCGGACGATGAAGATGCGCCCTGCCGCGACACAATCGCGGGCAAAGCCGAGAAATGCGTTGCGCTCGCGGACGCACCACTCCGAGGCGATATAGCTTGGCGACGTTATAACAATAAGGGCGGCGGACCGACGGATCGCCTGCATGATCTCCGGGGTGAGCGGACGGTTGCCGTCGAGGCTATGGTCGATCCAGATCCGGAGATCCTTGGTGCCCAGGCGCTGTCTCACTTCGGTATCCAAGTGACGCACCAGATTGGTCACCCAGGCCGACTCACCCTGGTCGTCAAGGTGAGCGTAGCTTACGAACACGTCATGATCGTAATCGGGCACGTACGCCATACCTAAGGCTCCATTAACCCCGGGTGGCACGCAATCCGGGGATATGCTACTCGTTCGGATCGAGGCGAACCACTATCAAAAAAGTTCACCCACGCGCTGCGCGGGTCGTTCCTAGTCGATCGGCCCGAGGTGCTCGACAGGCTTTCTCAAGATCGCCGGTGTTTCGTCTCGGGTTCTCCTCGGAAGTTGGGACTCTGTGACATCATTATCAGCTCTATCGACCCAGGGGTGTGTGAGCTACTTCACACATGCGATATCGAAAAGGGTTTTGTCCGCCTGCCCCATGCAGCACCCCGGCTCGCAGGCTATCTGCACGAGCTGGCGACTTTCCCCAAAGGCCGGCACGACGACCAGGTCCCCCCGGACACTTCGTTCCGGGGGCGACCGCGCAGATGCTGGGACCGGTTCAAGCGCGGCGGCGGCCCAGACTCGGGGATCTTGGAATATTACCGAATGCTGGCCGAAGGCGCCGGCCGCCAGCCGATTGCCCGCGAGCGTCGGGTGCGTCTGCGTGTTCCCGCCGGCATCGGCCGGATCAACCTGCTCCACCTGAATGTCGCAGCCGACGGCACGGTCCGGATGTTGGAGAGCGCGGCCGAATCGCTGCTGCGGGCGGGATGGGTCAGAGTCGATTGATCGCCTACCATAAGGCTAATCCGACGGCTCGAACGGGAGCGAGGCGGGACCGCCGGAGCGACAGCCCAACCCGACTACATCTGCGTCGGCGGGTCAGCTCCGGGACGCGAGCTATCGCTTGTCGCCGGCGACATAGCGCCGCTCTCCAGTCGCCGGGTTGAAAAACACCGTAACCAGACGGCCGGTTTCCGGATCGACAAAACGCTCCGGCGTGGCTTGCCAGTGGCGACCCGGCGGGTCGTCCGTCAAAGCCTGGTAGCGCCAGCGCTCGATCAACACGCCACCGGCCAAAATTGCGCCCCAAACTGCCAGGGGGATCATCACAGCGAGCCGGCAGCCAGTGAGCGCACATATCGCGGCGGCAGCCAGCATGACGCCGCCGATGACGAGCAGCGCGGCGCGCAGCAATTTGCCCCTCAGCGGGCGAGCGGCTCGATCACGGCCGCGGTGCCGTAGGCGACGATCTCGCTCATCGTCTGCCCGATCTCCGAAGAGTCGAAGCGCATCATCAGGACGGCGTTGCCGCCCATCACGGTCGCATTCTGCACCAGACGGTCAACGGCCTGGCGCCGGGTATCCTCGAGCAGATGGGTGTACTCATGGATCTCACCGCCGACAATCGAGCGCAACCCCGCCATGACGTTGCCGCCAAGTCCCCGGCTGCGGACCACGACGCCGAAGCATTGCCCTTTGACTTCGACCACGCGGTGACCCGCGACATTCTCGGTAGTGACTACCAGCATCCCTCGGCTCCTTCGCAGCAAATTACCGCAGGATATAGGTAAGCAATTGCCGAGATCCTAAGAATAACGGGGATGGCCGGCACAGTCACGGCTTCGAGCAGCTCGGCATCGAGGTGCTCGCTGTGTCCTCCCCATTGCTCCCGCCTGTGATCACTCCGAAGGCGCCTACGGCAACACCGCAGTCGTTATTTGTCCCCCGTTTCCTGCCCGCGATTCGGGCCGGCAACTGCGGCCGAGGAGGTGTGGCTCGTCCAGTTTCACCGTCAGTGCCGCCAGTGGTCAGCGACCCACACCCAGCCCGGACCATGCCTGATCCAGGCTCAGGGACCCAACGATTTGCCGATGTTCACTCGGCACGAATATCGTACTCGGGCTCGCGATCGAGGCGCGGGCCGGCGGGACGTGCGATCCTCAACCTTTTGGAAAGGCGCTCAAGGTATCTAAGTGTCCGTCGCCGGGCCCTAAGTCATTACCTGACGGGCGAGCTTATCGAGGAACGGGACTTGGCAAACGCGATGCGGACCTTTTTTGCGCTGCTGCTCCTCCTCGCTATCCCTCGTCCAGCGTCGGCCGATTTCATGGCTGCCGAGGCTGCCGAAAGGCGCGGCGAACATGCCGAAGCGTACGAAGCCTGCAAGGGTGATGTCGACGCCGGGGATCCAGAATGCCAAGCTCTGGTGGGCTATCTCTTCCAACAGGGCCTCGGTGTTCCCGCGAACGCCACCGAAGCGATCCGCTTGTTTCGCCTTGCGGCCAAGCGCGGGCTGGCCGTCGCCCAATGCAACCTTGGCTTCGCGTACGAGCAGGGGCTCGGTGTGACGCGCGATGATGTTGCGGCGGCGCGCTGGTACCAACTGGCTGCAGCGCAGGGAGATCCTATCGGCGAATATCATCTTGCAATCTTGCTCGCAGCGGGCCGCGGGATTGCCCAGGACAAAGAAAAGGCCGTCGAATTGCTGCGCCATGCGGCCGATCGTGGCTACGCGGTCGCCCAGATCTTGCTCGCGCTCGGGCTAGAAGCGGCTCGGAAACCTCTTCCAGCCTATATCTGGTATCGCATAGCCGCGCGCACGACTAGCGACCCAAAGCTCCGAGACCGCGCGATCCAAGGCCAAAATCGGCTCATTATCGCATTCTCCTCGCAGCAGATCATCTTGGCGCGCAGTACCGCCGACGACTGGAAGCCTAGCGGGCCGCGACTGGAATTCGGCCCGCTGGGAGCGCGCCCGGCGCCTCCGCCTGCCGGGGCGACGAATTCATCCTCAGCGTCGCCAAAGCCGGTATCGACCGGCTCCGGGTTCTTTGTCAGCCACGCCGGCGATTTGATTACTGACAATCACGTCATCGAGGGCTGCCGAGAGCTGCGAGTTGTTCGCGACGGCAAATCGAATGCAGCTCGTGTCATCGGCACCGATGCCGGCGCGGATCTCGCGATTTTACGGGTTCCGGATATCGCAGGCGACATCGCGAGCTTCCCGGCATCCGGTCTCGAAAAGCCGGGTGAGGCCGTCATCGTTGCCGGCTATCCCCTTCAAGGACTGCTCACATCGAAAGCGAGCGTGACAACGGGGATCATCAGCGCACTCGCCGGGCCGAATGAGGACAATAAGCTGATCCAGATCACGGCCCCGGTTCAACCGGGCAACAGCGGCGGTCCGCTAGTCGATACCCGCGGCACCGTGATCGGCATCATCGTCAGCAAGCTGAACGGATTGCGCGTTGCCCGCGCGATCGGCTCGATCCCCGAGAACATCAATTTCGCGGTAAAAGTGGGCCTCGCGCAGGCACTACTGGACAAGAACAATATCAAATACGACACTGCTCCATCGAATATCGAGCAGCTCGCAACCCCGGAAATTGCCGAGAAGGTGTTTAGGTTCACTGCGATGGTCCAATGTTACAAATGAGACACTCGTTGCCGGCCGCCAAGGCTGTCAGCGGCGAGAGGCTTTGATCGGGGAAAACATGCAAGGGCGATCCCGGACGCCGCCACGCTTCAGCCCGGTGTCGCCCCGTTCACAACGAAATCCACATCCCGGCTGCCGCACTCGGAACAGAACAGCCGCTCGCGCGAATCGAGGACCGGGGCGTCGGCGAGCTGGGTCGGGTTGTAACCCCAGTGGTCGTGCCAGTAATGGCGGTGCCAGCTCCACCCGCAGCCTCCGGCGAGGATGAAGGGGAGGACGGCGCGGTCTTGCGCAGCAAGCGGCGCAAACGTGCCGCTACGTCACCAGCCAGCACTGCGTTTGAGTAAAGACGTCCACTGTGCTCGGTGCCGAGTCCATCGTGGATGAGAACGCGCGCACACCGATCAATTTCCCCGACGACATGGTCTCTGTTGTCAACCGGCTCCGCCAGGACCTCTTCGAAGGGACGGCCTCAGACCAAAACGTCACCTAGGCCGCGGCGAAATCGGTCGGCAGGCCGAGCGTCTGGGCGGCGCTGAGCATCCCCTTTCTCAGCTTGTCGACCGCGCGCACCTCGAGCTGCCGGATCCGCTCGCGCGAGACATGAAAGCGTCGGCTCAAATCCTCGAGCGTCAAGGGCTCGTCGCGCAGGCGTCGCTCGACGAGGATCTCGCGCTCGCGCGCGTTGAGCCGCGCCATCGCCTCGCCTAGCAGCTTGCGCCGCTGCGTCATCTCGTCGGCCTCGGCGAGCACCGCTTCCTGATTCGGCCGCTCCTCGACGAGGCGATCGAGCCACTCGATATCGCCGTCCCCCAGCACGGTCTCGTTCAGCGATCCGTCGGCCGCGCTCATGCGACGGTTCATCTCGACGACATCCTTTTCCGGCACGCCGAGCTCGGCAGCGATCGTCGCGACCGACTCGGGCGAGAGATCGCCCGCCTCGAACTGCTCCAACCGGCCCTTCAGCTGGCGCAGGTTGAAGAACAGCTTCTTCTGGGCCGCCGTCGTGCCCATCTTCACGATCGAAGTCGAATGCAGGATGTGTTCCTGGATTGCCGCGCGAATCCACCACATCGCGTAGGTCGCGAAGCGAAACCCGCGGTCGGGGTCGAATTTTTGCGCCGCCTGCATCAGCCCGACATTCCCCTCCGCGATCAAATCGGAGACTGGCAGCCCGTATCCCGCAAAACCCCGGGCGATCTTGATCACCAGGCGCAGATGGCTGCCGACGAGATCCCGCAGGGCTGCCTCGTCGCCATGATCTCGCCACGCCAGAGCAAGTTCCTGTTCCCGCTCCGGGCTCAGCATCGGGAACCGCTTGGCATCGGTCAGAAGGTGGGCGAGCGCGTCGCCTCTGTTTTCGCCCAGTCTTGATACTGTCATCTCAGCTCGCTTGCGCGCCGGCGAACAAAAAGACCGTGCCCCTCGGAGGTCTCCGGGAGCTCGGTCGGGCAATTTCAACAGAAGTTGCGTGGTGCCGGGCGCCAGGTAAATGTAGGAACGTAGCCAGAATCTTCA
>Ga0209656_10001984_pt1 | contig 13358 bp, 10 predicted proteins | sample BogFormECP12_OM2_FD_188239 | JGI IMG/M metagenome (GOLD analysis project Ga0209656, IMG submission 188239) | Bog forest soil microbial communities from Calvert Island, British Columbia, Canada - ECP12_OM2 (SPAdes) (version 2) | ecosystem: Environmental > Aquatic > Freshwater > Wetlands > Bog ... | reverse complement strand
GGGCTGTCGACGTAGGCCAGTACGGCCGAGTGGTATATGACGACGGTCGCGCCTGGCGGCGCCTGGCTGACCAGGGCGGGCACGTCGGTCAGCAGGTCGCCGCGGTAAATCCGGGGCAGGTCCCGCCGCGCCGTCTCGATGGCCGCGGCCAGTCGCTCGCGCCGGCCGGTCTCGCCCGGCCATAGCAGGCACTCCAGCCAGCGGACATCGTCCTCGCTGGTCACGTCCAGCGGGTTCAGGTCCAGGCCCGCGCGCCATGCGACCTGCGGAACCCGGGACGGTAGCGGGACCTGACCCCGCGGCTGGCAGGCCAGCACGGGCGCCCGCGGGTCGGTACCCTGGATAAAGTGCCCGTCGTAGTCGTAGGAGTACCGGTCCACCAGGAGGGTGAGCCCGGCGCTGGCACCCACCTCCACCAGCGCCAGCGGTCCGGGCAGCAGCGCCAGAACTGGCAGCAGCGTCGCGCAGCGGGCGGGCTCGTTGGTCTGGGTGCGTCGGGTGAGCATGGTGCTGGTGAGTTCGTCGCGCTGGTCGCGGATCAGCGTCCGCAGCGCGGGCAGGCCGGCGGGTTCGCCGAGCAGGTAGCACGCGGCCGCGAAGAGCAGGTTCGGCTGCCTTTTCGCGGCTGGGAGGCTGTCGAGGAACGCCAGGACGAAGGAGTCATCAGCCACCGCGGCGGCGAGTTCCGCGTATGCCGCGGACCTGCCGACCGCCTCAAGGGCGAAAGCCCGGTAGTTCTCGGCCGTGCTAGCACGCAGGTCGTGCCCGGGCATCACCATAGCTCTGAGGCTAGCCTGGTCGGCGGAATGCGCTCCCAAAAAGTTTGTGCGACGTTCGTACGTCATATTCGTACGAACGTCGCACAAAGATTAGAAGAGGTGCGGTGCGGCTCAGGCCACCGTGACGTGGATGGTGTGGTAGCCGGTCGCGCCGTTCGGTTCGGGCTTGTGGACGGTCGCGGTCTGCGTGTGGCCGGTCTTGTCCGTGGCCCGCACCTGGAGCATGTGATTGCCCGGGGTTGCCTGCCATGGGTAGTACCACTGCCGCCAGGTGTCGATCGTGTCCTGGGCGGCCAGCGTCGCCTGGTGCCAGGTGCCGTCGATGCCCACCTCGACCGCCTCGATGCCCCGGTGCTGCGCCCAGGCCACGCCGGCGATCATCACCTTGCCTGTAGCGAGATTGCCGCCCCCCTTGGGGGTGTCGATGCGGGACTCGGTCTTGATCGGCGCCTGCGCCGACCAGCCGCGCTTCGTCCAGTAGGCGTCGAACGCGGCGTAGGTGGTGAGTTCCATGTCCACCACCCACTTGCAGGCGGACACGTATCCGTACAGCCCGGGTACGACCACCCGGACCGGGAAACCGTGCTCCTGCGGCAGTGGCTGTCCATTCATCCCGACGGCGAGCAGCGACGCCCGGCCGTCCATGACTGGATCGGTGGCGACGCCCAGGTTCATCCCGTTGACGTCCCGCATGACAATCTGGGTGGCGCCCTTCTGCACGCCTGCCTCCTTGAGCAGGTCGGCGAGCAGCGCGCCCTGCCACCGGGCGTTGCCTATGAAGCCGCCGCCGACGCCCTCGGAAACGCAGCAGAGGGTGACGTCGTGGTCGATCATCGGCCGCTTCATCAGCTCGTTGAACGTGATCGTCATTGGCTTGTCCACCATGCCGTGGATATTCAACTGCCACGACTGGGTGGACACCTGGGGCACTACCAGTGCCGTGTCGATCCGGTAGAACTGGCTGTTCGGCGTGTAGAACGCGGACAGGCCGGCGATGTCGTTGACCTCCGTGCCCTTGGCCAGCGTCGGCGCCTTCACCGAAGGGGCGCCGAGCTTCACTGATGCCGTGTTCACGCTGAACCGCTTGTTCTGCAGGTACTGGCCGCCGAAGCCGGCCACGGCGGCGACACCCGCGGCCGCGCCGCCGGCGGCCAGGAACTTACGCCGGTCCACTACGAGTCGCCTCCTGCCCATCCAGCGCGGTACCTGGTTTTCGGCATCCCTATGTGCACTAGCCATACCAGGACCGCGATGCCCGCGATCCCGCCGACGATCGACGGGATGACATCGGTAGCGTGGCTTTCCGGCCTCGTGATGGCGACGAACGCCCCGAACAGGCCGAACAGCCCGATGCCCGCCACTCCGATCGAGACGCGGCGCCACGCGAGTATGCCGATCACGATGGCGATCAGCGCGATCGTCACGTACATGCCGAGCAGCAGCATGTTCTTGTCGTTCTCACCGAACTTCTGGATCGCGAAGTTCTTCAGTGCCGGGGGAGTGCGGTCGATGAACGCCTCGCCGACGGCGATGATGGGGGAGGCCTGCGGCCGGACGAAGGCGGCCACGAAGTTCGCCACGCCGAGGGCCACGGCGGCGGCCAGGAAGCCCACCAGGGCGCCGGGCAGCAGCCCCCCGCGCCGTGCCTGACGGCCGGCCGCGTGCTGAGCCGGGCCAGGGATATCGTCGCCGGCCGCTGGGAACGCGCCAGACCCGCGGCCCGGTACTTCCCATCCGCCCTGCTGCGCGGGGGTGTCCCAGCTGGTCATCTGCGCTTGGGAGTTCCACGCGGCCTGCTGCGCGCCGCTGTTGCGCAGGGCGCGCTGCGCGGCGGTGTCCCAGATAGAGCCCTGGGCGCCGCTGTCCCGCACGGAGTGCTGCCCGCCGGTGTTCCGGAGGGTACGCTGCCCGCCCGTCCCCCACACCGGGCCCGTGGCGCCGCTGTCCTGGACAAGGCCCTGGGAACCGGTCCCCCATGGGCCCTGCTGCTGAGGGTCGTCCCAGGGAGCGCGCTGTTCCGGGGCGCCCGCCTGCCCCGCGAACCCTTGCTGGCCGTCCTGGTAGCCGGTCCCGCTGCCGTAGCCGGCCTGAGTGTCCTGATAGGACGAGTAGCCGTCCTCGTACTGCGAGAGCGCCGAGTAGCGCGACAGGCGCTGGCGGCGCGGCGGGTCCTGGTAACTCATACCCCTATTGACGGCCGCCGGCCGCCACCGTGTTCGGATATCTCACGCGCGGTAAGCATGCGGTAAGAACCGCCTAGCTGGCGGTCGGCTCCCCGACGTCCGCCGTGCCGAACGCGGGCGAGCCGTCCGCCCCGATGGTCACGGAGACGGCCGTCCTGGCGTACACCGCCGTCGGCTCGATCACCGGCTCGGCGGGGGCCTCCATGCTCGCCGAGACGGCGTCGGCAGCGGTCACGTCCTCGGCCGCGATTCCGGCCACGACCTCAGGCAGGGCCTCGACCGTGCGGGCATGGCGCTCGATGAAGTACCGGGCCAGCGCGAAGGTGCACGCGATGGCGGTGCCGGCGCCCCAGCCGGCCAGCCGGGAATCGTGCACGACGAACCCGTCCACGCGCAGGTTCGGGTTGTTCGCCAGGTACCCGCCCGCGGCGATCGCCAGCCATTCCGGGCGGCCGTCGAGCGCGACGAGCATGACAAGCAGGATGGCGTACCACTGGAAGTGCGGCGTGCACACCGCGAGCGCGGCGGAGGTCATCAGCACACTCCCGCGCCAGGGCTCATCGGGATTACCGAAGCGGATGATGGCCAGCGCGAGCGCGCCCAGGATCACCACCGCCGCCAGCGTCGCGAGCTTGCCATGCACGACGAGGCCGATAATGCTGTAGCCATTCCCCGAGGAGTAACCCTCCTGATTCAGGTAACCGGGGAAGAATCCGATGATCTTGCGGCCGACCGCCATCACGTGCGGCACATATACGAGGAAGACCGCCGTCGCGGCGGACGCCGAGATCAGCAGCCAGCCGCGCCGCAGCACCGCGGGCACCACGAGAACGGGCGTTACCTTCGTGGCGATCGCCAGGCCGAGCAGGACGCCGCCGAAGATCGTCCGGCCCTCGGTCTTAGCCCTGGCCAGCAACAGCAGCGCCACCAGGGTGAACGCCGTGGCAAGCACGTCGACGTGCCCGTTCTGCCCGGCCTCGAGGGGGACTATCGGACACCAGGCCCAGAGCGCGGCGAGCCGCGGATCCTTGCCCAGCCTGCGCAGGCCGAACAGCAAGATCAGCGTGATCAGCACGGCACATGCCGCCCCCGCCGCCTGGATAGGCGTCGTGGAGTTGTCGGCCGGCGCGGCCAGCTGCACTGCCAGGAAGTACGCCTCGGCGACCGGCGGGTACACGGTGGGCACCCTCGGCCGGTTCAGCTTGGTGCAGCCTGCCACGAACCCGTCCGCCGGGTCGACCTTGTTCGTGAGAGTGTGGACGCAGTCGCCGTAGTTACGCGGCCCGGTACCCGACCACAGGAAGTCGTTGCGGAGCTTCGCGACGCCGAGGTCCGCCGGCGAGTACAGGTAGGGGTCGATCCCCGCCGCCTGAACGCGCCCGTCCCAGATGTACCGGTAGAGGTCACTGCTGTTCTGCGGCGGACCCGCGAGCGCGACCGCCTGGACGGCGATCCCGCCGGCCAGGATGAGCCCGGCCGCCAGCTTGACGGTCACCTTCCGTAGCAGCCACGCCGCGCAGCCGAACGCGATCCAGGCGCCCGCCACCAGCGCGAGCGGCAGGACCCGCGCCGGGTTGAGACTGGGCCGCGCGATCAGCAAGATCAGGCCCGTCAGTGCGGCGAGGAACAGGACGATCCCGGCTACCCGGAGTTTTGCGCTCATGGGCCGAGGGTGCCATCAGTTTTCGCGGCCGGGTCGCCGCTGAGCGTGACCGTAATCAATCTTTAAGCGCGGCGTAGCGAGGTGAACCAGCGGCCATCGGCCGACCAGGTCTCGGCCGCGGACAGGCCGGCCCCCCGCGCCGTCTCCGCTATCTGATCAACGCCAACGTACGCCCAGGGGAACCAGGCGCTAGTCTGCCCGCCGTGCCTGAGCCTGACCTGTTCGCGCCGCAGCGCCGTGCCGGGCGGCTGCACCTCGACCAGTGCCTGGCCGAGCGGCGTCAGCAACTCGGTCACCCGGCGCAGCAAGGCGACTGGGTCCCCGCCGATCCCGATGTTCCCGTCGGCGAGCAGCACGGTCATCCAGCGGCCAGTCCCGGGCACCCGGCCGAACACGTCGCGCAGCAGGGTGAGCGCGCCGGCTGCCCGGGCGATCTCCACGGCGTACGGCGTGACGTCGATGCCGAGAGCGGGGATGCCGCGCTCCGCCAGCGCGACCGTCAGCCGTCCGGGCCCGGACCCGACGTCCAGTGTCGGGCCGTTGCAGCGATCGACGATCGACGCGTCACCCGGGCGGATGTGCAGCCAGTTGTCCACCTGCAGCGGCGTCCTGCTGCCGTCCGTGTGCTCGATCTGCGGCCGCGCGTGCCCGGCGAGGGCGGTTTCGTATAGTTCGCCGATCACGCGGGATCTCCTCCCAAGTAGGCAGCCTGGACGCAGACAAGTGTTCACCCCCCGGATGCCTGGTCCCGGCCCAAATCGGCGTGGCCTTACGGAATCGTCACTGACCTTACGGATCTATGACGTTGTCAGACGCGTGCCTTGAACGTAAACAGGCCTGCGTTCGGACTGCCTCAGAACTTACGGAGTCCTGACGGATTCGTCTCGTTTGCTAGTCGCGCGGTTGCGTACCGATTTACCTTGTAACAGTGAGCGATACCCGATGCGGCGCGCCCGCTGTCACCCGGCGGGGGTCCCGTGGCTAATAATCCTGACCCGCCAGGCCGGATCGTCGTCGTCGACGACGATCCGACGGTCGCGGATGTCGTCGGACGCTACCTGGTCCGCGACGGTCACACCGTGGAATGCGTCCACGATGGTTACGAGGCGCTGCGGCGTGTCGCCGAACAGCCGCCCGACTTGGTCGTACTCGACCTGATGCTGCCCGGCATCGACGGCCTCGAGGTCTGCAGGCGGATGCGGGAACGGTGGCCGATCCCGGTGGTGATGCTGACCGCGCTCGGTGACGAGACCGACCGGCTGATCGGCTTCGAGACCGGTGCCGACGACTATGTCACCAAGCCGTTCAGCCCGCGTGAGCTTGCCATGCGGGTGCGCTCGGTGCTGCGCCGCGCCAGGGGCAGCGGCCTGCCTGACAAGCCGGACCAGGGGGTCATCTCCGACCGTGAGCTGACCGTGGACCTGGCGGCGCACGAGGTCCGGGTTGGCGGCAAGCTCATCCAGCTGACCTCACGCGAGTACGACCTGCTCGTGTTCCTGATGCGCAACCCGCGGAAGGCCTTCACCCGGGAGCAGCTGCTTAACGAGGTCTGGAGCTGGACGTTCGGTGACACCTCGACAGTCACCGTGCACGTACGCCGACTGCGCGAGAAGCTGGAGGGTGATCCCACGATGCCCAAGCGCATCGTCACGGTCTGGGGCGTCGGCTACAGGTACGAGCCGGAGTCGGCATGACCGGCAGCCTCGCCGACGTGATGCCGGAGGTCGCGCCCTCGGACCTCGTCTTCGTTTCCGCCTGGATCGCCGGTATCGCCGTCGTGATCACGATCGTCAGCGCGCTGATCCTGAGGACGATGGCGGGCCGGTCGATCGGCGCCATGCTCAGCATGGTCGCCTTCGTGACGGTAGCGACCTCCCTGGCCGGTGTTGTCGTTATCACGGTGCGCATGATCGGCAGCCAGCCCGGCAAGCCCGTGTTCGAACTGCTCTTCATCGCCGGCCTGGCGGGGCTCGCGGTCGCCCTGATCATCGGCCGCAGGGTCACCAAAGCCAGCAAAACGCTGCTCAGCGCGGTGCGTCAGGTGGGCGAGAGCGGCATTTATACGCCCCCTGACGTCCAGCTGCCCGCCGAACTGGCCGGGCTGTCGGAAGGGCTGAGCGAGGCGCATGACCGGCTCGGGCAGGCGCGGGCGCGCGAGCAGGCCCTGGAGGCGAGCCGCCGTGAGCTGGTCGCGTGGGTGAGCCACGACTTGCGGACCCCGCTGGCAGGACTGCGCGCCATGGCGGAGGCGCTCGAAGACCAGGTGGTGACCGACCCGCGCGAGGTCAGCCACTATCACACCCAGATCCGGCGGGAGACCGACCGGCTGTCCGCGATGATCGACGACCTCTTCGAGCTGTCCAAGATCCACGCGGGCACGCTGCGCCTGTCGCCACGGCTTGTCGGCCTCGAGGACCTGATCGCCGAGGTGGTCGCGAGCGCGGAGCCGGTGGCCAGGGCCAAGGGGGTCCGCCTCACCGGGTCCGCGGTCCGCGGGATGCCCGTCTTCATCGACACCGCCGAGATGGGGCGTGCCGTCAGGAACCTGGTGACTAACGCGATCCGGCACACGCGATACGACGGGACGATCGAGATCCTCAGCGAGATCCAGTCGGGAATGGCTTGCGTGAGCGTGGCCGACGAGTGCGGCGGCATCCCGCCCGGCGACCTGCCACGGGTGTTCGACGTGGCCTTCCGCGGCGAGAGCGCGCGCACGCCCGACCCGTCCGGCGGCGCCGGGCTTGGCCTGTCGATAGCCCGCGGGATCGTCGAGGCGCACTCCGGCCAGATCAGCGTCCGGAACACCGGCCCGGGCTGCCAGTTCCTCATCAAGCTGCCGCTCGCCCGGCCGGCGGCCCCGGCCGTATCCCGGCCAGCACCCACCAACCGCGCGGTCCACGCGACCCGCTGACGCTGTGCGCGGGACTTAACCTAGGAGCGGCTTGCGGCGGCGGGGGCGCGGAGCGGGGCGTGGGCGAATTCGGCCACGCCTTCGGCGAAGCCGACGCGTGCGCGGAAGCCGAGCTCGGTGGCGGCCGTCTCCGGCGAGGCGACGATGTGCCGCACGTCGCCCAGGCGGTACTCGCCGGTGATCTTGGGCTCGACGGTCCCCCCGCCGAAGGAGACGGCCAGCTCCGCTGCCATCTCCCCGACCGTGTGCGGCGTCCCGCTGGCCACGTTGTAGGCGCGCAGCGTCCCGGCCGCGATCCCGCCGGCCGAGTCGCCCGTGCCGGTCGCGGCCAGTGCCAGCACGTTGCAGTCCGCCACGTCGCGGACGTGCACGAAGTCGCGGCGCTGTCCGCCGTCCTCAAACACCCGCGGCGGGACGCCGTTCTCCAGGCACGAGCGGAAGATCGCGGCCACTCCCGAGTACGGTGTGTCCCGCGGCATCCGCGGGCCGTACACGTTGTGGTAGCGCAACGCCGCGGCGGTCCCGCCGGTCAGCCGCGCCCAGTTCGCGGCCAGGTGCTCCTGTGCCACCTTGCTCGTCGCGTAGGCATTACGCGGGTCGAGACCGGCGTCCTCGCCTACTGTCGACCACGACAACGCCGAATCGCAGGCCGGGCAGCGCGGCTCGAACACGCCCGCTTCCAGGTCAGCGGTGGCCCGGGGAAGCGGCCGCACGCTGCCATCACGCGGGCACTCGTAGGCGCCCTCGCCGTAGACCACCATGGACGAGGACAGCACGAGGCGGGACACCCCCCGGCGGCCCATGGCGTCCAGCAGGACGGCGGTGCCGGTCACGTTCACGTCCGCGTAGAGCGGGAGGTCCGCCAGCGACACGCCGAGCCCGACCATGGCGGCCAGGTGGCACACGGCGTCCACGCCGTCGAGGGCGTCGTCCACCGCGTCAGAGTCACGGACGTCCGCGACGCGAAGATCCGTTCCGTTCTGAATATAAGAAGGCCTGCCATCGTGGACGGCGGGGCTCAGCGAATCGAGGCCGCGGACCTCATGTCCGGCCGCCGCCATGGCCTCCATCACATGGGATCCGATGAATCCCGCCGCTCCTGTCACTAGAACTCGCATAGTTGCGAGCCAAGCACGCGGCGACCAGCGGGACGACCGTCCGCAGTCGGCCGTCACAGTTTCGTAAGGGCGGTTCGGCCGCCAAAATGGCGACGCGCGGTTAGCGTCGGCGCCATGGAAACGATTGACGTCGTGCTGCCCTGCCTCAATGAGGCCGGCGCCCTGCCCTGGCTGCTGACCAGGATGCCCGTCGGATACCGGCCGATCGTGGCCGACAACGGCTCGACGGACGGTTCGGCGGAGATCGCCGCTGGCCACGGCGCAACCGTGGTGAACGTGCCGCAGCGCGGCTTCGGCGCGGCCTGCCACGCGGGGCTGCTGGCCGCGTCTAGCGACATCGTCGCCATCATGGACGCGGACGGCTCGTTCGACCCGCTGGACCTGGCGATCGTCACCGGTCCGGTCAGGGATGACGGCGTCGACCTCATGCTGGGCCGCCGGGCGCCGACGGCACAGGGCGCCTGGCCCGCGCACGCGCGGATCGGCAACATGGTGCTGTCCGCCGAACTCCGGCGCCGGGCCGGGGTGCCGCTGCACGACCTCGGCCCTATGCGGGCCGCCCGCCGCCAGGCCTTGGTGGATCTGGACCTCCAGGACAGGCGGTTCGGCTACCCCCTCGAGATGGTGATGCGCGCCGCCGCGGCGGGCTGGCGGATCGGCGAGGCGCCGGTGCCGTACTACCCCCGCACAGGTAAGTCCAAGGTCACCGGGACTGTGGGCGGCACGGTGAAGGCAGTACGCGACATGCGCCGCGTCCTCGCCTCGTACGCGGCATGAGCGCGCCGCTGCCGGCTCAGGTGATCGTGATCGCCAAGGAGCCGGTTCCCGGCCGGGTCAAGACGAGGCTGACGCCGCCATTCAGCCCGGCCGACGCCGCGCTGCTGGCGAAGGCGGCGCTGACTGACACGCTGGCCGCCGTCGCGGCCACGCCGGTGACCCGCGCGGTGCTCGCCCTCGACGGCGCCGCGGGGGACTGGCTCCCGCCCGGGTTCCGTGTCATCCCGCAGCGCGGCGGAGGACTCGACGAACGGCTCGCGGCCGCGTTCGCGGACGCCCACGCGACCCTCTCGGCGCCCATGGTGCTGATCGGCATGGACACGCCACAGGTCACGCCAGGCCTGCTGGCGGACGCCGCCGGGGCGCTGGCTTCCGGGGAGGCGGACGCCGTGTTCGGCCCCGCCGCCGACGGCGGGTTCTGGCTGCTCGGGCTGCGCAGGCCTGACCGGTCGCTGCTGGCCGGCGTGCCGATGTCGCGGCCGGATACCGGCCGCGACCAGATGGACAGGCTCACATCGGCCGGGTTGCGGGTAGCCATGCTTCCGGAGCTGACCGACGTGGACACCTTCAGGGAAGCCGAGCTGATCGCCGGGCTGATCCCCGGTTCCCGCTTCGCCGCCGCGTTCCGGCTGGCGATGGCCGCCGCTTAGGCAGCCATCGCCGGATCCGGGCGCGGTCTCCCCGGGTCAGGCGACCGGTCCCCGGACGGTCACCAGCGTGCCGTAGGTCAGGTACGGCCAGATGTACTGCGCCGTGGTCGGCGGCAGCTCGACGCAGCCGAGGCTCTGGTACCAGCCGTAGCTGTAGCGATAGAAGCCGTGCACCGCGTCGCCCCCGTCGAAATAGGAGATCCAGCTCACCGGGTCGGCGTATTTGGAGCCGTCCGGGTTAGTGCCCTGCATGATCTGGAACTGAAGCCGCTCGTAGACGGGGTATGTGCCGTCGGCGGTCGGCGACGCGGGGATCCCGGTGTTGGCTGGCGAGTTGAGAATCCTCTTGCCGTTGTGCCAGACCTGCAGGGACTCGTCGGATGAGCCTTGAGTAGCGAGCGCGTAGCTGTAGCCGTCCGGGTTGGCCTGGTGCTTGGCGACCGCCTTGAGCAGGTCCGCCCAGACCGTCGGGCCGGCCACGCCATCCATGGTGAGCCCCTCGTTGTTCTCGAAGGCCCTGACGGCGCCGGCGTCCAGCATGTTGTCCTTGCCGGTCCGCCACTGGCTGGTCAGCTCCGCGGGGTAGCCGCCCTTGAAGGCGAAGCTGCCGGCGGCCGGGTCGTAGGCCGCCGATACCTGGGCGTTCGCATCGCTGTCGGGGACCGCGGCCGCGGCGGGGTCAGTCGGCGTCCAGGTCAGCGGCAGGTAGCCCAGCTGGGTCAGCAGCTGCTGCAGCCGCAAAGTGGAGTAAGAGCCTGTCGTGAAGCGGACGGTCTCGGCCGTCTGAAGTACTCCGGCGGACGTGGCCGCCCCGGCGACGCCACCCTGGCCGCCCGGGATCTTCAGGGTGACCGTGGTCCCCGGCAGGTAGCCGGCCGACGGGGTGAAGGTCGCGGTGTCACCGGAGACCTGCCAGCTGCCCGCGATCTTCGGTGACAGCGAGGGCAGCGGGGACGCCGATGCCAGTGCCGAGGAGAACTTCACCTTTATCGGGGCGCCGCCGTTGACGTCGCGCGACTCGCCCGGGCTGACCGAGACGACGCGCAGCGGCCCGGCCGGCGGCGTGGGCTTGGTATGTCCCGCCGGTCTATTGTTGCTGACGCTGGCGATTGCCTCATTATCCTGCCGTTGCTGGGTAACCGCGGCGAACATCCCGCCTGCGATGGCAACCAGGGCTGCCGCGCTCGCGGTTGCCACGATTCCCCGGTGCCGGAACAGGGCAGCACTCCGCCGGCCCCCACTCCCCAAGAACGACACTGTGCGGTCTCCTCGATGTTCGTCAGATCGATGGCGCCGGTGCCAAGACACGCATGGCGCGATGGATCACATAGACGGGGATCACATCGCAGAAGCTCACGATGCGCGCTAGCGATTCTACGGCCAATGGCTATCAAAACGGGAAGCTTAGGGTCACGTCTCCCGTACGCGTCGCGCGGCGCGCGAGCCTGGGCGGACCGCGCCGGCCCTGCTGGGCAAGGCCGCGTCCCGTGGCCGAGCGCGGCGCGGGCCGTGTAACCCCCTCGCAACAACTGCGGCGACCGTCCGCTACGCGACCTCACCGATCGTGAGAAATTCTTACGTCCCGCATCGCGGCCGGGACGGCGGAGAACCTATAACTGTGATATCTCGACAGCCCTTATGTGCGTCATCAGGGGCGTTATAAGTTGGCAATATTTTTCTCAGGAAATGGCCTGAAACGGGTCGCCGGAAAATATTCCGCATTTCCCCATATGCCTTGCCTACCTGGTCTAACGTAATCCCCCGGGAGCGTAACAAGCGGACACGGAGGTGGAAGGAATGCTCACCGGGCAACGGTCCGTAAGGCGCCGTCGCACACAAAGAAGTCGAGCGGTGCGTATTGCGGTCCCCCTCGCCATCCCGGTGGCGTTGGGCGTTACTCTCGGGGTCATCATCGCGGTTTCGCATAGCTCGAACTCCACGACCCTGTCGCAGTCGGCGTTCGGCTCACGGCATCACTTCGGCGGCGGGAGCCCGTCGGCGACCGCGAGCCCCACGGCATCGGCGTCGGCGAGCGCTGCAGCAAGCGGCACGGCGAGCCCGTCGGCGAGCGCCGCGGCGGCCGTGGCGCCCGCCAACTCGTTTGCCAATGGCCGGATTGCCCAGTTCCAGCTGGGTGACGTCGCGACGGCTCCGGTCGACGGCGCCGGCAACGTCATCAACTTGAACCAGACGGCCGCACAGGCGGCGGCGTCGATGAACTGCACGCTCGCCGTGCCTGCCAACCCGCTCAGCGCGCAGGGCCTCGCCACGCCGTGGCAGCTCGGCGACGGCTGCTCGATGGCCAACGCCGGCACTGAGGGCGCGTTCGTCGAGGCCACCATCCTGGCGCCGAACGGCTCGCTGCAGGTCTACAACCCGCTGGTGATCACCGCGGGCACGCAGGCCGCCGTGGCACCGACGGCGCCGACCATCGCGGCCGGCTCCGTGGTGGAGATCAGCGTCGGGTTCAACGGCACCAACCTAGCGCTGACCGGCGCCGGCGCCCGGCAGGGCCGCTGTGTCGACGCGCTTGGCCAGTCGCTCATCGGCCAGGTGTCCGCCTGCGGCGCGGTGACCTTCTACCGGACGGCGGCGGCGCAGATCGCCAACGGCACCCTGACGGTACCCGCGACCGGCACCGCGAGCGACGGGCAGCCGTGCCTGACCACGCGCGACTTCGGGACCGTTGACCAGGACCAGAGCGACAACGTGATCACCACGTACCTGATCAACGGGAACGGGCAGACCGCACAGGACAGCGCGGCGAACGCGGCGGCACTCGCCGGCGCCACGCCGCTCGTCAACGGCAGCGACGACAAGCTGCTGGCCGCGTTCCTCGACCCGGCGAACGGGTGCACGCCGTTCACCGCGACCGACGCCACAGACGCGGCCGGCACCTCAGGGTCGCAGGCGCTCAACGAGATCAGCGCCACGGTGAACCAGAAGGGCACGATCGCGGTCGTCCCGCCGAACGATGAGATGACGCTGGTCGGCGGCAACATGAGCATCGCCAAGACCAACGTCTACCGCTCGCTCGTGGGCCAGCCGCTGCTGGCGGGCAACACGAACCCGACCACGGTCGCGGCGAGCTACTGCCAGAACCTGGTCAACATCCAGCCGGCCAGGAACAACCTGGACATGGCGAAGGAGCTCAACTTCGGCACCCCGGTCGCGGCGGTCGGCAACAACCTGGCCACGTTCATGGGCAACCGGCTGTCGATGTCCTTCACCAACCTGAACTGCGGCAACTTCGGCCTGAAGAACCCGGCCACCGCCA
>Ga0209656_10001983_pt1 | contig 13358 bp, 15 predicted proteins | sample BogFormECP12_OM2_FD_188239 | JGI IMG/M metagenome (GOLD analysis project Ga0209656, IMG submission 188239) | Bog forest soil microbial communities from Calvert Island, British Columbia, Canada - ECP12_OM2 (SPAdes) (version 2) | ecosystem: Environmental > Aquatic > Freshwater > Wetlands > Bog ... | reverse complement strand
GGGCAGTTGCGGGTCGGCGAACGAGACACCGTAGGCGTTCACGTTCTGGCCCAGCAGCGTGACCTCGAGCACGCCGGCCCCGACCAGCGACCTGACTTCGGCAAGGATGTCGTCGGGGCTGCGGTCGACCTCCTTGCCGCGCAGCGACGGCACGATGCAAAACGTGCAGCTGTTGTTACAACCGACCGAGATGGAAACCCATGCGGCGTATGCCGATTCGCGGGCCGCGGGCAGCGCCGAAGGGAATTCCTGCAGGGCCTCCGCGATTTCAACCTGGGCTTCGCGGTTGTGCCGCGCGCGTTCCAGCAGCACCGGCAGAGCGCCGATGTTGTGGGTGCCGAACACGACGTCAACCCAGGGCGCCTTGCGCAGCACCGTGTCGCGGTCCTTCTGGGCCAGGCAGCCACCCACGGCGATCTGCATGCCGGGATCGCGCTGCTTGCGAGGCGCCAGGTGGCTGAGGTTGCCGTAGAGCTTGTTGTCGGCGTTCTCCCGGACCGCGCAGGTGTTGAAGACAACGACGTCCGCGTCGCAGCCGTCCGGTGCCCTGCGGTAGCCGGCGGACTCCAGCAATCCGGCCAGCCGCTCGGAGTCGTGGACGTTCATCTGGCAGCCGTAGGTGCGGACCTGGTAGGTCCGCGCCGGTGCCACCGAGGCACCCTCGCACGAAGAGGCAACACGCGCAGCCACCCCAGTCACATGCCCATCGTACGTATGCGCCGGAGAGGGAAATTCGCCCGCCGAGTCAAGCTGTGGGTTCCCTGGGTAGGGTCAAATCATGGCGGATGCCGCGTCAGCGATACACGGCGCATCGACTCCGATGGTGTCGCTGCGCGGGGTGGACAAGCATTTCGGCAGCTTGCACGTGCTCAAGGACATCAATCTCGACGTGCAGCGCGGCGAGGTCGTCGTGATCCTCGGCCCGTCGGGATCGGGCAAGTCCACGCTGTGCCGCACAATCAACCGGCTGGAGACCATCGATGCCGGCACCATCAGCGTGGACGGAGTGCCGCTGCCGGCGGAGGGACGGGAACTGGCGCGGCTGCGTTCCGACGTCGGGATGGTGTTCCAGTCGTTCAACCTGTTCGCCGACAAGACGATCCTGGAGAACGTGACGCTCGCGCCGATCAAGGTGCGCAAGCTGCCCCGTGATCGCGCCCACGAGAACGCGATGGCGCTGCTGGAGCGGGTGGGCATCGCCGATCAGGCCGACAAGTATCCCGCGCAGCTGTCGGGCGGCCAACAGCAGCGGGTGACGATTGCGCGGTCACTGGCGATGAACCCGAAGGTGATGCTGTTCGACGAGCCGACCAGCGCGCTGGACCCGGAGATGATCAGCGAGGTGCTGGGCGTGATGGTGCGGCTCGCGGCGGACGGCATGACGATGCTGGTGGTCACCCACGAGATGGGCTTTGCGCGGCGCGCCGCCGATCGGGTGGTGTTCATGGCCGACGGGGCAATCGTCGAGTCGGCCGGGCCCGCGGCGTTCTTCGAGTCACCCCGGACCGACCGGGCGAAGGACTTCCTCGGCAAGATTCTCCACCACTGAACCCCGAGCAGACAGCTCGGCGATTCGATCGGCAGCCTCAGGTGCGCCGCCGGTCCAACTCGAGCGCCAGTTCGGTGCCGACGGTGTCGAACGCCATCGTCTGGCTGTAACCGCGCCGCGAAAGCATTCCGACGAGCCGACGGGCCACCTTCGCCTCGTCCCCGTCGAGGTTTTCGCGCCGCAGCCGCTTTCGCACGAGCTCGACCGCTTTGTCGCGCTCGGCACCGGCGTCTATGCCGTCCAGTGCCGCACTGATCACGTCGTCGCCGACACCCTTTGTCCGCAGCTCGGCGGCCAACGCCCGCTTACCTTTTCCGGCGTTGAGCCGACGCAACCGCACCCACTGCTCGGCGAAGTCGGCGTCGTCGACCAGACCGACCGCGCCGAGGCGGTCGAGCACACGATTGCTCACGTCGTCGGGATAGCCGCGTTTCGCCAACTGCCCGGCGAGTTCGGCACGGGTGCGGGCCCGCGCGGTGAGCAGGCGCAGACACAACGCCCGCGCCTGCTCCTCGCGGGCCACCGGCCCGTCAGAAATCGACGGGGGCGGGCAGGACTTCGTCATCGGTCAGCACCGCACCAATGCCGAGCTTTTCCTTGATCTTCTTTTCGATCTCGTTGGCGACGTCGGCGTTTTCCATCAGGAAGCTGCGGGCGTTCTCCTTGCCCTGGCCCAGCTGCTCCCCCTCGTAGGTGAACCACGAGCCGGACTTGCGGATGAAGCCCTGCTCGACACCCATGTCGATGAGCGAGCCTTCGCGGCTGATGCCCTTGCCGTAGAGGATGTCGAACTCGGCCTGCTTGAACGGCGGCGACACTTTGTTCTTGACGACCTTGACCCGGGTGCGGTTGCCGACCGCGTCCGTGCCGTCCTTGAGAGTCTCAATTCGCCTGACGTCCAGGCGAACTGAGGCATAGAACTTCAACGCCTTGCCACCCGTCGTCGTCTCTGGACTCCCGAACATCACCCCGACCTTCTCCCGCAGCTGGTTGATGAAGATCGCGGTGGTGCCCGAATTGCTCAACGCACCAGTCATTTTCCGCATCGCCTGGCTCATCAGTCGGGCTTGCAGGCCGACGTGACTGTCTCCCATCTCGCCCTCGATCTCGGCGCGCGGCACCAGCGCCGCCACCGAGTCGATGACCAGGATGTCCAGTGCGCCGGACCGCACCAGCATGTCGGCGATCTCCAGCGCCTGCTCACCGGTGTCGGGCTGGGACACCAGCAGCGAGTCGGTGTCCACGCCGAGCCTCTTGGCGTACTCGGGGTCCAGTGCGTGCTCAGCGTCGATGAACGCCGCGATGCCGCCGGCCGCCTGGGCATTGGCCACCGCGTGCAACGCGACGGTGGTCTTGCCCGAGGATTCCGGACCGTAGATCTCGACGATCCGGCCGCGCGGCAGCCCTCCGATGCCCAGCGCCACGTCCAATGCGATCGAGCCGGTGGGGATGATGGAGATCGGCTGACGCACCTCGTCGCCGAGCCGCATCACCGAACCTTTGCCGTGACTCTTCTCGATCTGCGCTATCGCCAGCTCGAGGGCCTTTTCACGGTCAGGGGCCTGCGTCATGAGTCATGCCTCTCTAAGTAGTCGTGTCCGGTTGATCGGTTATCGATCAGTTGGTCGTGACGCTAGAGGCAGGCACCGACAAGTCGGCCTGACCAGCATCTCGCCGTCGAACAGTGATCACTGTAGACGAACGTGTGTTCGACTCAAGCTGACACGCCGTGGTCGCGCCGAGCATGACATGAAATCCTGCGACACGAACGCGACACGAACGCGACACGAAGGAGTCACCACTCGGCGCGGGGGACGTCGAAGTCCGCGCACAGCGCCCGCCAAACATCGCGCGGGTCGGCGCCGTCCTCGATCGCCTGCGCGGCCGTGCGCCCGCCGAGGCCCGTCAGCACATGGTCGACGAGCACCGAGGCGCCGCGGACAGGGCCGAACTGCCCCTCGACGAGCTCGCGGAATTCCGTCAGCCGCACATTTCCACGCTACCGGGCCTGGGCCAGCGCCTCCTGGCACACGCGTACCGGATCGGCGACCCCGGCTATGCTCGCGCCGGCCCGCCGCGCAGCGTCGCGGTAACGCGGTGACGACAGCACGGCACCGACCGCGTCGACCAGCGCGTCCGGTGTCAGGGGCCGGACCAGACGTGCACTGCCCTGTCGCACAACACGATTCGCCATCTCCCACTGGTCGCCACCGCCGGGCACCACCACCAGCGGCACTCCGGCCAGTAGCGCCTTGGACACCATGCCGTGCCCACCACCGCAAACCACCACGTCGGCATGCGCCAGCAGTTCGTCCTGCCGCCCCAGCCCGGCGACCGCCCACGGCGGCACCGACACATCGCGACCGTTCAGCCGCGACAGCACCACCCGAGCGCCGTCCGGCAGCGTCCTGCCCGGCACCAGCGATTCGAGCGCGACCTGCGCCAAGCCGAGAGCGCCCGTCAGAGCCGTCGACGGCGCCACCACCACCACGGGCCCGAAGCCGGGTGGAATCTCGAGCACCGCCTCGGTGGGCTCGAAGTGCAGCGGCCCGACCACCACGGCTTCCGGCGGCCAGTCCGGCCGCGCCACCTCCAGCGCCGGCAGCGTCGCGATCAGCCGCCGCAACGGATCGACCCCCGCAGCCGGCAGTCCGATCCCCACCCGCGCCTCGGCGCGCTGCCGCTGCCCCGCCCGCAGTGACCGGGCCGTCAGCGTCCGCATCAGCGCGTCGCGCAGCCGCCCTCGCACACCAACGCCGGGAGCCAGCCCGCTACCCACCGGAGGCAGCCCCTTCGACGGCAGATACAGCGGATGCGGGTTCAGCTCCACCCACGGCAGACTCAGCAGTTCGGCAGCCAGCGCGCCGCACGCCGTGATTACGTCGGACACGATCAGGTCGGGCGCCAGCTCGTGCAGCCGCGCCGCGTTGAGCACCGCCATCCGCGCGGCGCGTCGGTGAATCTTGGCGCCGGCGTCGCTGTCGTCATCCGCAGGGGTGGGATCGAGCCCGTCGAGCTCGACGGCGTCGACGCCGGCCACGCGCGGGGCGTCCAGCCATTCCACTCCGGTCAGCAGCGTCGGTGTGTCGCCGGCCGCCAGAAACTTCAAACACAGCGCGATCGCCGGAAACGAGTGCCCCGGGTCTGGTCCGGCGACGACGGCCACCCGCATCCGCCTACCCTGCCACAGCCGCGACCCACTACGCTGACGGCCATGACCGACCAGCCGCTGGAGCAAACCGCTGTCGCCACGCCAACCCAGATCGTCGAAAGCTTCCTCTACGCAATACGTGACGAGAACTACGACGCCATGCTGGCGGCGCTGGACGACGACGTGGTCTATCACAACGTGGGGATGCCGATCATCCGCGGCGGCCGCCGTACCGTGAATACTCTGCGCCGCGGGCTCGAGCTTCCGCGGGCGGGCTTTGACGTCAAGATCCACCGCATCGCCGCTGAGGGTACGTCCGTGCTCACCGAGCGCACCGACGTGATTCTCTTTGGGCCGCTGCGGATTCAGTTCTGGGTGTGCGGCGTGTTCGAGGTGCGCGACGGGCGGATCACGCTGTGGCGCGACTACTTTGATTTCCTCGACATTGTCAAGGCGACCGTGCGCGGGCTCATCGCGCTGGCGGTGCCGTCGCTGAAGCCCGGCTTCTAGCGGCGAAAGCCGCCGGGGCGACTCAGCTCGTCGAACGCCTGCGCCCAGCCGGTCAGCCGTTCGGTGGCGTCGACCAGCTCGTCACGGTACCGCTGCCGCCACATCGGCGAGCTCGACACCGGCCCGCTGTTGGCCGACGAGACTAATTGCGCTGCAGCGCCGACCATCTCGTTGTACTGCTGCACGCCGTGATTCAGCTGCGCGGCGAACGCGTGGATGGTCGGTTGCAGCGACGCCCGCGACGACGGGCTCGAGGCCACCGCCCTCTCCATCGACACGACGTCTGTAGCGGTGCCCGACATCGTCGCGGCCACCGAGTTCGCGGTCCGGCTCAGCTCGACGATCTCGTCGCTGGGCAACAACCGGCCGCGTTCCATCACACCCAGCAGCGAGAACATCCCGCGTTCCGCGGTTCCCAGGGCCACCATCGCCCCACGGGCGGCCGACCCGAGCGGCGGCAGCCGCCGGGCCGCGCCCGGCCGCGGCGACGGGAGCGGCTCCGCCCGAAGCCAGCGGTAGCGCAGCAACAACAGCGTGGCCGGAGCGGCTGCTCCTGCCGCGATGATGCCGGGGATCAGCAGTGCCCACGCCGGTGTGTTCCACGACGCCAGCAACAGCGTCACCAGCACCCAGAACACGCACGCGAATGCGAAGAACAAGCCGGATCGCAGCGCCCACCGGCGCTTACGCAGCAGGCGAGCCCGGGGGTCGGCGGCCGCGCTGAGCTTCTGGGCCGCCAGGTCGGCGAACTCGCTGACGCTGTCGAGACTTCGCTGCAGCACCGAACGCCACTGTCGCGAGCCGACGACCATGATCTCGACCTACTGCTGGATCGGGTTCTGCTGCGCCGGTTCCGACGACGGCGTGGCCGCAGTCGGCGTGGAGGACGGCGTCGCCGCCCCGCCGGAGGGCAACGCCTCGCCGCGCATCGACGCGCGGATCTGCTCCAGCCGTGAATGGCCGGCCATCTGCACGCTGGCCTGCTGAACCTCGAGCATCCTACCCTGCACCGAGTTCTGTGCCAGCTCGGCTGATCCCAGCGCGTTGGCGTAGCGTCGCTCGATCTTGTCGCGTACCTCCTCCAGGCTCGGTGTGTTGCCCGGCGCGGCCATTTCGCTCATCGACCTCAGCGAGGCGCTGACCTGCTCCTGCATCTTCGCCTGCTCCAGCTGGCTGAGCAGCTTCGTGCGCTCGGCGATCTTCTGCTGAAGCACCATCGCGTTCTGCTCGACGGCCTTCTTCGCCTGGCCCGCCGCCTGCAGCGCCTGGTCGTGCAGGCCCTTGAGGTCCTCGACGCCCTGCTCGGCGGTCACCAACTGCGCGGCGAACGCCTCGGCGGCGTTGTTGTACTCGGTGGCCTTGGCGGCGTCACCCGCCGCGGTGGCCTGGCCGGCCAGTGTCACCGCCTGACGAACGTTTACCTGCAGCTTCTCGATGTCGGCGAGCTGACGGTTCAGTCGCATCTCGAGCTGCCGCTGGTTGCCGATGACCTGAGCCGCCTGCTGCGTCAGCGCCTGGTGCTGGCGCTGGGCGTCCTCGATGGCCTGCTGTATCTGCACCTTCGGATCGGCGTATTCGTCGACCTTCGAGCTGAACAGTGCCATCAGGTACTTCCACGCCTTGACGAACGGATTAGCCATGGATTGCTCCGTCTTCGTGTCGATGGGTCGTCGGAGATGTGTTGAGGTGGTCGTGTGATTGCGGTGCTGCCCAATTTATCGGTTCGCGGGCATCATCACACGCGGTCCGGTCGGGCGGCCGTCACCGACCTCAGGCGACCGCCATCGCGGAGACGTGGGGAATGACGACCCTGGTGTTGACGTCGATGTTCGGGGCGGTGGGCGCCGTCGTGTCGGTGCGCTCTTCGCGGGCCATGCGCTCGCCGGCGCCGGTCAGGACCTCCGACAGCGGGACGTCGAGCGCCCCGCAGATGGCCGTCAACAGTTCGCTCGACGCTTCCTTGCGGCCCCGCTCGACCTCAGACAGATAGCCCAGGCTCACTCGCGCCGAGTCGGAAACCTCGCGCAGGGTGCGCCCCTGCGATGTGCGGGCACGGCGCAGCACGTCGCCGATCACCTCGCGCAACAAAGCCGCCATCGTGCACTCCTTAGCTTGGGCAATGGAACTTCTTCTAGGGCAACGTTCAGCGAGTGCCGCGGGGTTCCCGCCTCACCGGCCCTCCACCAATTGCCGCAGCCGGGTCAGCGCTTGGTGGACCGCGCCGAGCCTGATATCCCATCGGGAGCCGGAAAGCAGCAGCTCGAATACCTCGGTGTCGGTGGGGCCGGCCAGTCCGATGAACACTGTCCCCACCGGATGGCCGCCGTGTGGTTCGGGGCCGGCCACGCCCGTCAACCCGACTCCCCAGGTGGCCTCGCAGCGTTGCTGAGCGCCCACCGCCAGCGCCCGCGCGGTGGGCGCCGCCACCGGGCCGACCTGCGCGAGCACCTGGCGCGGGACACCCGCGAGGGCGATTTTGGTGCCCTCGGTGTAGGTGACGAGTCCGCCCCGCAGCACCGAACTGGCGCCGGCCACACCGGCCAGGGTGGCCGCGAGCAGCCCCGCGGTCAGCGATTCCGCCGTGGCGATGGTCTGCCGTCGTACCGTGAGGTCGGCGACCAGGCCGCGGGCGTCGTCAGTGACCAGCGGGTCGTCCACGGGTGTCCCTGACCGCCTGGATCACGTAATCGATCCCAGTGAGCACGGTGAGCACGATCGCGACCGCCATCACCACCGTCGCCACCAGATGCCACGCGCCGGCCAGCGGCAGGATGAACAACCCGATCGCCACGGCCTGGACAAGCGTCTTCAACTTGCCGCCACGGCTGGCCGGGATCACGCCGCGGCGCAGCACCGCGAACCGCAAGATCGTGATGCCGACCTCGCGGACCAGGATCAGCACCGTCACCCACCACGCGAGGTCCCCGAGCGCCGAAAGACCGATCAGGGCGGCGCCCAGCAGTGCCTTGTCGGCGATCGGGTCGGCGAGCTTGCCGAACTCGGTCACCATTCCGTAGCCGCGGGCCACCGCCCCGTCGAGCCGGTCGGTCACCATCGCCACCGCGAAAACAACGAAAGCCGCAACGCGCCAACGCAGTTCGTGCCCATCGCCGAAGAACAGCGTGACCAGGAACACCGGCACCAGCAACAGGCGAACGACGGTCAGCAGATTGGCGACGTTGACCAGCCGCACGGTCGGGGCCGTCACCGTCGACCTTGACCGGATTGGGGCAGCGCCGACACGGCAACAGAATATCGGTTGCCGGCCCCCGCGCCCGCAACCGATACTCTCGCAACTGTGAGTGCGGCCCGGGATGCCTCTTGGCCCGACGCCTCGCCGGTGCGCGTTCAGCGCCCCGACGGCGTCGTGGTGCGGCGCGCGCGAACCTCGGACGTGCCGACGATCAAGACGCTGGTCGACCACTACGCCGGCAGGATCCTGCTGGAGAAGAACCTCGTCACACTCTACGAAGCGGTCCAGGAATTCTGGGTGGCCGAGCGCGACGGCGAAGTGATCGGCTGCGGCGCGCTGCACGTGATGTGGTCGGATCTGGGAGAGGTGCGCACCGTCGCGGTGCATCCGAAGGTCAAGGGCCACGGCGTCGGGCATGCGATCGTCGACCGGTTGCTCGACGTGGCACGCGAGCTGCAGCTGCAACGGGTGTTCGTCCTGACTTTTGAGACGGAGTTCTTCGCGCGGCACGGGTTCACAGAGATCGAGGGCACCCCCGTGACAGCCGAGGTGTACGAGGAGATGTGCCGCTCGTATGACACCGGCGTCGCCGAGTTCCTCGACCTGTCCTATGTCAAACCCAATATCCTCGGCAACTCGCGAATGTTGCTGATGCTCTGATCCCGGCGCCGGGTTCTAGGCGTCTTCGCCACCGGATTGCAGGCCCCGGATCGACGCCAGCGTGGCGGCCAGCTCGTCGGGTTTGACCAGCACTTCCCGCGCCTTGGAGCCCTCGCTGGGACCGACGATGCCGCGGGTCTCCATCAGGTCCATCAACCGCCCCGCCTTCGCGAATCCGACCCGCAGCTTGCGCTGCAACATCGACGTGGAGCCGAACTGGCTCGACACCACCAGCTCCACGGCCTGCAGGAACACATCCATGTCGTCGCCGATGTCGGGGTCGACGTCGGCGCGCTCGCTCGTGGTCTTGGCAGTGGTGACGCCCTCGGTGTACTCGGGCTCGGCCTGGTCCTTGCAGGCCAGCACGACGGCGTGGATCTCCTCGTCGGTGATGAACGCGCCCTGCAGCCGGATCGGCTTGTTCGCCCCCATCGGCAGGAACAGCCCGTCGCCCATCCCGATCAGCTTCTCGGCGCCCTGCTGGTCGAGGATCACCCGGCTGTCGGTCAGCGACGACGTCGCGAACGCCAGCCGGGACGGGACATTGGTCTTGATCAGGCCGGTCACGACGTCGACCGAGGGTCGCTGGGTGGCCAGCACTAGGTGGATGCCCGCGGCGCGGGCCTTCTGGGTGATCCGCACGACGGCGTCCTCGACGTCGCGGGGTGCGGTCATCATCAGGTCCGCGAGCTCGTCGACGATCGCCACCACGTAGGGGTATGGCTGATACTCCCGCTGGCTGCCGAGCGGGGTGGTGATCTCCCCCGCCTTGAGCTTGGCGTTGAAGTCGTCGATGTGCCGCACGCGCGAGGCCTGCATGTCCTGGTAGCGCTGCTCCATCTCCTCGACGAGCCACGCCAGCGCCGCGGCGGCCTTCTTCGGCTGCGTGATGATCGGGGTGATCAGGTGCGGAATTCCTTCGTAGGGCGTCAGTTCCACCATCTTCGGGTCGATCAGGATCAGCCTGACCTCCTCGGGGGTGGCCCGGGCCAGCAGCGAAACCAGCATCGAGTTGATGAAGCTCGACTTGCCCGAGCCGGTGGAGCCGGCGACCAGCAGATGGGGCATCCTGGCCAGGTTCGCCGAGACGTATTCGCCCTCGATGTCCTTGCCCAGGCCGATCACCAGTGGGTGGTGATCGCGGCGGGTCGACCGGTCCGTCAGCACGTCCGCGAGGCGCACCATCTCACGGTCGACGTTGGGCACCTCGATACCGACCGCCGACTTACCGGGGATCGGGGCGAGCATCCGCACGCTCTCGGTGGCCACCGCATAGGCGATGTTGCGGTGCAGCGCGGTGATCTTCTCGACCTTCACGCCCGGCCCCAGTTCGACCTCGTAGCGGGTGACGGTCGGGCCTCGTGTCAGGCCGGTGACCGCGGCATCGACCTTGAACTGCTGCAACACCGACGTGATCGCGTCGATCATGTTGTCGTTCGCGGCGCTTCGGCGCTTGGGCGGGTCACCTTTGATGAGCAGGTCCAGCGACGGCAGCGTGTACGGGCCTTCCACTACGCGGTCCAGTTCGAGCATCTCCTGCCTTGCCGCGCCGGCGTCCTTGGTGGCGCGGCGACGGACCCGCTTGGGTTCGGCAGGTTCTTCCGTCAAGGACGGTTCGGGGATGGTGGGCGCGTCGTCGTCGGGCGGGTAGTTGCCGTACGGCGAGCCGTCCCAGGCCTGCGCCTCGTCCTCGTCGTAGTCGTAGTCGTACCCGTCGTCGGCGGCGGCGTACGCGCCGCCCACGCCCCGCGCCGTGAACATCGCACGCAGAGCGGCAGGCACCTCGCGCACCGTGGTGCCGGACAGCAGCAGCACTCCGAACAGCACGCCGATCACCAGCAGCGGTGTGGCGATCCACACGGTCAGCCCGTCGGAAAGCGGGCCGCCGATCGCGAACCCGATGAACCCGGCGGCGTGCTGCCGACCGGCAGGCGAATCGGGGGAACCCGCCCACAGATGCCACAGGCCGAGCGCAGGCAGCGCGATCATCGTGGCGCCGAGGACGAGCCGGGGCCGGCTCACCGGGTTGGGCTCCGATCGCATCAGCACGACCGCGACGGTCGCCGTCACCAGCGGGAGCACGATGACGCCCGAACCGATCATCACCCGCAGCGCGGTGTCGATCCACTGCCCCACCGGCCGCGCGGCATCAAACCAGGAGCTGGCCGCGATCACCACCGAGAGGCCGAGCAGCGCCAGCGCGATGCCGTCTCGGCGATGCCCCGGGTCGATGTCGCGAGCGTGGCCGACCGAGCGGGCGGCGGTGCCGGCACCCCTGGCGACCATCAGCCAGGAAGCGCGGGCGCCGCTGGCCAGGGCCGCACCGGCCGCGCCGATGCCTGATCCGCGGCGGCCTCTTCGCCTCTTGACTGGCTTGCGCCGCGGTGCCGCACCCCGGGAACCGGCCCTTGACCTGCTCGTTCGGCCTCCTGAGCGGGCGGCGGTCTTACTAGGCATGGACGCAAGCCTAATCGCATACGCCTCATCTGCACCATTCGCCACACTGGTCACCAGTGGATCGCTGGTCCACCATGAGTAGGGTTGCAGGCGTAAAATCCGGCGCTCACCGAGGAGTCCATCGCCAATGCCCGTCGTCGTCGTCGCCGCCATGACCGCCAAGCCCGAATCCGTGGACCACGTCCGCGATGTGTGCAGGCGCACTGTTGAAGCCGTACAACAGGAACCAGGCTGCGAGCTCTACGCGCTGCACGAGGCCAACGGCACGTTCGTGTTCATCGAACAGTGGGCCGACGAAGACGCGCTGAAGACGCACAGCACCGCGCCCGCGATCGGCGCCCTGTTCAGCGGCATCGGTCAGCATCTCGACGGGGCACCCGACATCAAGATGCTGCAGCCTGTTCCCGCAGGCGACCCCGCCAAGGGCCAGTTGAGGCCCTGACGTGGCGTCGCTCAGCGGAAAAGTCGCCTTCATCACCGGCGCCGCCCGAGGCCAGGGCCGCGCTCACGCCGTCAAACTCGCCTACGACGGCGCCGACATCATCGCGGTCGACCTGTGCGACCAGATCGCATCGGTGCCGTATCCGATGGCCACCCCCGACGACTTGGCCGCGACCGTGAAACTGGTCGAGGACACCGGCGCCCGGATCGTCGCGAGGCAGGCCGACGTCCGCGACCGCGCGTCGTTGAGCACCGCGCTGCAGGCTGGTCTTGACCAGTTCGGCCGCCTCGACATCGTGGTCGCCAACGCCGGAATCGCTCCGATGCAGGCGGGCGAAGACGGCTGGCGCGACGTGGTCGACGTCAACCTCACCGGCGTGCACAACACCGTCGAGGCAGCGATACCGGCGATGATCAGGCAACGCGACGGCGGGTCGATCGTCTTGATCAGTTCGGCCGCGGGCCTGGCTGGCATCGGAAGCGCCGATGCCGGCTCGATCGGCTATGTCGCCGCCAAGCACGGCATGGTCGGGTTGATGCGGGTGTACGCGAATCTGCTTGCGCACCACAGTATAAGGGTGAACTCAGTGCATCCGGCCGGCGTCGACACGCCGATGATCAATAACGAGTTCATCCGGGACTGGCTTTCGCGGATGGTCGCCGAATCCGATGTGCCGAAGGACATGGGCAACCTCCTGCCCGTACAGGTTCTGCAGCCGGAGGACATCGCAAACGCGGTCGCCTGGTTGGTGTCGGACGCCGCCCGCTACATCACCGGCGTGACGCTGCCGGTCGACGCGGGCTACATCGCCAAGCGCTGACGACGGGCGCCGGCCTAGATCTCGATGACCGTCGGAATGATCATCGGCTGGCGGCGGTACGTTTCGCCGACCCACTTGCCGACCGTGCGGCGCACCGCCTGGGCGATGCGGGTGGGATCGGTGACGCGCTCGGCGGCGAGGTTCTCCAACTCCTCCTCCACCATGCGGACGGCGGGCTCGAGGGCCTTGGGGTCTTCGGAGAAGCCGCGGGAATACAGGTGTGGCGGCGCGGCCGGGCGCCCGGTGCCCCGCCGCAGGACGATGGTCACGGCCACGAAGCCGGATGAAAGTATCAGCCGTTCACCGAGGGTCGTGTCGCCGACGTCGCCGAGAATCAGGCCGTCGACGAACATCTTCCCCACCGGCACCGCGCCGGCGATGCTGGCCCGCCCGGCCACTAGGTCTACGCTGACCCCGTTCTCAGCCAGCATGATCCTGTCTTCCGGCACGCCGGTCCTGGCGGCCAACTCGGCGTTGGCGCGCAGGTGTCGCCACGTGCCGTGCACCGGCATCACGTTGCGCGGCCGCACACCGTTGTAGAGGAATAGCAGCTCGCCGGCGTATGCGTGTCCCGAA
>Ga0209656_10001982_pt1 | contig 13358 bp, 15 predicted proteins | sample BogFormECP12_OM2_FD_188239 | JGI IMG/M metagenome (GOLD analysis project Ga0209656, IMG submission 188239) | Bog forest soil microbial communities from Calvert Island, British Columbia, Canada - ECP12_OM2 (SPAdes) (version 2) | ecosystem: Environmental > Aquatic > Freshwater > Wetlands > Bog ... | reverse complement strand
CACGCGATGCCGTTCCGGCGATCTATTCGATTCGCGAATTCGCCACGGCCGGCGGCCTGATCAGCTATGGACCGAGCGTCACTGGCACATGGCGTCAGGTCGGCACTTACGCCGGAAAGATTCTCAAGGGCGCCAGGCCCGCCGATCTGCCGGTCCAGCAGCCGACCAAATTCGAGCTGGTCATCAATCTCAGGACCGCCAAGGCGCTCGGCCTCACCGTGCCGCAAACGATCCCCGCCCGCGCCGATGAGGTCATCGAATGAGAGACCGCTCTGTGCATCACCGATTTGGGCCGATGCGACGTATCGGAACAAGGGGACGATCGGCACATGCGTCAAGGGCGTTACCACTCAAGCTGTCCGACCTCCCGGCGGCATCGCAGATTGACATCGCGGGGTATGCGGCTTATCTCGGCGGTTCCTGGGCGCCCAGGTGGCGGAATTGGTAGACGCGCTAGATTCAGGTTCTAGTGGGCGAAAGCTCGTGGAAGTTCGAGTCTTCTCCTGGGCACCAACTCGGGGTGCGGCGGATCCCTGCGCGGGATGACCAATCGACTTTATCGCGGTGATCTTCCCGAAGGGCTCGACTTCGGCGCGGTCGTCGCGGTCGACACCGAGGCGATGGGGCTCAACCCGCATCGCGACAGGCTGTGCCTCGTCCAGCTGTCGGCCGGCGACGGGGACGCCCATCTCGTGCAGTTCGCACCTGGCGCCTACGGGGCGCCGCGGCTGAGGGAGCTCCTGGCCGACCCTGGCGTCACAAAGCTGTTCCATTTCGCGCGCTTCGACCTCGCGATGCTCTATCATCACATCGGCGTCATGGCGCTGCCGGTCTACTGCACCAAGATCGCCTCACGCCTGGCGCGGACGTTTACCGACCGGCACGGCCTGCGCGATCTGTGCAAGGAGCTGCTGAGTATCGATCTGTCGAAACAGCAGCAAAGCTCTGATTGGGGGGCGGAGACCCTGACCGAAGAGCAACTTCGCTATGCTGCTTCGGATGTGCTCCACCTGCACGCTCTGCGCAGCCGACTCGACGCGATGCTGGGGCGCGAGGGACGCGAGCGGCTGGCCCGCGCGTGCTTTGATTTCCTGCCGCATCGCGTGCTGCTTGATCTCGAAGGCTGGTCGGAGCAAGACATCTTCGCGCACTAGCCTGCGTTCCGGGGGAAAGGCGGATGGTGTCGATTCTGGGAACCGAATGGGTCATCCGGACGCGATGAGCGATTTCCTGGTGGCCGATGAGCGCGTGCGGGAATCGACGGCCACCGCCGATCTCGCCGTCGCCCGGCGCGTCATCCGCGCAGAAATCTCCGGGCTCGAAAGCCTCGCCGCGGCGCTCGACGGAGCATTCGGAGCTGCCGTCGACGCCTGCGCCGCCGCGCGCGGGCGAATCGTCGTCACCGGATTGGGCAAGAGCGGCCATATGGGCCGCAAGATCGCCGCGACCCTCGCATCGACCGGCGCCCCGGCGCAATTTGTCCACCCGGTCGAGGCGAGCCATGGCGACCTCGGCATGATCGGCTCCGAAGACGCCATCCTCGCCCTGTCGAATTCCGGTGAAACCACCGAGTTTGCCGACATCGTCGCTTATTCGCGCCGGTGCAACATTCCGCTGATCGCGATTACCGGAGGAGCGCGATCGACCCTCGCCGCGGCGGCCGATATTGTGCTGTTGCTCCCGGCTGCCGCCGAGGCCTGTCCGATGGGTCTGGCTCCGACGACCTCGACGACGATGATGGTGGCGCTCGGCGATGCGCTGGCGCTTGCCTTGCTCGAGCGCAAGGGCTTCTCCTCCGCCGATTTCCGTCTGTTTCACCCGGGCGGCCGGCTTGGGCGACGGCTGTTGCGGGTGCGCGACATCATGCATCAGAAAGACGAGGTGCCTTTGGTGCCGCCGAACGCACCCATGTCCGACGCGATCCTCGTCATGACGGCGAAGAGCTTCGGCTGCGTCGGCGTGTGCGGGATGGACGGGCGCCTCATCGGGGTGATCACCGACGGAGATCTACGTCGGCATATGGGCGATTCGCTCCTTCGCCAGACGGTCGAAGCGGTCATGCATCAGAACCCGAAAACCATTGCGGCTGCGGCGCTGGCGGCGGATGCATTGGGCGTGATGAACCGGTTCGCGATCACCTCGCTATTTGTCATGGACGAAGGGGGGCGGCCCGTCGGCTTTGTCCACATGCACGATTGCCTGCGGGCAGGTGTCGCATGATCGGGAGGGCGGCCCGACCCGTGAGCGCGCTGGAAACCCGAGCCGGGCACGCTTTGGCAGCCACTTCGCCGAAGCCGTCCCACCCCGTCTCGGGCCGGCGCTCGCGCCGTGACGACCGCTACAGCCGTCGGGTCGCGGTATTGAAGCGCATCCTGCCCGTCGTCGGCGTGACGCTGCTGGCGTTGGTCGCTATATGGCCGCGGCTGGTCCCCTTGCTGGACAGCGTGCGGTTCGGGCTTCCGGTCATCGACTTGCGCGAAGCGCACGAACTGCGGATGCTCAATCCTCGCTATGCCGGGGTGGACCGCTTCAACCGCCCCTTCGTCGTGACATCGGCGATCGGCCGGCAAGCGCCGGACCGAGAGGATCTGATGTCGCTGGAGCACCCCAGGGCGGAAATGACCGCGCATAACGGCGCCCTGATCGTGGTGACCGCCGCGACGGCAATGTACCAGTCGCAAGCGCAATTGCTCGATTTGTTCGGTGACGTCAACCTGGTCCACGAAAACGGCACGCGCTTCGTGACGAACACCGCGCATGTCGACGTCGCCGCCGATACCGCTGTGGGCTACGATCCGGTAACCGGGCATGGGCCTTCGGGAGACGTCACCGCGCAAGGTTTTCGTGTCTTCGACAAGGGCGACACGATTGTATTCACCGGGAAGTCAAATCTTCTGCTGAGAGGGACGAAGCCGAACGTCCACCCGGCGGTCGCCCCCGCAACCCTTCCTGCCGAAGTAGCTGAAACAGCAGCGATGCTCGAGGCGGCCGCGATGGCGCCCGAGGCGGTTGCGTCCGAACCGCCCGTTCCCGCCAATCCGCTTGTTGCACCAGCCCCCGCCACGCCGGCGGCAAAGACCGATCCCGCCGTGAGATCCCACAGCTGGGCAAAACGCGACGGCAAGCCGTCCTCGGGAGGGACGCCTGCGGGCGTCAGGGCGAGGGGCGATGCGGGCTGACCGTTTAGTCCGAGCGATCGCTTTGACCGGCGTCGTTTGCGTCTGCAGGTGGCCCGACCTGCCTTGCGCTGCCGCGCAAGGATTGAGCCTCGGGAGCGTCTCGGAGGATCGGCCGATCGAAATCTCGGCCGATGCCGGCATCGAGTGGCAGCAGGACGAAAAAGTCTACATCGCCCGCGGCAACGCCATGGCCAAGCGCGGGGCAACAGAGGTTCACGCCGATACCTTGACTGCTCATTACCGCCCGAGCAAGGGGACGGGAGGCGACACCGAGATCTACCGCCTCGATGCCGACGGCCATGTGACGATCAAGGGCGAGCGGCAGACCGTCGTCGGCGACCAGGCCGTTTACGATGTCGACCAGCAGATCGGCATTGTCACCGGCAAGGCGCTGAAGATGACGACCGCGACCGATGTGGTGACGGCACGCGACAGTCTCGAATGGTATGATCAGAAGCAGATCGCCGTCGCACGCGGCGACGCCGTTGCGGTAAGGGATGTGAAGCGCATCCGCGCCGATGTGCTGACCGCTCACATGACAAAAGACAAAGGGCAACCGGCCGCGGGCAAGCCCGAGAAAGCTGCGCCGGTGGCGGCGCAGGCAAAGCCGCGGAACTCGGCGATGCCGCTCGCCGCCACTGACGAAAGTTCCCGGATCAGCCGCGTCGATGCGCAGGGTAACGTCCTCGTTTCGACCGAGACCGATGTCGGCCGCGGCGATTACGGTGTCTATAACGCGGACAGCGGGATCGCGACGCTCCTCGGCAACGTCACCGTCACGCGCGGACCCAACACCATCAGAGGCCAGTACGCCGTCATGGATCTGAACAACAACATCAGCCGGATGATGGCCGCTCCGGCGACTCCGGGCACGGCGCCAGCACGGGTCGAGGGCTTGTTCGTCCGTCAGGATCAAGCCGTCGCCCCCACCGTCGCCCCCGCCGGGGCACCCGGCGGCGGTACGCCAAAACCATGAACCGGAGCGGTGGGCGGTACCGGCCACAGGCTGAATTAGCTGATGCAGAGCGCCGGCCCCGGCTGGTCGCCGACAACCGTGGTCTTCTCGGAAGGGGTTTGGGCAAAAGCTTCAAACGGCGGCCGGTATTGCGCGACGTCAGCGTCTCCGTGCAACGCGGCGAGGTGGTCGGCCTGCTGGGGCCGAACGGCGCGGGAAAGACCACCTGCTTTTACATCATCACCGGCCTAATCGCCGCCGACACCGGGGCGGTCAGCCTCGACGGGCGTGACATCACCGATCTTCCGATGTACCGGCGCGCCCGGCTCGGCATCGGTTACCTCCCGCAGGAGGCCTCGATATTTCGCGGCCTCACGGTGGAACAGAACATCCGCGCGATCCTCGAAATTGCCGAGCCGGCGGCGGATTTGCGCGAGGCCTTGCTCGACGGGCTCCTTGCCGAATTCTCGATCACCCATCTGCGGCGGGCGCCGGCGATGGCGCTGTCGGGCGGCGAACGGCGGCGATGCGAAATCGCCCGGGCGCTTGCGACGCAGCCCCACTTCATCCTCCTCGACGAGCCGCTAGCGGGGATCGACCCGATCGCAGTGGCGGACATCCGCGAGCTCGTCGCTCATCTGAAGGACCGCGGGATCGGTGTCCTGATCACCGACCACAACGTGCGTGAAACCCTCGAAATCGTCGACCGCGCCTATATCCTGCACGAAGGCCGAGTGCTGATGGAAGGCGCGCCCGCCGAGATCGTTGCCGATGCCGATGTGAGACGCGTTTACCTGGGAGAGAGGTTTAGCCTATAAGCCGCTCCTGAACGGAGCGTGATGTGAGCAGGACGGGTTATTCGCAGCGGCTCGAGCTTCGCCAGACGCAGACGCTGGTCATGACGCCCCAGCTGCAGCAGGCGATCAAGATGCTGCAGCTTTCGAACCTTGAGCTGACCCAGTTCGTCGATGCGGAGATCCAGCAGAACCCGTTGCTCGAGCGGCGCGAGGCGCGGCTCGATGAGGCGCCGCCGGCAAATGGCGGGGGAGCCGCCGAAAGCGCGCCGCCGCGCTTGCCGGGGGCGATGGCAGGCGATTTTACACCCGAGGCGGCCGAGCATTGGAATGCCGCGTCGGGTTTGGAGGGAGATGGATCGGTCGATCTGGGCGGCGAACCTTACTCATGGCATGGCCGCAACGGAGGAGCGTTCGACGGGGCCGGCCGTCTGGAGATCGAACAGACCGCGACACGCCCGCGCACCTTGCGCGAGCATTTGCTCGAGCAGATCGGGACCGATCTCAGCGACCCGGCCGATCGGGTCATCGGTCTTCACTTTCTCGATCTGCTCGACGAAGCGGGTTACCTGCGCGCCGGGCTCGACGGCGTGGCGCAGCTCCTCGGATGCGAGATCGGGCGGGCCGAAGCCGTTTTTGCTCGGCTGCAGCAGTTCGACCCTCCGGGCGTTTTCGCTCGCGACCTCCCGGAATGTCTCGCCCTACAACTGCGTGACCGGAATCGGCTCGATCCGGCGATGCAGACACTGCTCGATAACCTGCCGCTGCTCGCCGCACGCAATATCGCCGCGCTGGTCCGGCTGTGTGGGGTCGATGCCGCCGACGTGGCCGATATGATCACCGAGATAAAATCTCTCGATCCACGGCCCGGGCTGGCTTTCGATCCGCCGCTCGCCCAACCGGTCGTTCCCGACATATTGATGCGCGCCCAACCAAAGGGTGGTTGGATCATCGAGCTTAATTCCGAGACGCTGCCGCGTGTCCTGGTCAACAGCAGATATTGCGCGCAAATCCGCCGGGCGACGCGCAACAAGGAGGAAAAGGATTACCTGACCGAGCGGCTGCATGCGGCGAATTGGCTGGTCAAATCGCTGCACCAGCGAGCGACCACCATCCTTAAAGTCGCGGCCGAAATCGTCCGGCAGCAGGACGCCTTTTTCCGTCGCGGTGTCCAGTCGCTGCGACCCCTCATTCTGCGTGACATCGCCGAGGCAATCGGCATGCACGAGAGCACAGTAAGCCGGGTCACCAGCAACAAATACATGGCCACACCCCGCGGTCTTTACGAACTCAAATATTTCTTTACGTCGTCGATCCCGGCTTCCGCCGGCGACGGGTCGCATTCGGCCGAAGCCGTGCGCTATCGTATCCGCAGCTTGATCGGCGCGGAACCGCCCGACAACACGCTGTCGGACGAGCGTATCGTCGAATTGCTGCGCGAGGACGGGGTGGACATCGCCCGCCGGACTGTCGCCAAGTACCGCGAAGCGATGCGTATTCCTTCTTCGGTGCAACGCCGCCGGGAAAAACAGCTCGCAATGTGAGGCGACGGTGCAGCGGCCGACCTCGACAGCTGGCGGGGGACGACGGGTGCACTGCTTGACCGGGCGGCGACGCATTCCCACGTCTTTCGTCGGGCAGCTGAGCCCCGCCCGAAAGGGGTAATTGGAGCCATGCAGCTCACAGTAACGGGCAAGCAGACCGACATCGGGGAGGCGTTGCGGCGCCACGTCGAAAGCAGCCTCGGTTCCATTCTCGACAAGTATTTCAAAACAGCGATCGAAGCCCATGTCGTCCTCTCAAAGGAGGCGCATCTGAGCCGGGCCGAGATTTCCATCCATATCGGCCGCGGGATCGTGGTCAACGCTCATGCCGCAACTTCAGAGGCGTACGTGGCCTTCGACGCGGCTGCCGAGCGGCTGGCGAAGCAGCTGCGGCGGTACAAGCGGCGGCTGCGCGACCATCATGCAAAGACCCGCGAGCCTGCGGGCGCCAGCGAGCGGGCGATGGACTATGTGCTGGCTCCGATCGGCGAGGAGGAGACCGACGGGGGGGAAACCGAAACCGAAGGTGCCAATGGCGCGCCGGCGGTGATTGCCGAAATGAGCACCGAGCTGCCGAGCCTCACCGTCGGGGAGGCGGCAATGCGCATGGACCTCGCCGAGGCTCCGGTGCTGCTGTTTCGCAACCGCTCGCACGGCGAGCTCAATCTCGTCTATCGCCGGGTCGACGGCAATATCGGGTGGATCGACCCTAAGCTGGACGCGGCGCGCTCGACGCGTCGAACCGCCTCCCGAGGCATTCGCCGCGAATGATCTTTGCTGTCGAGAGGTCCGCTAGCCCGGCGGACGCCAATCTCCGACGTAAATGCCCTTCGCCCGCCTGCGCGAGCGGGTGGGGAACCTGAGCAAAGCTTGCGGGGTCGGGGGAGATGGAAATCGCCGATCTGATCACGCCCCGCAGCGTCATCGCCCAGCTACGCGCGGCGAACAAGAAGCACGCGCTTCAAGAGCTTGCCAAGCGCGCCGCATCAATGACCGGCCTTCACGAGCGCACGATCTATGATGTCCTGCTCGAACGCGAGCGGCTCGGCAGCACCGGCATCGGGATGGGGATCGGGATCCCTCACGGCAAGCTCCCCGAACTCGCCAAGCTCTACGGCATCTTCGCCCGGCTAGAACGACCGATTCCGTTCGAAGCAGTCGACGACCAGCCGGTCGACCTGATTTTTCTGCTGCTCGCTCCGGAAAGCGCCGGCTCCGACCATCTGAAGGCGCTGGCGCTGGTATCCCGCCTATTGCGAGACCGTACCGTCTGCGAAAAGCTGCGCGGCACCGACAATGCCGATGCGCTCTACGCGCTCCTCACCGATACCGCCACCCACGCCGCCTAACCGCCCGTCCCAAAGGCGGTTCAGTGCACGCTCAGCGGCTCGAGGTCGTGCTGGCGCACCGTTGCCAAGGCGACCTCGCGGTCGGGCAGCACGGCGACCTGCGTGCCATCCGCGGCGTGCACGGCAAAGGCGGTGACGCCATTGACGACCACCGCCTTTACGTAGGCCAGGTCCTGCATCCCCAAAAGTGCGAGTTCACGCGACGATATGTGCCGGATGCGTTCGAATTCCTTCATTTCGTAATCCTTTCTCGGGCCGCGGGAGCACCGACCCGGCTCACGAGCCCGAACCGACCGGCGCGCGCTTGGCGGCGGTCGAGCCGCTCTGTATCTCGACGTTACGCACCCGGCTCTCAGCTTCGGGACGGACCAGATCGATGTGCAGCAGCCCGTTGTCGAGGCATGCGCTGCTGACCTCGATGCCTTCGGCGAGAACAAAGGACCGTTGGAACTGGCGCGCCGCGATGCCGCGATGCAAGTAGACGCGCTGCGTATCGTCGGTTTGCCTGCCGCGGACCATCAGCTGGTTGTCCTCGACCGTGATGCTGAGGTCGTTCATCTGGAAGCCGGCGACGGCGAGAGTAATCCGCAGCGCGTTCTCGCCGAGCTGCTCGACATTGTAGGGCGGGTACCCGTCGGCCGGCACCTTACTGACCCGGTCGAGCGCCCGCTCGAAATGGTCGAACCCCAGAAGCAGCGGCGAGTTGAACAGCGATAGCCGCGACATGCATCTTCTCCTCCGCACCGAGCGAGAGTGGGTGGCCGGCCCGTGCGGCGCCCGTCACCCACCATGCACTGCGAGAATATTTGGGACCACCGAACCGACAATCAAGCAAGCAGCCCGCCCCGCTCGCGATCGCCAGCGGCGTGCGACGGCCGGAAAATCATCTCCCGCCACGCCGAGCGGCGCTTCCGTGGCTCTGGGCACGTTCCCATATCGGGCGTATCCTGGTTCCCCGCGAAACTTCGGACGAGCGCTGCAATGTCGATACGGCTGCTGAACTGGCGCATCCTGCTGGCGGTGTTCATCGCAGCGACCCTCGCGCTGGCCCCGGCAATCGCCGAGGCGCGCGCCGGCAGCTCCTCCGGCGGCCGCTCTTCGAGCATGGGCAGCCGCGGATCGCGCACCTACGAGAACAACGGCGCGGAGCCGCTGAGCCGTAGCGTGACCCCGCTGCCCCAGCCGTCGAGGCCGCCCGGCTTTGCCCCCGCCGCCCCCGCCCCGGCCTATGGCGGCGGCAGCTTCTTTCAGCGGCATCCGTTCTTGACGGGGCTGGCCGGCGGGGTCATCGGTTCCTGGCTGTTCGGGCACAGCGGCTGGGCGGCAGGCGGGGAGGGCGCGTCTTCGGCCTCGATGCTCGGCACGCTGCTGCAGCTGGTGATTATCGGCCTCATCATTTATTTCGTGGTGCGGCTGATCCGGGGACGGGCGTTCTCCAACGGGTGGCGTGGCGGCGGCGGGTGGCCGCCGCGTTCGGCCGGCGCGGCGGCGGCTCCCATGGCGGTTCCCAGGGCGGCGCGTGACCGCGGCCGCGACATCAACCTTTCCGATGCCGACCTCCAGGCCTTTCAGACGATCCACGCCGCGGTGCAGGAAGCGTGGAGCAATGGCGATCTGACGCGGCTGCGCCGCACGATGACGCCGGAGATGCTGAGCTACTTCTCCGAAGAGCTGACCCGCAACACCAGCCAGGGGGTGCGCAACATCGTCTCCGATGTCGAGCTCCTCAAAGGCGAATTGGCCGAGAGCTGGGAGGAGGGCGACCTGCAATACGCCACCGCCTATCTCAAATGGCGGGCGATCGACTACGTGGTGCGGCTCGGGCGGTCGCCGGGCGACCCCGACTGGCTGGTCAGCGGCGACCCGCGCCGCCCGGTCGAGGCCGAGGAGTTGTGGACCTTTGTCCGCCGCCGCGGCGGCGACTGGCTGCTCTCCGCCATCCAGCACGTCTGACCCCGCCGGCAAAGGGGGCTTTCGCCAAATCGGCAGCGGAGCCGCGATAACGGCAACTTTAGGCGTATTTTTATTGCCTTTTCGGCGGAAAACCCCATCCTGCGGCCCTTCAGAGTTGGGTTCGTCCGAGCACCGGACGTGGGGGTCGAGCTGGCACGCCTCGTTATCATCGCGGTTCTGGCCGCCGCATTGCCGGCGCTTCTGGCGACGCAGAGCGCGGCTCCTGCAGCGGCCCCGATAATCGAGCCGGAGCCTGCCGAGCTCCTGCTCGGGCCGCCGCCTCCCGACAGCGCCGAAATAACGACGCCGCACCCTCACCCGATCGATCCCGCAGCCACCGGGAGCTCGGTCGATGCGGCACGGCCGGCCGACCCGACCGGCGGCTGGTTCGACGAGAGAGAGTTGAAGCTAAGCGCTGTGGGCGACAAATCCGACATGTTTGTGGATCCCAACGCCTGCGTTTACCCCGACAGCTATCTGCGCACTCTCGGCGGCGGCCGGGACGATTGCGGCGTCCTCAAGCCCGGCACTGACGATTCGGAAATGCTCACCCTGCCGTTTCTGGCTCTGTTGGGCTGGGTTCTGGTGATCGGTGCCGTCGCCGCGCTGAACCATTTTCATCGCAATTGGCGGGTGCGGCGATGGCTGCGCCGGATGCGGGCTCAAGGATTGGCGCCGAGCGCGACGGAGTCGCCACCCCTGCCGCGACGCCGGGCGCGGCGGTCGAGCAGCCGGCACGGCAGGGCGGGTTCGCGGCGCTACGCGGGCGAAGCCGTTTACACAACCGACAAGTAACGCTCGGGCGGGGTGGCGAGCAGCGCGGCGAGCCGTGCCAGACCGCGCTCGACCCGCTCGGCAGTAGTCTGCGCGCCGAGGCAGATGCGCACCGCGTTGGGCGGATGACGGGTGACGGCGAAGGCCGCCGCCGGGACGATGCCGACGCCGCGCCGCCGCGCCGCCGCGGCAAAATCGTCGGCCCGCCATGCCTCGGGGAGCGTCAGCCAGAGATGCGCGGCGGCAGGATCGCCGGTCAGCCCCGCGCCGGCGAGGATTTCGTGCGCCCTGCGGTTGCGGGCCCGCGTCTCCGCGCGCTTCTCCGCGGCGAGCCGCTGCGCCGTGCCATCGGCAATCCAGCGTGCGACGATGCGTGCCATCAGGGGCGGCGCCGAATAAATCGTGGCGCGCACCGCGGCGGCAATCGGCTCGATCTTCGCCTTGGGCGCGTGCACATAGCCGACGCGCAATGCCGGCATCAGGCTCTTCGAAGCGGAGGTAATGTAGAAACCCCGCTCCGGCGCGTAATGCGCGAGCGGCGGTAGCGGCGCGTCCAACAAGAAGCCATAAACGTCGTCTTCGATCAACGCGAGGTCGTGCCTTCGCGCCACCTCGGCCAATGCCTCGCGACGCGCCACGGGCATTGTGGCAGTAGTCGGGTTGTGCAGGGTCGGCATCGTATAGAGCGCCCGCAGCGGCGCGGCGCGGCAGGCGGCGTCGAGAGCCTCGGGCACGAGACCCTCTTCGTCGATTGCGATGGGCGCGAGACGCAGATGCAACAGACCAGCCAGCGCGCGCATACCCGGGTAGGTCAACGCTTCGACGGCCACAGTGTCGCCCGGCTGGGTGAGCGCGCCGATGACGCAGGCCATCGCGTGCTGGCCACCGGCCGTCGCCACCACTTGCTCGGGTACCGCCGCTAGGCCGCAACCTTCGAGAAGAGCGGCACCGGCAGCTCGGTCCTCCGGACGACCTGCCGGGGCCTGGTAGTCCAGCAGGGCGGTGAGATCGGGCTCGGCGGCGAGCCGCTCCAACGCCGCCGCCATCAGCGCCCCCTCGCCGGCGGTCGCGGGCCGATTGATCGTGAGGTCGATGAAATCGGGATCGCGCGTCTCGCCGGGGATGTCGCCCGGCACGATCGGGGTGGCGCTCTCCGGAGGCCGCACATAGGTGCCGCGGCCGACTTCGCCGACGATCAGGCCGCGCCGCTCGGCCTCGGCATAGGCGCGGCTCACCGTGCCAATCGTAACGCGCAGCTTCCAGGCGAGATCGCGATGGGTGGGTAGCCGCGTGCCGCCGGCGAGCCGGCCGTCGCGCACATCCTCTGCCAAAGCCTCGGCTATGGCGCGATAGCGTGGTGCCCTGCGGCCGGACAGGTCGGGCATCCAGTTTGTCATGGTGACAAGTTTATGATTGACCGCGCACAAAGCGTCAATTGAATTGATGTCGGAGTGCAATTTGGCGGATGCTGGGTCAATTGCCAAGAGATTGTATCGATACAAATTGGCCGGCTTACGATCGTGCTGCAGCCACCGCATCAAGCCGGGCGGCGATGCGCCGGCTGCTGACGGGACCGCTGGGCCACCTCCTCGAGTGGCGAGAGCGAGGGCGGAGCCGCCACTTGCTCCGGCAACTTGATGACCGCATGTTGCGCGACGTCGGATTAAGCCGCTGCGACGTGGATCGCGAGTGCGCCAAACAATTCTGGCAACGCTGAGGCTCGTCATGCGCATCCCGCTCTATCAGGTCGACGCCTTCACCAACCGCGTCTTCGGCGGCAATCCGGCCGCGGTGTGCCCGCTCATGGAATGGCTGCCGGAGGTGACGATGCAGGCGATCGCGGCCGAGAACAACCTCGCCGAGACCGCATTTTTTGTGGCGCAGGGAGATGGCTACCTGCTGCGCTGGTTTACGCCGACCGTCGAAGTCGAGCTTTGCGGTCACGCGACGCTCGCCTCGGGCTATGTGGTGACTTACATCCTGCAGCCCGAGCGCCGCTTGGTGGCATTCGACACACTGCAGGCCGGGCCGCTCGAGGTGAAACGGGACCGCGATCTGCTGGCGATGGACTTTCCGTCCTGGCCGCCGGAGCTGCGGGCCGCCGATCCCCACATTCTCGCGGCGCTCGGCCGCGCGCCGGCGCAAAGCTTTGTTGCACGCGGCCGCACTCTCGCCGTCTATGACCGCGCCGAGGACGTGGCGGAGCTGAGGCCCGATTTCGCGGCGATGCGCCGAGTTCCGGGAGCGAATGCGATCGCGACGGCCCCGGGGGATGACGGCGTCGATTTCGTCTCGCGCTATTTCGCGCCGAACCACGGCGTCGACGAGGACCCGGTCACTGGTTCCGCTCATTGCGTGCTGACACCCTATTGGGCAGAGCGGCTCGGCAAGGAGCAGCTGAATGCACGGCAGATCTCGACGCGCGGTGGAGACCTCGTCTGCACTCTGCGCGGCGGCCGCGTCACGATCGCCGGTCATGCCGTGCTCTATCTCGAAGGCGCGATCACGGTATAGCGGCAGAGGGGGACTGGCCATGGCCGAACATTTCAATGAGCGGGGGCAGCCGATCGGCTTTCCGCTGCCCAGCTGGACGGCGCGCCCGCGCCCGTCGCGCAGCGCCATGGAGGGGCGCTTCTGCCGGGTCGAGCCGGTCGATCCCTTGCGCCACGCCGCCGATCTCCACGCCGCCAATTCCCTGGATCGGGAGGGGCGCAACTGGACTTATCTGCCCTACGGGCCGTTCGCCCGGTTCGAGGACTACCGAGACTGGCTGGACCGCGTGAACGGCCCGTAGGGCAGATAAGTCCAGT
>Ga0209656_10001981_pt1 | contig 13361 bp, 9 predicted proteins | sample BogFormECP12_OM2_FD_188239 | JGI IMG/M metagenome (GOLD analysis project Ga0209656, IMG submission 188239) | Bog forest soil microbial communities from Calvert Island, British Columbia, Canada - ECP12_OM2 (SPAdes) (version 2) | ecosystem: Environmental > Aquatic > Freshwater > Wetlands > Bog ... | reverse complement strand
TCTGGGTTGAGGCTGCCGTCGCGGCCAGTACTTGTGCCCTTTCCTGTTCGACCGCGGCGCGGTAATCCGCCGGATCGATCTCAAAGAGCAGGTCCCCCCGCTGAACATGCTGATTGTCAACTACGACAATTCGGATGAGATGTCCCACTTTGCAGCTGGCGAAAAACATCACGAGGAACGTCACGCTCAGGAATAAGACGGGAGCAGATAAGTAGTCGCTCACAAGCCAGACACCCAAGCTTGCGCCGACCAGGGTGCCAAGGCTGTGGAAGAGCGCCTTGAGCGCGACGGACCCGGGATAATAGTGACCCATATTCAACGTCATCACGGTAAACACGGACCACTCGGGGTACTGCAGACGAAGAGCCTGAGCGACAAATAGCGCGAGAACACCGGCCGTCCCCACTTTCAGGGCGTGCAGGATGAAAATATGGTCTGACCACTCAAGTTGATGGGCGGGTGCTTGCCTCATAAGAATTGATCAAGCGGCAAATTGATCGAGGGGCCATGCCGCCGTCCAGAGATTGCCTGAAGGCTGTTAAACGGTTCGCAACTATTAGTCGATAGCCTGCTTTCACGTTGGCTCCTTTGTGTTATCAATCGGTGCCCCTGAAGTGAGCCAAACGCTATTGGACTTTGGTCCAAGCGGGCTACGCCCTATGGCCCGGATTTGGCCTTCAGCACTGCCGGCGGCGGCGATGGACACCTGTTTTCGAACGGAAGCGCTCGACAGCGGGCGCGGACACTGGATCTCGCTTTATCGTGCCAGACTTGAGAAGATGGTGATTCTTGGAGGTTAGCGCTTTAAGACCGGCGCTAGAAGGTCGCGCCCAGGAACCGAACCTTCCACGAGAGTATGAACGCCTCTTTGTTTCGTGCCAGCTTCCAACCTGGTATGGTAAGAGATTATCGATATGCATCCGTTTAACCAGCGAATTCTCGCTGAGGATCTCGTCCGGGTCCGCCGTCCGGACGAACGGGAGCGTTATGCTGCTGCGCAACGCCAAGCGCGGATTGATCCCAACCCTCATCAGATTGACGCGGTAATCTTTGCGCTTCGACGACTGCGCGAAGGTGGTTGCATCCTCGCAGATGAGGTTGGTTTAGGAAAGACGATTGAAGCCGGTCTGGTGATCGCCCAGAGCCGTGCCGAGGGTGCCCAACGTATCCTGCTAATCGTGCCGAAGTCACTAATCGGCCAGTGGCAAGGAGAGCTCTTAAATCTGTTCGGTATTCAGGCGCGAGAGAACGAGGCAAGTTTCTTTGCGCCGGGCGTCTACCTGGTCGGCCGCGAATTCGCCGGCAGTGAGCGGGGCGCGATCCCGCTTGGCACCGCCCCGCCATTCGATCTGGCCGTAATAGACGAAGCACACGAGATCTTCGCCGGACTGCACAAGAGGTATGACCGCGACGGTATTTATGATGAAACCTCAACAGAAGCTGTGATGGCGCACCGCGTCCGCGGGTTTCTTCGTTCGACGCCGGTTTTGTTACTTACAGCAACGCCGATGCAGAACTCCCTTGCTGAACTGTGGGGCTTGGTCCAATACGTGGAGCCAACCGGCACACTTCTTGGAGACATTGTGACGTTTCGCGAAGTGTTCTGCTCTGAGGACGATCGATCACTGGTTCCAGGCCAAGAGCATGAACTCAAACGACGCCTCGCGATGATCCAAAGAAGGACTCTGCGCCGCCAGGCCCAGGAATTCCTCGACCGCCCTTTTACACAACGCCGCTGCAGATTGTACGAGTACGCGATGAGTGACGCTGAGCGGTCGCTCTATGATGACGTGACCGAGTACCTTCTCGAACCGTCCATCTCTGCCTTTTCCGGCCAACAACGAAGACTTCTGTTGATCGGTTTCCACCGGCGAATGGCGTCTTCGATTAAAGCTCTAGCCGCGAGTCTTGAGAACGTCGCCACCCGCCTCCGGCACTTGCAAGCGGGTTCACGCTCCAACGATATGGTCGTCGAGCTTCTCGAGGACCTTGAGGACGAAGAGGAGGTCGGCCAACCCTTGGAGGAATCGGCGCCACGGATAGATCGTGCGACTCTTGCTGCTGAACTTTCACGTGTCGAGGGCTTTGTTGCCCGTGCGCGATCGCTTCCAAATGATGCCAAGGCGCGCTCATTTCAAGACGCCATCAAGGTGATTCTCGATCTTGGGCGGGACGGCCGGGGAAGTGGTAAGGCCGTCGTGTTTACCGAGTCGATCACTACCCAGGAATACTTGAGGCGCCTGCTTCTCGACATTGGTCTGGGCGAAGACGACATCACCCTGTTCCGCGGCGTGAACAATCATGCGCGCGCGCGGCAAGCGCTCGCCAGATGGCAAGAGGAAGAAGGATCTCGCTTTCCGCCGGGAACCAGGCCGAGTCGCGAGGTCAGCATGCGCCTTGCCCTTGTACACGAGTTCCGGACACGCTCGAAAATACTCGTATGCACCGAGGCCGGTGCAAAGGGGCTAAACCTCCAATTTTGTGAGACTGTTATCAACTACGATTTGCCGTGGAACCCTCAACGCATAGAGCAGCGCATTGGACGGTGTCATCGGTATAGCCAACAGCGTGATGTCACGGTGGTAAATTTTATCGCTCGGGACAATGAGGCGCATCGGCTAACCTTCGAGATATTAAGCCAAAAACTTGATCTATTCGGTAGAGTGCTTGATGCGTCCGATCTGGTTTTGCATGAGCCGCGGACCGACGCCCCCGAGCTTTTGGTATCGGCACTATCGGTTGAGTTCGAAAACGATCTTCGCAGCATCTACAGCCGCTCCCGCACGCTTGACGAGGTCACGCGCGAGATCGCAGCGCTGCGAGATAAGATTTCAGAGCGGAGGGAGGCTTTCGAGAAGGAATACGAGCGGACCTCTCAAATTATCGAGTCGCGGTTCGACGAGAATGTCAGAAGGGTCTTCAAAAGGCTTAGAGAAGAGCTGCCGCAGAGCTTGACGGATCTCGACCGGGACGTTGCTGACTTGGTGGATGGATACCTCGCCGCACGCGGCGCTAAGTATCGCCGTTCCGACGAGGCTGGGCGGGTCATATTCGACGTAGACCTCGGCAACAAATTACCAGCTGAGGTTGGGGACGGTCGACGATTTGCTACAGGGGATGCCAGAGCTCTGACTAACGCTGAATCTTTGAACCTTATAAATCCGCTGGCTCGGGCCGCCATCGCGCACGCTAGAGCATGGCCAGGCGGTGGCTCAGTCAATCTTCACCTACCGCAGAATCCTTCTCACGCGCTCGCGGAATTGATTGGGAAGGGCGGTATCATCCGTGTCGTGCTTGTCGACTACGCTGGGTTCGAGCCAGTTCAGCGGCTCGTCGCCGCGGCAGTCGTGGACGGTACCCCGATCGACCCGTCGCTCGCCGCAGAACTAATGCGCTTGCAGGCGACTGATAGTCCGGGGTTTAGCCATCAATTGGATGCGCAATGGCTCGATGATGCGGTCGATGAAGCCGTATTTGTTGAACAGCGGCAGGTCGAACAAGGTGAGCAGCGCCACTTCGAGGAGGCTATCCGCCAGCTTGAGCGGTTCGTCGAGGATAAGATTTTGGTGCGCCGCCGCGAGCGAACGAAGATCGCTGAAAAGCTGCGGGCTGCGCGGTCGCGGCGCGATGAGATTGTCGGCTCGAGTGCGCGAGATCGGGTTGAGGAAGAAATCACTCGGCTCGCGACCATTGAAGAAAGTCTTGAACGCCGCATCGCAGAGTTAGAATCTAGAGATGACGAGGTTTATAGAAAATGGCGCGACGCATATCACGAGCTTCGTTATCGGGCGCCGACGGTGACCCGCCTCTTCCAGACCGCATTCACGATAGCCGCGGAGAATCCGGAGACGTCGTGCTGAGACTACTACATACTGCTGATTGGCACCTTGGCCGTCGCTTTCCGTCGTTCCCGGAAGAAGGACAGAAAAAGTTGTCGCGTGCGCGCATGGACGTGGTCGCAACGATCCTAGATGTTGCGCGCCGCAATGCGGTGAATGCAATACTTTGCGTCGGCGATATCTTTGACGATCCCGAGCCGTCCGCTGACTTTTGGGAAGGGCTTGCAAAGATTTTTCAAGCACGCAATGGACCTCATCCCCCTGTGTTTCTGGTTCCCGGTAACCATGACCCTCTGACGCCAGAATCAGTGTGGGCACCAAGTCATCCGTTTAGAGGACGGCTTCCCGCGTGGGTGCACGTCGTGGATCGCGATGATTTCGTGTATGAGATTGCGCCTAACGCCGTTTTGTACGCCCGACCGTGCCGATCGAAGGCTGGCGAGAACGATCTAGCCATGGCGCTTCCAGCGCGCGAACCGGGAGATGAGCGACTCCGTATTGGTTGCGTGCATGGCAGCACCTTTGATGTTAGCGGACACCAGACGAACTTTCCGATTCGCCGGGACGCGGGCGTGCAACGCGGCCTCGACTATCTCGCGATAGGCGACAGGCATTCATTTCGAGACGTTACCGAGGCTCTGCTGGTACCGACAGTGTATCCGGGCGCCCCTGAGCCGACAATATTTGACGATGTCGGTGCTGGTCGCGTCGCGGTCGTCGCGCTGTTCAGACGCGGGTTGCGCCCCCGCGTCGATCCCGAATCGGTTGCCTTCTGGCGATGGATCGACGTCCGATGCCGCGACATGAATGAGCTTCGGAATTTATTAGCGACCCCAGATCTCGACCGGTGCGTCGTTAGACTTCACCTCGACATGACCGTCTCCTTATCTGAGGAGAGCGAGGTCGAACGAATTCTACGCGAACTTCGTGGCACAGAGGCGACACATGGTCGGATTGGCATCCTCCTGCAGGACTTGACGAATTTGCGGTTACAAGCCGGTTCCGGTGAGGCCTTTCCGGAGGATCTCCCACCAGTCCTGAAGGACACTGTTGCGAGGCTCGAAAGGCTCATCGTGGACGCAATGGACGAAGCTGAAAAATCCAAGGCTACGAGGGCGTTGGCGCATCTCTACAAGCTGCTGCAAAGCCATGCGTGACTGGCGTGATTTATGAGACTTCACCGCCTGCATATACAGAGCTTTGCAGCAATAGAGAACCTAGACGTTGAGTTCGGTCCAGGACTCAACGTGCTATACGGGCCCAACGATCTCGGGAAATCCACGGCGGTCTCCGCAATCCGCCTTGGCCTGCTGCTTCCACATACATCGACGCATTGCGAACAATACGTTGGATGGACGAGCAGCGATGATCCGATCGTCGAGATCACGTTCGAAACTGAGGCCCAGCGCATTTGGCGTGTACGGAAGCAGTTCCGTAGGAACGGCTCATCGCTTTTGCAGGAATCGAGAGACGGTCAGGATTTCGATGACGTGGAACGCGGGAGAAGGGTAGATGCGAAACTGAGGGAGATCCTGCGCTGGGGCATTCCAGAGCCTGGCGGAACAGGGGGCGCCAAAGGACTTCCAACCAGTTTCCTCGCAACCGTGCTGCTATCCCCGCAGGAAGACGTCAGCGCCGCGCTCGGGAGCAGCTTGGACTGCGATGCGATTGGCAGCGCTAAGGAACAGATCGCAGCGGCATTGCAAGCAGTTGCGCAGGACCCGCTGTTCGTTGCACTGCTGAGAGAGATACAAGTGCGGCGAGACGCGGCTTATACCGATAAGGGCGCGAAGAAGACTGCCAAGGGTAGCGTCTTCAAAGAGGCGGCTGAAAGAGTGAAATATACGAGGGAGGAAAAGGAGAAACTTGAGCGCATTGTCGCCGATTCGGAAAGCGTGGAGAGACAGTTACGTGAACTGATAGATCGACGGGCACAAAAGCAAGAAGCACTCGCCGCTGCGAACAGCTTCGTTGCAAACCTCGAAACGTTTGCCGCGCAGGCAAAATGCCTCTCCGTGGCGTCAGAACAAGTCCGGATAGCGCAGGAAGATGTGCTGCGTATTCACAGGATCGGCAATCAAGCGGAAGAGGCGGAGCGTGACGTTATAGAGCTCGTCGAAAAGATCCGCGAAGCGGAGCAGGATTTGAGTGGTGCGCGCAATCGCCAATCGGAGGCAGATGCGGCCCTCAAAGCTGCGGAAGAAGCGCGGCACGCTGAAGGATCGGATCCAGGCGTAACAGATACCATTGTTCGTCAACAACTCGAACTCCGAAAATCAGACTTGGACCGGGTCGCGCAAGAGGCGCAACAGCGGATCGATGCTGCGCTAGGAGCACAGAAGCATGTTAATGCTCTGGTCGAAGCTGAACGGGAGTTGAACGATCAACGGGAACAGGCCAAACTCGCGCTTGAATCCGTTTCCACGGCGAGAGCAAAGTCAAAAGTTGCTGACGAACAACTCCAACGATGCGACTTGCTCGAGCGCGCGTTGGACGTTTTCACCGCTGGCAGGCAAGTCCGGGATGCGCAAATCGCTGTTGATAAGGAGATGGTTCTCCGTGCTCGGCTGGAAACTGCCTCACGCGAACACGTCGTACTGGCTGGACAACGCTCTGCGATTACCGTTCCGACTCATGCTGCGGTCGGAGCTATGCGAAAGCTTTCAAGGGAGCTCGATGCAGCATTGGCTGCTCTCGATGTCGGTTTCGTGGTGACGGTAAAACCGAAGGTCAGCGTTGATATCCAAGTCCGAAAGGATGGGCAGGAACTCGATTCAACTTCAGGAACAAAGCCAGTCGAAATCGAAGCCAGCGCAGAGGTTGAGATTTCCATAGCTGAGATCGCGATCGTAAGCGTCCGAGGCGGCCGACGCGCTGCTCAAGAGAGAGCACGGGATCTGAAAGAGCGCTGGACACGCGAGGTAGAGCCGCACCTGATTGCCGCTGCCGTTACCGATCTTGATGGGCTGGAATCGAAGATCGCCGAAGCCCAAGAGCTCGATACTAACCTCAAGGCGAAGCATTCAGAGATGGACTCGCTACGCGTCCAGATAAGTGAGCTTACAGGTTCGGTAGAGACGCTGCGCGAAGCGTCTGAACGGCTAGAGGCGTGTCGCGCTTTACTTGGAGACGTCGGGTTAGAGACACTAACCGCCGATATCAAGGCGCTTGGTGCCGACCCGATCGCAGGATTGCGAAGCCGGCGACAACATTTGTCAAAAGAGGCCGAGGAGGCGCGCAGGGTCCTCAATCAGGCGTCGAACGACCAAACACTGGCTGACGAGCGCACCCGTCGCGCGAGACTGGCATTGGACGAGGTTCGCGCGGCGCACGATGCCGCACTGACGGCATACCCGGATGGAGTAAATGCGGCTTTAGTTGCCGCACAGGCAGCCCTCGCGACTTCTAACTCCGAGAAGGTGAATGTCACCGCCGAGCTGGCATCACTGGAGCGTACGATCGATCAGAGGAAAATGCGTATCGACGAAGCACTGAACGTCTCGCGCACAAATGCAGGGCAGGCGAAGCTTGGGGTCGACACTGCTCAAGGACAGCTGACAACCGCGAAAACCAACCACGCGTCACAACAGGGTCGACTCATTGAGTTGCGACGACAGCGCGACGCTGAGAATCTCGCTGCGGCTGAAGCTAGCCTAAGTCAATCGATCCAGCGCCACGCTGCACTGACCGTCCCAGATCGGATAGTTACTGATGAGGAGGTCAGCACCGCCCAGGCTAACGCTGCCCGTATTAAATTGGAGCTTGAAAGCATTGAGCGTGACATTCAGAAGGCACATGGCGCTCTCGAACAGGTTGGTGGCGCCGTGGCGCGTGAGCGGCTCCGCGACGCAACCGAGGCATTTGAGCTGGCCGAGCGCCAAGAAAAGGAAGTCGAGGCGGAATACGAGGCCTGGAAACTGTTGCTTGAGCAAATGAAAGAGGCCGATGCAGCACAGGCTAGCAACCTAGGGCAGGCGCTCGTGCCGGCAATTGCCACGCGATTCCAGGAACTGACTAAGCGACGATACCAGACGGTCCAACTCACTGCCCAACTGGCCACCCAAGGAGTTATGGTCTCGGGTACGTTAAGGTCGACGGAGCAAATATCGGTTGGTACCCGCGAACAATTGTCCACGTTGTATCGGTTGGCACTGGCGGAGTTTTTGCGCACCGTGATCGTCTTGGATGACCAGCTCGTTCAGAGTGACACCACTCGAATGGACTGGTTTCGCAAGTTACTGACCGAGAAGGCGCAGATCTTCCAAATCGTCGTGTTTACATGTCGGCCGGGCGACTATCTCCTTGCGAACGCGCTCGTTCCAAAGGGGAGAGCTGTTCACTCTGATACGAAAGATGGGTTGATACGAGCAATCGATTTAGGTCGAGCGCTTCACCGTCGGTAGGGTAAAGCTTTTTCTGTAAGTCCATCTACATAGGTCAAATCTCAATTTTCAATAGATTCTTTCGTTTCGAACTTGTTCGTGTGGAAGGCGACGATTCTTCTAGGCTGGCAGCGTTTGGCGCGCTTGAACCGGTCAAGAATCACTAAGCCGATTGAAAACGTCTGGGCCCAAGGGTGGGATGCATTAGCGACCCTGTGGAAACGGTACCTGCCCCGCAGCGTTTGCCCTCCGGCAGAGATACGCCGGCCTACGGCTCAAAGAGATGGGCGAACTTGCCGGCGGTTTGAATATCCGGCCGTCAACGCGGCGATCGCCAGATTCGAGAAGCGCTTGAAGATTGATCGGGAGCTTCAGCAGAAAGATCAAGAAGGTAGCCAAAGAATCGAATATTGAGATTTGACCCTAGCCAATTCCTCCAGGCGGCCAGCTCCAGCTCGTCAAAGAATCCTATGATTCGGCTGAACCTCGCTGTTTTCGGTCATTAAGCCAGCGCCGAAACGACTCTGCGGATTCCATGGACCGTCGGCCAGCCACGATTCCCTCGACGCTAATGTCTTCATCTAAAAGGTCCCAGTGAATCCCCTCTCCGCTTCCGATCAGCCGAAGCCGCCTCTTCTCCTCCGCCGACGCTTGCAGCAGACGCGGATACCACCCCAACGGCACCGATACGCTTCGCCCGTCAACTAAATCGACGACCAAAGCCTCTTCAGTCACTTGCGCTCGAACGGCCCGCAACGACGATTCATCGATTACCAAAGTAGTCATCCCAAGCTTTTTGCAACCTCCGCTCATTCTCTGCGACAATTCTTTGGATGTCCAGGAGTTCGGATCTGGCAAAATCACGACTCCTCGCCAGGACAACAGGGTTGAGCCAGAACTTTGCGCTACTACGCTCTCGTTCGACATGGACGTGCGGTGGTTCTCCTCCGTCGGCTGAATAAAAGAACAGCCGATAGGGTCCTACTATAAGAATCGTCGGCACCCGATTAGTTTCCTCGATTTCCCGTCGATTCGTCAAAGCTGATCCTATTTATCAACTCGCGAAAAAATGAATTCGTCGTTTCCGAATCGCCATGGCACGACAGCCCTTACATAATGCTTGGCATCAGCCTTGCCCAGAGCGTCGTGACAAACTGTGCCCGTCACCTTTTTGCATAGACTCCCGGAAGTGTGGACAGAATGAGATCCTGCACCGCTCCTTGTCGCCCGTACGGCTTCTGGCGCCGCCTCAGGCCCACACCTGCGGCCCGCTTGGCCGCCCGGAGTCAGTTGGCGTTGCTCAACCTCGTGGGCACGTCAAGGGGTCTACATAGGTCAAATCTCAATTTTCAATAGATTCTTTCGTTTCGAACTTGTTTTTGTGGAAGGCGACGATTCTTCTAGGCTGGCAGCGTTTGGCGCGCAGAGGAGCGACTGCGCTTGAACCGGCAAGAATCACTGAGCCGATTGAAAACGTCTGGGCCCAAGGGTGGGATGCATTAGCGACCCTGTGGAAACGGTACCCGCCCCGCAGCGTTTGGCCTCGGGCAGAGATACCGGCCTACGGCTCAAAGAGATGGACGAACTTGCCGGCGGTTTTGAATATCCGGCCGTCAACGCGGCGATCGCCAGATTCGAGAAGCGCTTGAAGATTGATCCGGAGCTTCAGCAGAAGATCAAGAAGGTAGCCAAAGAATCGAATATTGAGATTTGACCCTAGCCAATTCCAGTGGAGTTTTCGCAGCCTTGGAAATTCACAATTCGTGATCGGCCCACTTCGCTCGGTTGCTGGCCTCGCGGCGAAGGCCACAATTCCCCGAGCAAAAGGAGAACTAACGGCTCTCAGATTTGGCTTTGCGGGCCGCTTCAGCGGCTGCCTGGTCGGTGAAGCTTCGTGGAGTTTTCGGTCCGGGCACGCCTCGTTTCACGCTCTCAATTGCTTCGTGCAACTGTTTGGCGCGCTCAACTTGTTCGGGTTTTTTGGGCTGCGGAATCGAACGGACTCTATCGCTCATGAATTTACGGTAGCAGGCTTCGCCGCCTTCACAAGGGAGGCGATCTGGCCCTTGAGCGACTCTGCGCGCGCCTTCGAGGAGTCACTACCGCGAGCGCCGCGCTTGGCCGCCGCGGTGAGCGCGGCCTTCTTCGGCTTCAACACTTTGAGTGATAGATCCATCGTCATCGCGTCGATTTGCGAGCGTAGGCTGCCCTTCGACGCGTCGATGGGACCGAGATCCCTAAAATCAAGCTTCGCGCCGAAGAACGAAGCCTGGAACCAGTGGCCGCTCACTGGCTCCTGCCAGCTCAGGTAACCGCCTTTGAGCACTTGCCGTGGTTCAGTGATCGCACCGGTGAAGCTGTACCGAACGCCCGACGCTTTAACCGGGTCAAAGTAGGCTGAGGTATAGAAATCCGAGACGACAATATCGTTTACCGAGTAAGAAAATTCCGCCGATTCAGACGGATCGCTGACCTCCACCAAATAGCTTACGCGTCCCTGTCCGGGTTTGATCGACGGGCCGGCAATCGTTCGATTGCCGAACGGGTCGGCAAGCATCTCCATGGTTTCATGGCTGGCGGTCAACGACCACCCGTCTCCGGAGGTGATCAGGGCGAAAGGTTGCCCGTCCTTGTCGAGGTGAATGCCCGCGGCGCCTTGAAAACCGATGTCATCCTTGATGATCATCGGCCAATATCCGAGTGGCACGTCTTCCAGACTCGCGAAGGCATGGATGCTGGAATTGACCTCCCAAATAGGCGCAAAGTCCCGGGTAGCTTGTTTGTCTAAGGCCGCAGCGACGAGGGTCACCTCGGGTAAATCGATGTTTTTCGACTCAGATACGAGAGCGACTTGTTGGATTAAGTTAGGCATGGCTAGTAGCGCGCTTAGCGGTTGACGGGATCGGGTAAAAACCGGACTAAACAGATGATAGTATCAAATGTCGGTGGCGATTTCAAAGATTAAATATCGGCTTCCATCCAGGCATATTCCGCGCAGATAAGCCCCTACAGTCGCAGCGCAAATTCAGAGATCAGGAAGCGCGGAGGGGCTTAACAAATTAGTATTTTAAATTACACATTTTAGGAGGCAAAGAGTTGCTTATTCAGCAAGTACCGCTGAATGATACCGGATCATCGTAATTCTCTGCGAGGTAGTTCTGTCTGCCAATTTGCTTAACCTCGCCCGCGCGGAGAAATACGCTTTCAGGAAGCGATAGATACAACTGGCTCGCTGCAGTGACGATGAGGCTGCTAACCGGCGACCAACTCCAATACTTGAGCGCATCATCTCGATTGAACTGACCTGCAGCCACTTGAAACCGTTCTCGCGTCCATTTTCGCTCGCGCATGCGGCGGTGAAAAACGCTCATCAACTCGACGCGCGCAAGTTCGCTCACGACTACCGCGTCTTCGGAGTCCAGCCGGAACGCTAAAGCCGCGGATTCGGCTTCCGGAACGTAATATTTGGCCAGCGCTGATGTGTCGCAAAAAATCAAGGTTCACCTCTCGCAGCGTCCCTTTTTGCGCCTTCGGCGCTCTCACGGTCCCGAAAGATCCTTATCTTCGCGCCATTCACGGCTAACCCCGATTGTTTGTCGCTCGCCATCTGGTTTTGGAGCATCGTGCGACGACTTGAACGATTCCCAATCGGGCCTGTCTAACCAGGATCATTAAATCACCGTTTGTGCTGTTGGCACTTGGCCTCTGGATTCTGGCGTGTCCGGCGTTGCCGGCGGAAGAAGATGACCTCGAGACGCTGAATCAAGAGATCACCAAACTGTTTGAGACGGGAAAGTATCAGGAGGCCATTGTCCTCGGAGAGAGGGCGGTCGAAATTGCGAGGCGCGAACGCGGTCCGGAGCACCGTGATACTGCCACGTTACTCGATAGTCTTGCCCTCCTTTATCAAGCCATCGGCGACTACGCAAAAGCTGAGCCCCTCTTTAGGCAAGCGCTCCGGATCAGACAGAAGGTCCTCGGGAAAGAAGATCCCGACACGGCCGCTAGTCTCAATGACCTTGGCGCGCTCTACCAGGCCATGGGCGACTACGCAAAGGCTAAGCCTCTGTTTGAGCAAGCGCTCCGGATCAGGCAGAAGGCTCTCGGGAAAGAACATCCTGACACAGCCGTCACTCTCAATAACCTCGGCGCGCTGTACCAGGCCATGGGCGACTTTGCCACAGCCGAACCGTTCTTTGTGGAAGCGCTCCGGGTCATCCAAAAGGTCCTCGGAAAGGAAGATCCCGATACGGCTACCGCCCTGAATAATCTGGCGACGCTGTACGTGTATATGGGCAAATACGCCAAGGCCGAACCGCTCCTGGTAGAAGCGCTCCGGATAAGAAAGAAGGTCCTTGGTGACGAACACCCTGACACCGCCGCCAGTCTCAATAACCTGGCCGCGCTATACAAGGCGATAGGCGACTACGCCAAAGCCGAGCCCCTCTTTCTGCGGGCGCTCGAAATCAGAAAAAAGGTACTCGGTGAGGAACATCCCGACACGGCTTCCAGCCTTCACAATTTGGCCCAGCTTTACCAGGCCGAGGGCGATTACGCCAAAGCCGAGCCTCTATATCAGCAAGCGCTCCAAATCAGAGAGAAGGTCCTGGGTCCTGAACATCCCAATATGGCCGAGAGCCTCGACGACCTGGGCGAATTGTACGTGGCAATGGGCGAGTACACCAAAGCCGAACCTCTAATTCAACGAGCGCTCCAGATTACCCAAAAGGTCCTCGGCAAAGAACATCCGGACACGGTCACCACCCTCAATAACCTGGCGCAACTCTATCTGGCGATGGGCGACTACGTCAAAGCCGAACCGCTGCTTCAACAAGCGCTCCAGATTACCCAAAAAGTTCTCGGTAAAGAACATCCAGACACGGCGAGCAGGATCAATAACCTTGCCGAGCTCTACCGGGAGATGGGGGAATATGCCGAAGCCGAGCCCCTCTTGCTACAAGCGCTCCGGATCAGACAAAAGGTCTTCGGTGACCAAGATCCCATCACGGGTAGCAGCGTCACCAGCCTTGCCCTGCTTTACCAGGATGTGGGTGACTACGCCAAAGCCGAATCGCTCTTTCAACAAGCGCTCCAGATCACCAAGAAGGCCCTTGGCTTGGAAAGCCGGAACACAGCGACC
>Ga0209656_10001975_pt1 | contig 13366 bp, 10 predicted proteins | sample BogFormECP12_OM2_FD_188239 | JGI IMG/M metagenome (GOLD analysis project Ga0209656, IMG submission 188239) | Bog forest soil microbial communities from Calvert Island, British Columbia, Canada - ECP12_OM2 (SPAdes) (version 2) | ecosystem: Environmental > Aquatic > Freshwater > Wetlands > Bog ... | reverse complement strand
TGCGGGCAATCAAGCCGCGTCCGGCGCGGGTGCGCCGGCAGCGGTTTTCGCGCCGCGGGTGGAACCGGTGCCCTACGGCGAAATCCCCTTCGACCGCAGCCGGCTCGATGTGCTGCGCGACCTGTTGAGCAAACTCGAAGCGCAGGGATTTCGCGGCGTGGTGAAGATCACCAGCCTGGCGGGACTTTATTGCCTCAGCGGCAATGCGGCGGAAGGATACGTGCCCGCCGGCCCAAGTCTATTGGCCGGCAAATGCGACGTGGTGGGCAATCCGCTCGACGAGTCGCTGTCGGGCCAGCAGCGCCAATCCCTGGCGTTCGCGAACTTGATCGCGGGCGTGCGCCAGCGCACCGCCGGTGCGATCTCGGTCGCCATCGAGAATGCCGGCAGCGCTCATCCGATCGTGCCCTATCCCCCGCGCGGTGAAGCGCTCACGGCAGGCGAATGGAATCGCGCGGCAGCCGCCAACAATCGCGTCGAGTTCGTGCCTGAAAGCAGCTCGAGTCAGTAGCCCGCGTTTGCAGCCCGCGGCGGCAGAGCGCCGCAGCCGATCAGAAGGCGATGCGAACGAAAACCTCGGGTCCCTTGGAATTGAAGTCGAAGTAGCCTGAATCCTTGGTCTGCCGCGAGTTGAGCTTAGCGGTCACTCCGGAATATCCCACGGCAAATGCGACATTGGGGCGGAACCGGTACAGAGCATCGAACTCGTAGAGTTCGAGGTTGCCTTCGACGTGATCGAAGGTGACCCGGAAGTACTGGGCACGGGCATCGAAGTAAAATCGCTTGCTCACCACATAGGTGCCGTCGAGACCGAAAGTCGGAAAGGGACCCGCCTGGTCTTCCGACTGATCCACGTGGCGTCCCTGGGTGGTTACGCGCGCGCGGGCGGAGATGTCCGTGTCGTTCACGCCGATGGTGGCGGCGAGTTCGAATTTTTCGTAATGCAAGAACGAGTATTCGTAGCTGATGCCGAGCGTGCGCAGATTCAAATCGGTTTGCACCGGATCCTTGGTCTGCAGGACCACGTCGCGAAACACGATCGGCGCCGTCAGGATCTCGGTGCCGGATCGGTCCAGAGAAAAGTAATCGAAGCGCAGCCGGTGCCGTTCGCCGACGCGCACCATGGCCTGAAATTTGGCTTCTATATCCGATTTGTCCAACCCCAAATCGTTCTCCGCGTTGACCGGAGTGCCCGGCAACCCCTGACTGCTGTCCAGCCGCAGGTCGGTGCTGTTCGAGACGCGGATGACGCCCAGCGATAACCGGACGCGCTCGTCGGTGGGGCTGAGATAGTCGTCCGCATGCGCCAGCGATGCCGCCAGCGAGAGGGTTGCGGTGAGCGCCAGGGCTGCGGTGCGCGCCAGGGTTGCGGTGGCCGCAAATTCACGCCCGGCCTTGTTGTTCTCGATCATGTCGGTCTCCTCAAAATCAATTGATCCGTGGCGCACCGTCGGGCGCGGGCCGGCAGCGAGGGGCTGATGCGCTCCAGCACATGGGCGGCGGCGGCGCGCCAGCCGGTGAGTTTGCCGCCGTAAATGCCGAGCACTCGCGGCTTGGGCTCGCGGTCGGTGCTGAAAATGGTTTCACGCGAACGGTCGAAGGCCGCCTGAGTGGCGGCCGGCAGGACGCGCAAGCCCGCGAAGCGCTGCGTGATGTGTTCGCGCGTCAGATGCTTGAAGGCCGGGAAATAATGGCGCGCCACGGCGAGCAGATATTCTTCCTCCTCGGGCAGGGGATGCACCTGATCCGGCGTGCCGTGGTAGGGCGTTTCGGTGGTGCCGATCAAGGCCGCGCCGTGCCAGGGCATCACGAACACGGCGCGGCCGTCGGTGGGGCTTTCGACGTAGTAAATCCCGGCAGTCACCGCGAAGGGCAGGACGATGTGCGTGCCCTGCACCAGATCCACCTCCGGTATCCGGATGGCCGGCCGGATGGCGCCGGCGATGTGCGGAGCCCACGGACCCGCCGCGTTGACCAGCACCCGGGCGGTGCATTCCATGGCTTCCCCGCCTTGGTCGTAGGCGACGGCGACGCCATCGTCGGTGAGGCTGGCGCCGATGAAATTGGCCGGCATCGCGAGCTGCGCGTCCAGCGACAATGCCGACTGCACCACCGCGCGGGTCAGCAAGGCATCGTCGGTTTGCGCATCGTGATAGCGAATGACGGCGTCGAGGCCTTCGGACTTCAATCCGTCGAGCGTGGGCCATTCGCGCCGCGGTACGGTCCCGAATCGGGTGCTGGCATCAAATCCTCCCAGCAGCGCATACATCCACAGCCCCAATTTCAGCTGCCATGGCCGGCGCCGTGTGTCGCGATACACCGGAATGAAGAAGGGTTTGAGCTCGACGAGCTCGGCGGCAATTCGCAGATGAATGGCGCGCTCGCGCAGACTCTCGCGCACCAGCGCGAACTGGCCTGATTCCAGATAGCGCAATCCGCCGTGAATCAATTTGCTGGAGCGGCTGGACGTGCCGCTGGCGAGGCCGGCCCGTTCGATCAGCAGCGCGCTGTGACCCGCCGCCGCGGCGGCCTGCAAAACCCCGGCTCCATGGATGCCGCCGCCGACGATGACTACATCGTATTGTTTCATTGCTGTTCGTTGCGCGAAAGTGCGTAAGGATGAGGGAATACTTTGGATCACACCACTTTTGGCCAGTTGTCGCCATTCGCGAACAGGAGTTTGGGCGCTGCGCGCCGCACCCCGAGCGCCGCGGCGGGGGCGGTCCGACTATGCTTCGCGTTTTTCCTCGAATTGCACCACGGGCGTACCGGAGGTGACCTCGATGTCGCCGTCGACGATGGCGCCCTTGGCGATCGCAATGGTGCGCGCGCTGACTTTGCCGCGGATCACGGCGGTGTAGCCGATTTCCAGTTTGTCCTTGACGATGAGGCCGCCGGTGATCTTGCCGGCAACAATGGCCTGCTGCGCCTGAATGTAGCCGTACCAGGATCCGGTGGCGGATAGATTGAGGCCACCCTGCAATTCGCCGTCGCCGTGCACTTCGCCGGAAACCACGAAATGTCCAGCGCCGCGGATATTGCCGACGAACACGGATTCCTCGCCGATGAACGTCGGGGTGGCCGTGGTGCCCTCGAAGAAACGCCGCTTTGGTTCGTTCATAGGGGCTTATTATCCTATCCGGGGCGGCCCGTGATGTGACGAGCTTGGCGTCGCCGCGACATGACGAATCGACGTAGAATGCAGGTCATGAAAATAGCCATGAACAAAACGGTCTTGAGCCTGAGTTTTGCGTTGCTGCTCGGCTTGAGTGCGGGCGGCTGCAGCCGCCAACAAAGCGACTGGGAGAAAACCCGGGCGGCGAACACCACGGACTCCTATGAGCAATTCCTGAAGAAATATCCGAACGGCGAATTCACCGCGCAGGCCCAGGCCCGGGTCAAGGAACTGTACGAGGAACGCGATTGGCAAAAGGCGCGCGACGCCGACAGCCAAGAAGCCTATCAGGCGTTCTTAAGACAGTACCCGGAGGGCAAATGGACGGAGGAGGCCCGCATCCGCGTGGAGAATTTCACACTGGCCCAGCCGCCGCCGAACGCGACTCCCAGTGGAACGGAGAGCGCCGGCGCGACGCCCTCCGCCGCGGCACCGGCAGCGCCGCCGGCTCCTGCCGCGCCCAAGACGGCGAAGGCCGCCCCCGCGGCCGCCGCGGGGGCCTATGGCATCCAGTTGGGTGCATTCAAGTCGAGCGCCGACGCCGCCAACCGGCGCTGGGCGCACTTGGAGAAGGAATACCCGAAGCTGCTCGCCGGACTCTCGCCGACGGTGTCCGCCAAGAAGGGCGCCTCCGGAACCCTGTATCGCCTACAGGTGGCGGGGCTCACCGAGCAGCACGCGCGCTCGATTTGCAAGACCTTGAAGGCCAAATCCCAGGCCTGTGTCCCGATTCCTCCGGCTCACCACTAGCTTTTTCCCAATCAATTGGGGTTGGCGGATCGGGATTAGGCGCTGCGCGTCAGCTGTGACAATTCTTGTCAGCCAAGGCGCCCGGGCGTATTTCGTAAGTAACTGAATTAATTGAATTTCACGTCTGGCACGTCGCTTGCTTCATCCCAAGTGTGTGAGTTCTATTGCCACGGGGTAAGGACTGGAAGGATGCAATCGCAAATCATCGCGTTGTTAGTTCCTGAAGGCGGCCGCAAGGCAGCCTTGTTGGTCCGCCGCGGCGACGGCCAGTTTGCGCTCGAAGGAATCGATGCCCGGGTGGCTTCCGCCACCCGGATAGCCGCAGCCTGGTTTCGCCATGGTTCACCGATCGTTGACCCGATGACGTCGAACGTCGTCGGCTATGAAGCCTCGGAGATACCGGCGGCATAGAACTCTCGTTTTCCCTCCCCTCGAGTCGATCTTGACGCCGCGCGCTTCCCCCCGCTCGCGGCGTTTTTTTATTGGGGAGATTGATGGCGCGCAAAATCTCCATTCCTTCCATGATTATGGCGCTTGACGCCATAATAATCGTATGGCATCGTGTGCCATATGAAGGCGGCGCTCGCATTTCATGACAAGCAAGTCCTTCCCGATGGTGCGATTGTGGAAATGCAAATATGGCAGGTAGCGACGCCCGTGCCCGGCAGCGCTCACAAGCTCAAGTACAGCTTATTTTACGGGCTCGGCGGCAAACGGCTGGTGGGTTACGACAATGAGCGCGGTAAAGGCGATCACCGGCACATCGAAGATCGTCAGGAGCCGCATGTCTTTGCGACGGTAGGACAGTTGATTGCAGATTTTCTGTCCGATGTGCGGGCCCAGCGGGGGGTGCGATGAGCAAGCGAGTCAAGGTAAACGTCGGCACTCTCGACGAGATGGGTCAGCGCTTCGTGAGCGCGTGGCATCGACTCGAGCGCGGCGAGAAGGTTCGAGAGAGGCATCTGACCTTTCCGGACCTGGCGGCAATGTTGAGCGCGCTGTCGCCGAAACGACTTGAACTGCTGCGTGCGGTTCATGAGCAGCCGGCGCGCTCCGTGAAGGCGCTGGCCGAGCGCCTTGGCCGCGACTACAAACGCGTGCATGAGGATGTCGAGACATTGACCGCATCGGGTTTGCTGCATCGTGAGAATGGCAGCGTGTCGGCGCCCTACGATGCGATTACCGCGGAAATGCGTCTGTGACAGTCCTAAAGATAGGCCGGAACGGCGCTTAACGGTCAATGCCCGCCTGGTCCAGCAGGAAGGCGTATTCCATCGCGATCTCGCGATAGCGCTGGAATCGCCCGGACTTGCCGCCGTGGCCGGCCTCCATGTCGACCTGCAGGAACAGGGGATTTTGGTCGGTTTTCAAGGCGCGCAGTTTCGCGATCCATTTTGCGGGCTCGTAGTACTGCACCTGGCTGTCCCAGAGTCCGGTGGTGACGAACATGGCCGGATAGCGCTGCGCGCGGACGTTGTCATAGGGTGAATAGGACAACAGGTACTCGTAGTCCTCGGGTTCATGGGGGTCGCCCCATTCGTCGTATTCGTTCGTGGTCAGCGGGATGCTGTCGTCCAGCATGGTGGTCACCACGTCGACGAACGGAACCTGCGCGACGATGCCGCGGTAATCATCGGGGCTCAAGTTGGCAACCACCCCCACTGCGAGACCGCCGGCGCTGCCGCCCATGGCAAACACCTTATCGCGGGCCGCATAGCGCTCGGCAACCAGGTGGCGCGTGACGTCGATGAAATCGGTGAAGGTATTCATCTTGTGCAGCTTGCGGCCATTGTCGTACCAGGCGCGGCCCATTTCCTGGCCGCCGCGCACATGGGCGATGGCATACACGAAACCGCGGTCGATCAGGCTCAAGCGCGCCGATGAAAAGATCGGGTCGGTGGACAGGCCGTAGGCTCCATAGACGTATTGCAGCAGCGGCGCGGACCCGTCGCGCGCGGTTCCCTCGCGGTACACCAGCGACACGGGTATTCGGGTGCCGTCGCGCGCAAGTGCAAACAGAAATTCGGTGCGGTAGTGGGCGGGATCAAAGCTGCCGATGACCGGATCGCGCTTCAGCAGGATCTTCTCCCCTGTACGCACGTTGTAGTCGTACACCGTCGTCGGGGTGGTGAGCGAAGAATAGGCATAGCGCACGAGGTCGGTATCGATCTCTGCGTTGACCGAGAGCGACGTGGCATAGGCCGCCTCGTCGCTGGCGATGAAGAATTCCGCGCCGGATCGCATCGAGTCACCGGGGACCCAAGGCATGATGCTGATCTTGGCCAGACCGCCGCTGCGCACGGAGACGGCGAGGAAGGCGGCGAACACGTCGAAGTCCTCGATGAAGGTGTCGTCGCGATGCGCGATGACATCGTGCCACTCGCCGCGGTTCGCTTCGCGGCCGATGGGTACCTGCATCAGGCGAAAATTGCGGGCCTGCCAGTTGGTGCGGATGATGAAGGCATCGCCCACGTGCTCCAGCTGATATTCGTGGTCGCGTTCGGCGGGCAGAAAGGTCTTGAAGGCGAGCGCCGGATCATCGGCATAGGCGTAGCGCCATTCCGAGGACACCGTGCTTTCCATGTGGATGAAAATGAAGCGCTCGGATTTCGATTTCGATACGCCGGTGTAAAAGCTCTTGTCCGTTTGCTCGAATGCCAGGGCGTCGAGCACCGGCTCGTGGCCCAGGACGTGCTTCTTGACGTACAGGCCGAGCAGGGTCTCGGGATCCTTTTCGACGTACAACACGGTCCGGTTGTCATTCGCCCAGGCGAGGTCGGACTCAACATCGGAAATCGAGTCCGGCAGAAACTCGCCTGTGCCCAAGTTCTTGAAACGCAGCGTGTATTGGCGCCGGCCAACCGTGTCCTCGCAAAATGCCAGCCAGGCACCATCAGGCGACACCTCGAGCGCGCCGATCCGGTAATACTCATGTCCCACGGCGAGCGCATTGGCGTCGAGCAGGATCTGTTCGGGCGCATCGAGATGCCCCAAGCGCCGGGCAAATATCGGGTGCTCCTTGCCGGGCTCGAAGCGGCTGTAGTACCAGTAGCCGCTCTTGCGATAGGGCACGCTGGCATCGTCTTGTTTGAGCCGCGCGACGATTTCCTCGTACAGCGCGTTTTCGAAGGGTTTGACGGGCGCCATGCAGCGCTCCCGATAGGCATTCTCCGCCTTGAGATAAGCCAGGACCTCCGGATCCGTCCGCTCATCGTCGCGCAGCCAGTAATAGGGGTCCGTCCGGATCCCCTGGGGCGAGGCGACGGCGTGGGGCCGCATTGCGGCAATCGGGGGCATTGCGGTAATCGGGGGGCTTGAATCGGTATCGTTCATCACATTCTAAGGCTACTTGTCCAAAGGTTGGGCGGGAGTATAGTCAGATGAACAGACGCTAAAGGCGCCCGACCGAAGCCATAGGGGGAACTATGCACACCGTGGGTCAACTGCTGAAGGTAAAGGGCACCGATATTTTCTCCGTCACTCCCGACGAATCCGTGCTGCACGCCATCGAGGTCATGGCCACCCGGCATGTGGGGGCGCTCCTGGTCATGCAGCAGGGCTCGCTCCTCGGCATCATCTCTGAGCGCGATTACGCCCGGAAGGTGATCCTGAAGAACCGCTCCTCGCATGACACGCCGGTGAGCGACATCATGACCTCGCCGGTGATCAGCGTGTCGCCGGACGAAACGGTGCACCGCTGCATGGAGCTCATGACGGAGGGGCGGTTTCGGCACCTGCCGGTGGTGAAGGGCGGCCGCGTGGTGGGAATGCTGTCCATCGGCGATCTGGTCAAGGCCGTCATCCAAGAACAGACCGAGCACATCGAGCAGCTGGAACGATATATCGCGGGGTGACGAGGACTGACCTTTCAATCCGACCTTCCGGATACGCGGGACCCCGGTAGTCCTGCATCCGCTCGAAGTAGTCTCCATTCCAGTCGAGCAGCTTGGCGATTTTGTCGAAAGCTTGAGCCGCGAAGCTCGGCAAATCACCGCGGCTTTGGATGAGCTCCTGTCCCAAGCATGTAAGTAGGTGAACTCCAAATTGCGTGCCGATTGACGATGATCACCACCTAGGTATTATGGTTCGCATACTGAAGGCGCGCCTAACGGCGTTTGCCCACACCTGGTGCTCGCAGTTCGAGCGCCGCGAACCGGTTTAAGTCGTTGTTTTTAAAAGGCTCTGCGGACATGTCCGCTGGGCGGGCTTTAGCATGGGCGCAAGATATGGCGGAGCGGGACATGGCAGTGTTTGAAACCAGCCGCGGCGGCGAGGATCCGCGGTTGGGGGATTGGGGCCTGTACCGGTCGGCCTATGAAAGGGACTCGTGCGGATTCGGCCTGATCGCGAGCCTCGATGATCAGGCCAGCCACTGGGTATTGCAGACGGCCATCAGCTCGCTCAATCGGTTGACCCACCGCGGCGCGATTGCCGCGGATGGCAAGACCGGTGACGGCTGCGGCCTGCTGATCAAGCGGCCGACCGCGTTCCTGCGGGCCGCCGCCGCCGAATCGGGCCTCTCCTTGAGCGCGCAATTTGCCGCCGGCCTGGTGTTCCTCAACCGGGATAAGCCTAAGGCGGCGCACGCGCGCAGGATTCTCACCGAACAGCTGCAGCTCGAAAAATTGCAAGTCGCCGGTTTTCGGGTGCTGCCGGTGAACCCCGAGGCCTGTGGTTCGGAGGCGCTCAAGACCCTGCCCGTCATCGAGCAGGTGTTCGTCAATGCGGGCGGCGATATCGACGAGACCACGTTCAACCGCAAATTGTATTTGGCGCGCCGCCGTTGCGAAAAACGGCTGGAAACGAGCGATCCAATTTTCTACATCCCGTCGCTGTCGGCCAGCACCATCGTCTACAAGGGCATGGTGATGCCGCAGTTTCTGGCGGAGTTCTATCCCGACCTGAAGGATCCGCGGATGGAAGCCTCGGTGGTCGTATTCCATCAGCGCTTCTCCACCAACACCATGCCGCAGTGGCGGCTCGCGCATCCGTATCGATACCTCGCCCACAACGGCGAGATCAACACCGTGCAGGGCAACCGCAGCTGGGCGGTGGCGCGCGGTCCTTTGTTCCGCTCGCCGGTGCTGCCCGATTTGACGGATGTGCTGCCCGTCGTGTCCTTGACCGGATCGGACTCGCAGTCGCTCGACAATATGCTGGAACTGTTGCTGGTCGGCGGCCTCGATCCCATGCACGCCATGCGCCTGCTGATCCCGCCGGCGTGGCAGTCGGTGGACATGATCGACCCGGATCTGAAGGCCTTCTACGAGTACTACGCCACGCATATGGAGCCCTGGGACGGACCGGCCGGCATCGTGCTCACGGATGGCCGCTATGCCTGCTGCACCCTGGATCGCAACGGCTTGCGCCCCGCCCGCTGGGTCATCACCAAGAACCGGCACATCACCATTGCCTCGGAAGCGGGGGTCTGGGACTACAACCCTGAGGATGTGGTCAAGAAAGGCAAGCTCGGCCCCGGCGAGATGCTGGCGCTCGATTTGCAGACCTCCGAGCTCATGGACACAAAAAGGGTCGATGATCTCCTGAAGAGCCGCCATCCTTACAAGGTGTGGCTGAAGAAAGGCGTGCGCTATCTGCAAACCGATCTCATCGATCCCCGGCTCGCCGCGGAACCCTTCGATCGCGACACGCTGGCGCTGTTCCAGAAAATGTACAACGTGTCGGCCGAGGAGCGCGACGAGATCATCCGCGTCCTGGCCGAGGACGAGAGCGAAGCGGTCGGCTCGATGGGCGATGACACGCCGATGCCCGTGCTGTCGAAGAAAGTGCGCTCTCTCTACGATTATTTCCGGCAACAGTTCGCGCAAGTCACGAATCCGCCCATCGACAGCTTGCGCGAAAGCATCGTGATGTCGCTGCAGACGCAGATCGGCCCCGAGTGCAATATCTTCGTGCCGGCGCAGCAGCATGCCGAACAGATCGTGCTCTCATCGCCCGTGCTGTCGCAGCGAAAATTGCGGCAGATCGTGGCGCTGGCGGATTCCGGCGTGCCGAACGAATTCATCGACCTGCAATACGAGGCGCACCTGGATCTCAAGGACGCGCTGTCGAAGGTCTGCGATCAGGCCGAGGCCGCGGTGCGCAACGGCAAGATCGTGCTGCTGTTGTCCGACCGCTACCTGATCAAGGGCAAGGTCCCGGTGCATGCGCTGCTCGCCACCGGCGCGGTGCATCACCGCTTGGTCAAGACCGGCCTGCGCTGCAAGTGCAATATTCTGGTGGAGACCGGCACGGCGCGCGATGCCCATCATTTCGCCTGTCTCATCGGCTACGGCGCCACCGCCGTGTATCCGTACCTCGCGTATCAGACGCTGTTCGATCTGATGCGCAAGGGCGCGCTCAAGATGGAGGCGGCCATGCGCCAGGAGCTCGGCCGCAGCTACCGCCGCGGAATCCGCAAGGGATTGTTCAAGATCATGTCCAAGATGGGCATTTCCACCATTGCGAGCTACCGCAGCGCGCAGCTGTTTGAAATCGTCGGCTTGAGCGAGGAGGTCGTGAAGCTGTGTTTCGAGGGCTCCGAGAGCCGCATTGCCGGCGCGGACTTCGCGGACCTCAAGGCCGACGCCGACTATCTGGCGGCGCGCGCCTGGGACAAGAGCGAAAGCGTCGAGCAAGGCGGCCTGCTCAAGTACATGCACAACGGCGAGTACCACATGTACAACCCGGACGTCATCGCGACGCTGCAGTCGGCGGTGATGAGCGGCGACTACGAGCAGTACCGCGAGTTCTCCGTCCTGGTCAATGAACGGCCGGTGTCGTGCATCCGCGATCTATTGAAGTTGAAACCTCGCGCGGCCCCCATCCCCCTCGAGGAGGTCGAGCCGATCGGCGCCATCATCGCGCGTTTCGACAGCGCCGGCATGTCCTTGGGCGCGCTGTCTCCCGAGGCGCACGAGGCGCTCGCGATCGCCATGAACCGCCTGGGCGCGCGCTCCAATTCCGGCGAGGGCGGCGAAGATCCGGTGCGCTACGGCACGGAAAAGAATTCCAAGATCAAGCAGGTGGCCTCCGGCCGCTTCGGCGTCACTCCGGAATACCTGATCAATGCCGAGGTGCTGCAGATCAAGATCGCGCAGGGCGCCAAGCCCGGCGAGGGCGGGCAGCTGCCGGGGCACAAGGTGAACGACATGATCGCGCGTTTGCGGTTCGCGCGGCCCGGAGTGGGCTTGATCTCGCCGCCGCCGCATCACGACATCTACTCCATCGAGGATCTGGCGCAGTTGATCTTCGATTTGAAGCAGGTCAACCCGAGCGCGCTGGTGTCGGTCAAGCTGGTAGCCGAGCCCGGCGTGGGCACGGTGGCCGCGGGCGTCGCCAAGGCGTACGCCGATTTGATCACCATCTCCGGCTATGACGGCGGCACGGGCGCGAGTCCCTTGTCCTCGATCAAGTACGCGGGCACGCCCTGGGAATTGGGCTTGGCCGAGACCCACCAAACGCTGCGCGCCAACGAGCTGCGGCATCGGGTCCGGCTGCAGACCGACGGCGGCCTGAAGACCGGCCTCGATGTGATCAAAGCGGCCCTCATCGGCGCCGAGAGCTTCGGCTTCGGCACCGCGCCCATGGTGGCGCTGGGCTGCAAGTATTTGCGCATTTGTCATCTTAACAATTGCGCGACCGGCGTGGCCACGCAGCACACTGTGCTGCGCACCAAGTACTTCATCGGGCTGCCCGAGATGGTGATCAACTATTTCAAGTTCGTGGCGCAGGAGTGCCGCGAAATCATGGCTTCCTTAGGGGTGCGCAGCCTCGTGGAATTGATCGGACACACGGAGCTGCTGGAGATACTGCCGGGCGAGACCTCGAAGCAGCGCAAGCTGGATTTGTCGCCGGTGCTGGCCAATTCCGGGCTGCTGTCGAGCAAGCCGCAGTATTGCGTCGACCCGCATAACGAGCCGTTCGACAAGGGCCTCCTCGCCGAGAAAATGCTCAACGACATGCAGGGTGCCATCGCCGGCAAAACCGGCGGCACCTATTCCTACACGGTGCACAATTTCCATCGCTCCATCGGCGCGCGCATTTCCGGGGAGATCGCCAAGCGCTGGGGCAACACCGGCATGAGCGCGGCACCGCTCATCGTCACCCTGAAAGGCTCCGCCGGCCAGAGTTTCGGCGTGTGGAACGCGGGCGGCCTGCATCTGCATCTCGAGGGCGAGGCCAATGACTACGTGGGCAAGGGCATGGCGGCGGGTAAAATCGTCTTGAAGCCGAGCGCGCGGTCAACGTTCGTTGCGCGCGAGACCATCATCATGGGCAATACCTGCCTGTATGGCGCCACCGGCGGAGAACTGTATGCCGCGGGCATCGCCGGCGAGCGCTTCGCGGTGCGCAATTCCGGCGCGCTGGCCGTGGTGGAAGGCAGCGGGGACCATTGCTGCGAATACATGACCGGCGGCGTGGTGTGCGTGCTTGGGAGAACGGGGGTCAATTTCGGCGCAGGATTCACCGGCGGCTTCGCCTACGTGCTCGACATGGAGCGCGATTTCGTCGACCGCTACAACCATGAATTGATCGACATTCACCGCGTGTCGCCCGAGGGCATGGGCACTCACGTGCAGCATTTGCGCGGCTTGATCGAACGCCATGTCGAGGCCACGGACAGCGTGTGGGGCGCGCAATTGCTCAACGACTTTCGCAGCTACATCGGCCGGTTCTGGGTGGTGAAGCCGAAGGCCGCCGCCATCGATTCTCTGCTGGAAAATCTGCGGCGCGCCGCCTAAAGGCGCCGCCGCCCGGATCCACATGGCCGATAAACACCTGCAATTCCTGGATATTCCGCGCAAGGACCCCGACAAGCTCGGGCTTGACGTGCGCACCCGCGAGTTTCGCGAGATTTATTCGCAGTACAGCGCCGCGGATGCCTCGGCGCAGGCCGGGCGCTGCATCTCCTGCGGCAACCCGTTTTGCGAGTGGAAGTGCCCGGTGCACAACTACATTCCGAACTGGCTGGCGCTGGTGAACGACGGCAAGCTGTTCGAGGCGGCGGAGCTGTCGCATCAGACCAATTCTCTGCCCGAAATGTGCGGCCGCATTTGCCCGCAGGACAGGCTGTGCGAGGGCGCGTGCACGCTCAATGACGGCTTGGGCGCGGTGAGCATCGGCTCCATCGAGAAGTACATCACGGACGAGGCGTTCAGGCTGGGCTGGAAGCCGGACATGTCCAACGTGGTGCGCACGGATAAGCGCGTGGCCGTGGTGGGTGCGGGCCCCGCGGGCCTGGCCTGTGCCGACATTCTGGTGCGCAACGGCGTGACGCCGGTCGTGTTCGACCGCTACCCGAAGATCGGCGGTCTGCTGACCTTCGGCATTCCGCCCTTCAAGCTCGAGAAGGACGTGGTCGAGAAGCGCCGCGAGATCATGGAAGAGATGGGCGTGGAATTTCGCCTGAACGTGGAGGTCGGCCGCGACATTGCTTTC
>Ga0209656_10001973_pt1 | contig 13372 bp, 6 predicted proteins | sample BogFormECP12_OM2_FD_188239 | JGI IMG/M metagenome (GOLD analysis project Ga0209656, IMG submission 188239) | Bog forest soil microbial communities from Calvert Island, British Columbia, Canada - ECP12_OM2 (SPAdes) (version 2) | ecosystem: Environmental > Aquatic > Freshwater > Wetlands > Bog ... | reverse complement strand
CAAACGCTTGAGATGCAAAGCGAGGACACTTCGGCTACAAGTGATCCGCTAAAGAAGGCGTGCTTAGCCAGGGGTGTCTGGGTGAACTCGTGATCAAAGGCCCCGCCAGATTGACGGCACTCGCTAAGCCCTGTTCGCTGCTCGGGCGGGACTCTGGCTTCATCGGCTCTCGGGTGGAAGAGACAGAGGCGCGCACCAATCGCAAGTATCGGAACTCTCTAAGGTCTTTGTAAAAAGTGCGTGAAAATTGCGTGATACTTGAATAATCGATTCATAAGTTACTTTGAATAAGGATATTATATAATACAGTCTATGGCCGTTTAAGCCGCAGACGGCACTCTTGCACCGAAGGACGTCCGTGGGTTCGGAATGGATCTGGCGTGAGCCAGACAAGATAGAGGAGTGATTTTAAGCGAACCTGGGTTCGCTTAGGCGAAAGAGGAAGGAGAGACCGCTTTGGGGCTCGACGGGGAGAAAGTCTTTTCTCCCTGATCTTGCCTTGTTTCTAGATCCGATCTCGTGCAGAAAAACTAGCTAGGCCTATGAAAACTGAATTCGCATTTTTAAGTTCCACGGGCGAATGATGGGCGGGCTGTAGTTAGGGCTACACGGACTCACTACACCAAACGGAAAAAATGCCGAGCTCGGCATTTTGGCAAAAATCATACGTTAAGGCCTCGCCGTAGACGCCTCGACCAAAAGCGACGCTCTAAAACTCGATTAGAGCGCGTTTTTTTCGAGCAGCTGGTTGATCTTGACCCCTTTAATTGCGCCGCGCTTTTGCGGAGACATCCACTGCGATGGCCAGAGCCAAAGACGGAAGTCGCCTGCCACCGCGAGAACCACTTGTTGCGTCTTATCGCAGCATCCCTCCTGTAGCCCCTTATGGTCGCCGCGGTGGCCGGCAACTTGTCACGCTGGCGTGACATACATCTCTTCTCGAAAACCATTCTTGAAATAAAATTCTCGTTTTCTCATACTGCCAACGGGTATCGAGAATTTTATCGCCATGCGAGAACTCAACGGCAGGCTGATTGGTTACGCCCGAGTCTCAACCGAAGACCAAGACCTCGAACTGCAATTGAGCGCTCTCAAGAAAGCCGGTTGTAAGCGAGCGTTCACCGACAAGACCAATGGTGCTCATTCGGAACGGCCAGGGCTTCAAGAGGCTCTATCTCATTTGCGGGAGGCTGATACTTTAGTGGTTTGGAAACTGGATCGCCTTGGCCGCAGCGTGAAAGGACTGGTAGACCTGGTCAATGAGCTGAAAAACCGACATGCGCACTTCAAAAGTCTGACCGACGGCATTGACACGAAAACGCAAGCAGGCCGGTTCTTCTTTCAGGTCATGGCAAGCCTGGCGCAAATGGAGCGAGAGTTGATCATTGAACGTACGCGCGCGGGCCTCGAAGCGGCCAAAAGGCAAGGGCGCGTGGGTGGCAGAAAGCGGCGAATGACCGAAAGCAAAGTCAAGGAGGCAACTAAGTTGCTTGCTGCAGGAACGCCACCGCGAGATGTGGCGCATAACTTAGGTGTATCCGTGCCGACGTTATACCGCTGGGTGCCAGCTTCTTCGCGGGCGTAATTCAGGTCGAACTATGAACCATGAATCTTCGACCGAAACCGGATCGGGCGGCACCGTCATCAAGCCTTGGTTGAGTGGGGGACTGATAGTAGCGCTCGTTGGCAATTTTGTTCTCTCCGGGGTGCTCATTTTGCAGCTGGGCACTTTTGAGGACACAAGGCGACAAGCACAGGAGGTCGAGGCTGGAATTGCGAAGACTCGAACAGAATTGGCAACGTTGCAGGTTGAGGTTGAATCTCTGACAAAGCAGAAGGAGGCCCTTGCACCAACGATCGTAGATTGGGAAAAGCGCGTCAAAGAAAAGGCGGAAGCTGAAGCCCTGTTGGCAACATCAGATGCAAAGAAACGACAGATAGAATCTGACATCGCGCTGGACAATCAAAGATTGGGGGAAGTCAACCAGAACCTGGTGAGCGCCGAAAAACAGCAGTCTGAACTCAACTCGGAGATTGAGAAGCTTCGGGGCGACCTTGCTTCACTGACGAAGACAAAGACAGACGCCGAGGCGGTCTTAGCCATGGCTACGGAGGCCGAACGCCGCTGGAATGTAGCCCAGAATGCGCTCACAAGCGCGGAAGCGCGACGAAAGCAGGTCGAGACGGATGCCAACCAACTCCAGAAAGAAGTCGATGACGCTCGCCAGGTCCACGACAAACTGAACACGGACGCAGCAACATTGCGTCAACAAATACAGGCCCTGAAAGACGAACTCTCCGCATCGCAGTCCGAGTTGCAAGCCCGCCAAGCCGCCATTCAGCAGGAAGAACAAAGGCTGACGAAACTCCAGACGGACGCCAAGACGGTCTTAGCCATGGCTACGGAGGCCGAACGCCGCAGCAATGAGGCCCAGAATGCGCTCACAAGCGCGGAAGCGCGACGAAAGCAGGTCGAGACGGATGCCAACCAACTCCAGAAAGAAGTCGATGACGCTCGCCAAGTCCACGACAAACTGAACACGGACGCAGCAACATTGCGTCAACAAATACAGACCCTAAAAGATGAGCTCGCCGCATCCCAGTCCCAGTCATCCGAGTTGCAAGCCCGCCAAGCCGCCGTTCAGCAGGAAGAACAGAAGCTGACACAACTCCAGCAACAGGTGACCTCAGCCGAAACGCGGCTCAACGAACTTAACGAACAGGAAGAGAAACAAAGGCGCGAGTCGGAGGAGTTAACGAATCGCTTGGAGCAGATTCATAAAGAGGTCACCGACGGGGAACTCCGCCGGGACACGGCAAAGGCCGATTTCCAGAAAGCCGACTCCGACCTCTCTTCCGCACGCAAGCTTCTGCAAGAGATTTCCGCGAAACACGACGAACTCATTCGCGAGTCCTCTGATCTCGAAACTGCCATTGACCGGCTAACAAAGGAAAAGGAGACGAAGGAGAAAGAGCTTGGCCAGTTGGACGCCCAGCGGCCCACGTCCCCAAAGGCTGACCAGTGAATGCTAACATTCTCTAAGGGCAGGTAACGATGCAGATCACGCAAATAGTTCAATGGTCTCTTTGGGGACTCTCGCTGGTGGCGGGAATCGGCGCAATTCTCGCGTTGTTCAAGCTCCGCATCTCCGAACGGTTTCTGCCACCTTGGAATGAATTGAAGGAACTCGAAGCCACGCTTCCGGTTCGGCGCGAGGAACTGCGCCAGGTCAGTGAGGCCATGCAAGCGCTCCGCCAAGAACTTGCCAAACTTGAAGGCGAAGTCGGACACCTACAACAATTGCGCGAATGGCAAGAGGCCAACCCGGATGCACCGGTCCGCATTCAGCAAATGATGACCGACTTAGAGCGGGGCAAAGCCGAGCTTACTGCCGTTCAGCAGAAACTCGCTCAAGAAGAAGCCCGGCTGAACGATATAGCCCAAGAGGTTCAACGCTTGACACAGGAGAAAGCACAGCTTGGCGAACAGATTCCCCCGCTTCGCGACCAACTTGCCGGACTGCACAAGCAAAAAGGTGGTTTGGAGACAACCTTGCGCGACCTCGATGACCAGCGTCGTCAGGTCGAACTCAAACTCAGCAGTTTGAAAAACGACCTTCAATCAAACGAAAATCGTCTGACCACGCTACGCCAGCAAGTCCAGCAGGCGGAGCAGGAAAAAGCAAAGATGGAGCGTGAACGGAAAGAGGCAGAAGCCGCTCGCGACGCAGCCCGCGCTGAAAAGGCCGGATTGGAAAAGGCCGTTGAGCAGCTTAAAGAACTCGCCAAGGGAATGCAGGTAAATCTTGAGCGCGCCGGTGTCACCAGCTCCAAAGGATATGCAGACCTCTTCGCCCCGGTTTTTCGTGACGAACCAAGAAGACCGCGTCACCTCCCACCGCGCGGCACTATTTTACAAGAGCGAGCCGCTCTTGAAGTCACCTGCGATTACATCAAAAGTAAGGGTTTCATCTTTCCAAAACGCGTCCTCCATGCGTTTCATACTTCGCTCAAGGCTAGCGACATCTCCCCCTTTGTCGTGCTGGCCGGCATCAGCGGCACAGGTAAGAGCGAGTTACCTCGCCACTATGCCGACGGAATGGGTTTTCACTTCTTGCTCAGCGCCGTGCAACCTCGCTGGGACAGCCCTCAAGATCTGCTCGGCTTCTACAACTTCCTTGAGAAGCGATACAAAGCTACCGAACTCGCTCGCGCGCTCGTCCAATTCGAGATGTTCAACCGTGAGATCCTGAAGGAGATTGCTAAAGAGCAAGCGGAGGAGGGCCGCAGCGAACTCGACGACCGCAGCGACCGCATGTTGCTCGTATTACTCGACGAAATGAATCTCGCCCGAACTGAATACTACTTTTCTGAATTCCTCTCGAAGCTCGAAACCCGTCGCATGGTGGACGAGCGGAACGCGCAGGACCGTGCCCGTGCGCAGATCGAACTCGACATGGGCAGCCTACTCAAGGGACAGAAGTCTCTCCACCTCTACCCTGGCCGCAACGTCCTATTCGTCGGCACTATGAACGAAGACGAGTCCACGCAGGCGCTTTCTGACAAGGTGATTGACCGGGCTAGTGTCGTGCGCTTCTGGCGGCCGAAGAATACATCGCAAGATCTGATACCGCACGAGCGCCCAAAGGCAGAGCACGGTCTCAGCTTCGAGAACTGGACGTGCTGGCTGAGGGATCCGAAAGACATCGGCGACAACGAGCAGCAGGTCGGCACTTGGATCACTCAGTTGAACGACGCGCTTGAGAAGCTGGGACGCCCTTTCGCCTTCCGCGTGGATCGCGCGATCCGCTACTACATCGCAAACTACCCACGCGAGGGCGTGGCCGATTGGCACAGACTTGCTATGGCCGACCAAATCGAGCAGCGCATTTTCCCGAAACTGCGTGGGGTAGAAACCGAGCAGGCACATGATTCACTACAGCGTATCGGAAACCTAATTGAGGACCTTGGTGATGAACCATTGAAACAAGCCTACAAAGCCAGCTACGAAAACCAGCCCACGTTCCTTTTCCGCGGCGTAGTCCGCAGCGATGATTGAACTATGCAACCGCTTGCGCTGGCAGAGCCGTGGGACTGGTTGCTCGGAAAGCACAAGACGCTAAGCACTTCCGCCACCGTGGACGGCTGTGGGTCACCGCGTCTATTAACCGGAGCAGAGGAACGGCCATCGGCAGTGTTACCCACAGGACAGGCGTCGCCGTTGCCGCCATCGTCTTTCCCGTTTCTGTTCGGTGACACGCCCGCACAGGCCTGGCACTTGCCCACCGACCGAAGCACTCACCGACGCCAGCAGGACTTCTCCATAACGCTCTCGCTCGGTCACAAGCTGCTGGACCTGCACCAGCGGCGAGTTGTCTGCCGCCCGCCACCGCAGTCCGCAGAAAATGCGAATGTCGAGCCGCTCGCCCAGGCTGTCGCTCAATGGATTGATTGGCAAGTGCGCGGATTCCAACAACTCGGTCAGCGTTCAGAATACTCTGACCCAGACTACGCAGACTACGACGCTGATTTCCGCGGCAGGGTACGGCGCACTTGGTTCGCTGCGAGCGAAGTCTGGCTCAAGACGGAGACTGACACCGCCCGCATGGCGCTCATTGTCCAACTCAGCCGGGATGAGCAGTTGCGTCACGCCCTCGATTCAGTGAGCCGTCACCCGCGTCACATCCTCCAGCGTTACCGTGCCGAGACGCCGCTGAACCGCATTCAGGAACTCGACTCCGCTTGCATTCGTGATTTTGCCCGTCGTCCAGGCATTACAGCTGCCGAGAAAGCTGGCCCTCGCCAGCGCTTACTTGCTGTGCTCCGACGTGAACAACGCGACACGCTTGAGAACCGCATCACATGCTGGGTCATGGAGGCCGCAGCCGACCTTGCTCGGGAATACGCTTTGGCCAATGCCAGTTTTATCGTCGACAAAAAGGTGCGGGAGGTTCGCTCATTCGGTCGGCGAAATATCGCCTGGCGACAATCCGAGTGCCTGGCTGACGTCACGACGCTCTTGCACTACACCGAAAGCCAGAACTACCCACTACAATTCGAGCCACGCTATAAGCTTGTTTGGAACACCTATAACAAAATTCGTCGCGAGAAATGGGTGAAGGACGATGCATGGGCCTGGCAACGGGTTCTCTGGGGAGAGACCGGCCGCCAGCTTATCGGCTGCTGGCTGGACAGGGACAGCCAGTTCACACCCGCCGTTGAGAGCACCCCGTTCTATCGGACCGAGATGCAACATGGCTGCTGGGTGGAACCTCCCGTTGCACCTGGTCCCTTCCGCTCCCGCTGGGGCGACTGTCTCGTATTTGACAGTCGCGACGTCGATAGCGCTAGTGGTCGTTCCTGGCACCGATGGTTGGAGCATCCGCCTCTTGGTCGTGCTGAATTCAAATACATTGGGGCAAGTGGATGCGATCAACTATTGCTGTGGCCGAAACTCAACCGCGCGTTGCTGGTCTGGCACTTCTACCACACATCGTTCGGTGACGACGAAGGCGGTCTGAAAAGCATTTTATCCCGTTGCGGCCAAGCCCTGGAGCAACTCGCCGTAGACATCCGCCGCTTCGCTCAAAGTCAATTTCAATTCGGCGGATTGTTACTCGTGGCTGACCTTGGCCGCAACGCTACGCAGCTTCAGAGGGGACACGCAACCTGCGTTGTCCTTGAGCCCGGCCCTCGTCTGAGCACCTGCGGCAGGGTCAACGCCCTATGCGTGCCCCCGGATGTGGACGCATGGGAGCGCTTTGTGCCCGACTTCAGGGAGGGCTTCCAACTCGTGCTCGAAGAACTTCTTGATGGGCCATGAGCGAAATCGTCGGCATCGGCATCGATCTCACCCAGCACGTGCCGCTAGTGAGCGTCGCCCTCTGCCGAGAAGCCGTACGCGCAAACGGCACGGTAAACTCTGCACTGCTTGCGCGTCACTGGCCGCCAAAGGTGGAACTTCGTGGAGCATTCCGGCCTCAACCGCCAATCGCCCTGCTTCCTTTGATGGCGGGCGAGCCATTGCTCGTCGGCGACGCGGCCGCAGCGCATCGCCGTTCCGCCGGCTTACAATGGCCGCCTGAAGCGCAGGCACCTTACGCTGACGAACCAGCCTGCGGAGTCGGACGCATCCCGCTCGTCGCGGCCTGGACGGCACTGGTGCCCCGGTCAGGCGAGGAAGAGGCGATGGCCCGGCGTGACGACCCGGAGTTCGAGTGGTATCCAGACAGCCGGGAGCACGCCGCAAGCGCAGGCCAGATATTGGCCGCGAGCGTCAAGGCTTTCCTCAACAAGGCTCGCCTTCTGCCGGTAAAGTCCCACCTTATCGCCATTGTGATCCCCGACGCATTGGACGAGGCAGGTCAGCAGATCCTCCTCGATTGCCTCGCGCAGACTGGACTGGCAACGGACAACGTGCATCTGCTACCCCGGCCGCTGGCTGTCGCGGTGCACTGGTGCAATACGGCTGCTCAAGCACCGGAAACACAAGGGGCAGATGACGCACAGGGCAAGACCATCGGACGTGTGCGCATCTTGACGACCGCGCTGGACGTATGGGAGGCGCTTTCCCTTGAACTGCGCGCCCGTCGACACGAAGGCCGCATGTGGCTCGTGCCCGTACGCGACCGTGGCCGACTGGCCGGTGCGCTGCCGGAGCTTCAGACACTGGGAGTGAGCATTGCACTGGCGTTGGCACGTGCAGACGCCAACGGTGAGCGGTTGGGGTGGTGGCCTCGTGTATTCGCCAGTACCTGGCTGGCGGAGCGACTTGCAGCTAATCGGGACCTCTCACCGCAAGAGCTGCAAACAATCCGCGAAATGCGGTCGTCGAACCTGCCTGAGAGTCTGCGAGACGAACTTGCCCAACTCAAAACGCTCCAGCCTCTCTGGTCCCGCTTGTTCCACGGCGGCCCGGCTGTGCGAGACGCTACCGGCCAGCGCTGGGAGGACCAGGAACGGCGCCTGACTACATCGACTTTGCCATGCACTGCGGTGCTGGTCGACGGTGCCTTCGCCGGGCTGTGGATGGAGCGCGGTTCGACTCTTGAACAGTTGGCCGGGCTCGGAGACACGCACCGCAATCCCAGCCAGCCTGCGGCGGTATTCGGTGCGGCGATGGCCGCCACTGCCGTCGCCCATGGTCTGCCCTGCTATCGAGAAACGCTGTTGCCGCTCGACATTGCACTCCGGACTACCGATGCATTTGGGGACCCATACATTGAATGGAAGCCACTTGTGCTTGCTGAGTCGATTGAGGCCGGACGCACTTGGAAGCCTTCAACAGAAGTCACAGGGTTGAGCATTGCCGAAGGCCAGAGGAGCGTTGTATTGCCCATTCGGCGCCCTCGTTTTGGCTCACCCACTACTGACCCCCCGCGGAACAAGTTTGATTTCCGTTCGGTCGCAACGGAAATGACAAAAAAGGCGCCGCGCGCAGAGCCGGTTAGCGTCAGAGTGGATGTGCGTCCAGGACAGGGTTTCGCGAGAGCATGGGTGAGGTCGAAAAGTCCAGGCGTGTTCGAGGCGCGCCTCGACTGGAAAACGATGGCATCTTGCCAAGAGCCGTCTCGCGGAGAACTGGCTTGGCCGCCGGGCGTCTGCGTCGTTCAGCCTGACAAATTTCTTTTTGAAAATGCGCAAGACCTGATGAAGCAGGCTCTGAGCTCTCTGGAAACGAACCAAGTTCAGCCAATAGCCGAGGTATTGGGAGAGTTGATAAAACATCTTCGCCAGTGGCAGTTGGTCTACTTGCTCGCGAGAAGGCGGCACCAAGCGGTTGCTGAAAACAATCAGCTCTACGCTGGCGTCATTGGGTCCGGCGGAGATCTTAATCGCCTTTCGGCGCCCGGTTTGGCCAGAGCGTTACGCCAAGCACTAGGAGACCAGTTCTCGAAAGAACTCAGGAAGCCCGAACACTTACGAAACGTTCGCCTTCAGGATAGGCTACTGAAGAGCGGCGGTTGGTTCTACACGGCTATTCCAGAAGTCTGTCTCCGCCACTTGCGATTGCGGTTGCGCGAATACTTGGACGGGGGGCCTCACTTGAAAGCAGTCGAACTGGTTGCCATCGGTCTATCGTTCGAATCTCCCGACGACATAGGCTTGTTCTTCAAAGCATTCCTAGAATTTGCAGGCGATGAACGGGTCCGTCCGAATCCTTGGCTGCAAGCGCTACGCAACATCGTTCGCTTCCGCAATCACGCCCTTACTCCGGAAGTTATAGATGCCGGTGCGCTCACTTCCATTGTGAGGCAGGTGCTGACAATTGGACGCCGAGAAGTCTCCAGAGGCAACTTCGCCAAGATCTTCGCCAACTGCTTGGAGACTATTCCCTTCTTGTTGAAGCGGCGGAGGTATGAGCAAGAATTCCTTGAACCAACGAGCGCTCTCGCGCTTGAGTTGAGGCGCGTCCTACAGAAGCTCGACGAAGATTACGCCCACCAACTGCCCGTCCGCTTACGCGAAGTTCCTGCAATCGCGGTGAAATTCATCGAGCGCAAAGCCACGGAAGCTCATCTGGAAAAACTCTTGCGCGCCACCGCCGAAGAGCAGGCCGACGACGAAGAAAATGCTAACCACTGACTACCTGCTCCGCACGCTGGCCATCGCTCCCGGCCCCCAAACTGCCGCAGAACTATGCGATTCGCTACGCCGTGCTGGTACGAAAGCCGAGGAGTTTCAAGTCTTGGAGCAGTTGCGCCAGCTTCAGTCTAACGGGTTCGTGCGGTTGGAAGGAATGCGCTGGCGGCTGCTGAAGCCACCGCCAGATGCGAACACGGCACCAAACACACGGCCTAAAATCCCACGAGGTCCGGTAAAAGCACGTTTCGACGCGGCGTATACAGGCCAGACAATGGTGCCTCTCCCCCGCGTGTCGCCCTCGCACGGCCCCAGCCGCTGGGCGCTATTCCGCCGGCTGTGCCGGTACTATATGGACTGCTTGTTGCAGGATGAAGCGCCGCGGTTGCGCGCCTATGTGGACAACGAGGACGACACATGGATTGCCGTCCACGACGTTCCTTGGGGGCGGTTGGCCGAGCGCGGTGACTTCGCCGTGTCGCTGGCGCGCGAACAAGCAGCGTTTCAGCGCAATCGTGCGCGGCGCGGTGAGGATCAGTGCGTTTACATCGGCTATCCGCTCGTGCTGGTGAAGCCAAAGGAAACTTCCGACTTTCTTGTCCCGCTCTTCGCGCAACCGATGCAGGCGGATTGGGTTAGAGGCGTGCTCCATCTCAAACCCGACGGTCCCATCGCAGTCAACGGCGCGTGGCTCGAATATCGTTTCCACCAGCACGCCGAACGAGAAGCCTTCCTTCGTGCAATGGGCTTCTTGAACGACCTAAGCGAAGACGACGATGACGTTGAGCGAACAATGCCGGGGCCGAAGGACTTTGCACGACTGGCGCAGGATGCGGCGCATTATCTCCACGACCCGGAACTCTTTGCCGAGCATATCCGGCCACTTGAGTTGAGTCGCGTGGCGGATTGGGGAAAGTCCGAGGCGGGCCTATACAACGCAGGGGTACTCATGCTCGCTCCGCGTTTGCGTTACACACGCAGCTTGCTCCGTGACCTGCGCAACATCTCGGAGAACATCTCGGACGAAGGCCTCGACAGCACCGCGCTCGCGCAGCTTTTTCCCCATGAACCGCCGTCGCCGGTGGCAGCCAACGAAGGTTTCCCACCTGGCCCGTCGCGGGTTTCCAATTCGGATGCCCGGAAAAAGCTTCCAGCCGTGGACCAAGCGGAAGCCAGCAATGAAGCAGTTCCGAGATCTGCGTCACAGGACGCAGCGGCACAGCCAGCCTTCGCACCCAACCACCTCGCTCAGACGCGTCTGATGCATCCGAGCCAGCGTGCGGCAGTGATGAACGCGCTAGCCGAACCGATGTCCGTTGTGACCGGTCCGCCCGGCACGGGCAAATCGGAGGTAGTGGCGGCGTTGTTACTGAACCAGTTGCTCCGCGGCCGGCCCGCTCTCTTCGCGAGCAAGAACCATCAGGCACTCGAAGCGGTGTTGCCGCGGCTAAACTGCGCGGTGGAAGCGGGCGACCTCGTCATCCAAACCTCCAGCCGTGATCTCGCGCAGCGTCAGAACTATCTCGCGAAGTTACAAAGCCTGCTCGCACGGCCGCCTCGGCACGACGCAACCCAAGGTGAAACGTTCCAGCGGCGGTTTTTGGAAGTGTTCGGTTGGCAACAGGCAGCGCTGGGCGACATCCATGCGCTGGAAAAAGCGCGCGATGATTACGGAAAGCTGAACCAGCAGCTTAGTGCGCTAAGAAAGCAGCTTCCGCTAACCGCGCAGTCTGATGACGCGCTTGCCAGTTGGCCGAAGATCGTGACTCGCGATCAGATCGAGATTTGGGAAGGAGAACTGGGCAAGGCGCTCTGTCCGCCATCAGGTTTTTTTGGACGGCTATGGCGTGCGTTGCGTCGGAGGAAGGTGGAGGCGCGGTGTCAGGCTGCGCGAAAGCCGTTGCTTACTTTACCGAATCCGTTCGCGGACCGCGCGCTGCCGGTCGCGTCGGCGCCTGCCGAAGCTTGGAACGACTTCTTCGAGACATGGAAGCCATGGGCTGAGGCAGCGCGTGTGGCAGGACTGGTGAGTAGTTGCGAACAGCGGCTTGCCCAATTGCCACCGGCCGACGAATGCAACCGTAGGTTGGCAGAGACCCAGCAGGTTATCGAGGAGACAACTCGCGAATGGATGGCTTGGGCGGCGGGTGGACTGCCGAATCCACTCGCCCCCGGTGAGCGCGAAGCGTTGGCGAACCTGCGCGCTGGTATCCAGAATTGGGGGGCTGACCGCTTCGCGCGTGAACTGCGCGATAATTTCCCGCTCATTCTGCGGGCGTTTCCACTCTGGTCGGTGTCAAACCTTGCGGTGCGCGGCGCTTTGCCTCTAGTGCCGGGGCTGTTCGATTTGGCCGTCATCGACGAGGCGAGCCAGTGCGACATCGCATCGGTGGTACCGTTGCTCGCGCGGAGCCGACGAGTAGTATTTGTCGGTGACCCGATGCAGCTTCGGCACGTGAGCAAGCTCGGCGTGGCAGTTGATCAGATGTTGCTCCAGCAATACGAACTGACGAACGCAGCCGTGCAACGATTCACTTATCGCGTGAACAGCGCATTCGACTTGGCGGACACTAATCCGTCGGTGCCCGACGCGGCACGTGTGCGGCTGGACCTTCACTTCCGTTCCCACGACCTCATAGCGGACTACTGTAACGAGGCATTCTACGAGAAGACGCTGCACGTGGTGACGGTCACAGAGCGGCTGAAGATTCCTCGCGGTGCGCACCCTGGCATTCACTGGACGCACGTGACTGGTCGGTTGGAACCTGGGCTGACAGGTGCGTGGTGTGCGGATGAAATCGAGGCCGTCCGGAAGGAACTGCTGACGCTCGTAGCGAGCGATTATCGTGGCACTGTGGGCGTGGTGACGCCATTCAAGCAGCAGATGATTCGGCTCAAGGACGCTCTGGAAACCGGAGACTCGCTGCCGAAAGAGTTTTGCGAGAGGACGCAGTTGCTCATCGATACCGCCTACGGTTTTCAAGGCGGAGAGCGAGACTTAATTCTTTTCAGCCTCTGCGGCGGGCCAGAACTCACAGCGGGAGGTGTGTGGTTCTTTCGCGAGGAGAAGAACCAATTTAACGTGGCAGTGTCGAGAGCGCGGGGCGTCCTGCACGTTGTGGGAAACCGTGATTGGGCTCTGAACTGTGGCCTCACTCACATCGAGAAGCTGGCGCGACGGACATTGCCGGGTGGTCCGGGCCCCGTGAGCAAACAACGCGAGCCTTATCAGTCGCCTTGGGAAAAAGTGCTCGTCGAAGCCTTGCGACAAGCCGGCATTCCTGTAGCGCCACAATACCCCGTTGCAGGTCGCTTCCTTGATCTGGCGATTCTAAACCCCAGGAAGATAGATGTTGAGGTCGATGGCGAGTCCGTTCACCGGACAGCCGGCGGCGGTCGCAAAGACGATGACCATTGGAGAGACTTGCAGCTTCAGAGTCTAGATTGGAAGGTCTGTCGCTTCTGGGTTTATGAGCTGCGGGAGGATTTGCCACGCTGCGTGCAAAAAGTAATCGGGCTGCTCAAGGGATGATTCTTCCTGGCAATTGGGGGTGAAGATAGATGAACTCTACAGATTCACTTCAAACGTATTCGGCAATTTATTTTAGGGAGCGTTCGGCTTCTCTTCGTCCTTGAGGATTTCTATGAAGTCGCTCTTAAATTCTAGCCAAAGATATTTGAAATTTTCTGACATCTCGCCATTCCCCGTGGGTGGCTTAGTTGGGCGGGTTCAACCTTTGTAGCGCTGCGCTACGCCTGCTCAAGGTCGAATCCGACATAAACGGCATCC
>Ga0209656_10001972_pt1 | contig 13374 bp, 12 predicted proteins | sample BogFormECP12_OM2_FD_188239 | JGI IMG/M metagenome (GOLD analysis project Ga0209656, IMG submission 188239) | Bog forest soil microbial communities from Calvert Island, British Columbia, Canada - ECP12_OM2 (SPAdes) (version 2) | ecosystem: Environmental > Aquatic > Freshwater > Wetlands > Bog ... | reverse complement strand
ACCCGATCGCATCAACGAGTGGACATCCTTGGCCGAGATCCCGAGACCTTGTGCAATCGTCTGCGCGTCCACAATCGGCGAACCATGCTCGAAGCTCACCACTTCTGGCGTACCCGCCATCGCCGGACTCCAACTGAAAACAAGTATCATTTTTACCAGTATAGTGCTACGTTTACGAGTCGGAAGAAGGCGGGAAGCGGTCCATATCTCTGCCAACGTCGCCGACGGTCCGTGATGCGCCGAGCGCCCCATCACCGAGCCCTCTTGGGGATTCTGAATGCGACTTCTTGCTTCGACCGACTACGCCTTGCGTGTGCTGATCATGCTCGGGGAGAGCCGCCCACGGGAGACGGTCAATGTCGGGACGCTGGCGACGTCGCTCGGCGAACTGTCGCGCAACCATTTGCACAAGATCGTTCAAGACCTTGCGGCGCTCGGAATCGTGAGGACCATCCGCGGGGCGGGCGGAGGCGTCGTCCTCGCGAAGGAGGCTGACGAGGTCAGGATTGGCGCGGTCGTTCGTGCACTTGAAGCAGATCAGGCGATCGTAGAGTGCTTTCGCGCCGACCACGGCTGCTGCACGCTCGAGCCGGGATGCCGGCTTCGTCCGATGCTGAGAAAGGCGCGCGAGAGCTTCTACACGTCCCTCGACGCCTACACCCTGGCGGATTGTCTCGGCCGGCCAGCGGCGGCTGGAGGGAGGCAACGGGCGCGCGGTCCGAGATTAGGCGCGGCGTAAGCTTGCCAGCCTTCAACGCTCGTCATTTGAATGTTGCGAGATAGGCGATCAGGTTCGCGCGATCCTCGGGCTTCGGAAGGCCGGCGAAAGTCATCTTTGTGCCGGGCGCCATGCCTTTCGGATCGGTGAGATAGGTGTCCAGCATCGCCTCGTCCCAGGTCTTGTCGGCTTTCTTCATCGCGTCCGAATACGGGTAACCCTTGACGCTCGCGGAATGCCGTCCGACGATTCCGAACAGCGACGGTCCCATCACGGTCTTCCCCGGCTGGCCCGGATGACAAATCGCGCATTTCGAAAACACCGACTTGCCTGCTGCCGCATCACCCCCGGCGTACGCAGCGGACGAAAGAACAAAGGCAGCAAGAACAGTAACAACGGCATTGTCACACTCGCCCAGAATAGGCCATTTTCGATGGATCTCGCGCCCACGTCGAGGGTCCCGAATGATTGATTTTCCTTAGCGCAATCTTTGAGTGCGAAGCGGGGTTGGCAAGTAAAAAGCGAGAACGTGACAAAGCCTCCGCACAAAGTCACTAGCGACACCCAGTAGAGTCTCATCGGTTTTGATCGACGAAATCGACACAATTACGTCGGCCGGAATCGAGACAACGTTGGAACCTTCGGGCGTGCTCCAATGAATTAATGAAATAGTAGGCAACGATCGTCAAAACGGCGACAACAACCAGCACAGCGATATTAGCAATCGTTTGGCGGCCAGAGTCCTCATCTGTTTGATCAGGCAATGGCATCGTGAAGCCTGGGTTTACGGAGCCAATCTTGGGGAAGGTCACCAACGTCGCGCAAGTTGAACGCTACTCTTCCTTTTCCTTACGTCTGTACGGGAAGAGCAGAAGAATTACGATTCCGTAGACAGTGCTGCGCCTCAAGTCAGGTATGCTTATGGCAAAGATCGAAAAACAGCGCGATCCGCGAAGACGGGTTAGTCGCCGCATCGGGACCATAGTCACCTCCTCCAGAAACCAGTCAGCGCCATAGTCCGACTATCGATCCGTGACGACCCATTGCAAAATCGTCTGCACTGCGGTGAGTCCTGGATCGTCGGACTTTCGAACGATCGTGAGCAATTGAAACCACAGGTCATCGTCGGCGTTGTCGAGAAATTCGCGGACCGTACCCGCCACAAAGTCCGCCACTGGCACCGACGCAGCCGTTGCGCGACGTTCGATTTGTCGCGCGACATCCGAATGCAACGTCGTCACGACACTGTTTGCGACGTCAGGACGATCAATTTGCGCGATCAGCTCTCCAAGCACGATGGACCACTGCTCCTGAACGACGTCCTCGATAGCCAGACGCTCCCCGGCCAAGCGACGCAAGCTTTCATTGACCGAGAGGTATCTCTGCTCCATTGAGGTCAGCGCCCTGAATGTCGGCTTTTCCTGCTAGAATGCTGACGTATTGCCGGAGCGCCTTCTCTTCGACCATGGCTCGGAGGCGTTCAGCGATTTCGTCCCGCACCATCTCGAATGGCAGCCACGCGCCCGGAATGCGCTGATCGATAACGACGATGTGGAAGCCATGACGAGTCTTGACCAACTCCTGCAGCAGGCCGGTTGGTCCCAATCGAAAGATCGCCCTCTCGAACTCAGGCGCCATGTCGCCACGGCCGATCTGCCCCAGATTGCCCCCGTGCTGGCCAGAAGGGCAGTTTGACATCTCGACCGCCAAGGCGGCGAAGCGCTCCGGCTCCCGCAGCAACTCGTTCAGCGTCTGCTCCGCACGAGCACGAATCTTAGGGATGCTTACCGAAGGCGTCACCTGGAACAGAATGTGACGCGCGTGCACGAGATCGCCGCTTTCAAATTCCCGCGGATGCGCATCGTAATAGCGCCGGCATTCCTCGTCCGTCGGAGTCGGCGTCACGACCTCACGTGCGAGTAGCTCTTCGATCGCTCGTTCGATCGTTCCTTCTTCGGTCGATGCCGCATCGAGAATGCCGACCGCGACCGCCCGTTGCCTGAGCAACTCGCGTGCGGCGCCGAGTTCGCTGGTCGTCTCCGGACCCGCTGTCACGTCGACGCCATTCACCAAAACGGTCATGACCGGATCGGCTCCTTCGCGCGTGTCTGGGGCGTGCGAACGATCTGATAGGGCCGGAACAAATAGGCGAGCGCCCCCGCGCCGCTCCAGATGTGAATCATCCGCGTGAACGGCGAAATCAGGAAGATCGTGAAGCCGAAAAGGATGTGCAGCTTGTACGGGAGTGGCACGCCCGCCATGAGTGCTGCTGCATCGCCATTGAACGTCACGACACCCTTCACGTAGGTCGTCAGCGTCTCGAACAAGACGCCGTCCATATGGAAGGCAGAGAGGGGAACCGTGAGAAGGCCAAGCGCGAGCTGCAGCCACAGTATGAGGACGACCGCGATGTCCCATTTGCGGCTGTTAAGTCGGATACGGGGATCGCGTAAGCGCCGCGCGATCAAGATGGTCAGTCCGATGATTGCGACGAGCCCGGCAATGCCGCCGACCACCATCGCCAGGAGCTGATGGACAACCGGAGTGAGAGCCCAATCCACAGCCCAATCCGGAGCCAGGAAACCGAGGAAATGCCCGAGGATCACGACGAGCACGCCGTAATGGAAGAGGTTCGATCCGAGCCTTAACTGACCCGCGCGCAGCATCTGAGATGAATCGCTCTTCCAGGTGTAAGGCTCGCGGTCGAATCGAATCAGGCTGCCGATGAGCAGGACAGCAAGGCAAACATAGGGGTAGACACCGAAGAGAAGCGCGTTCAGATAGGCCGCAGACGGCATTGTCTTCCTCCTCTTCTAGACAGCAGGCGTTCTTGCGGAGGGGGCCGTCACTGGCGCCCCCGCGAAGGCAGGCTCTTCTGCCCAGTCGCGATCGAGAGACTCGGTCCTCTCCTTGGCCGGCAGCACCTTAGCGGCATCGATTGGGCTCTCGCCGGCGATGACGAGCAAGGCTTGCAGGACAGCCGCGTAGCGACTGCCGCGCGCAATCAAGGATCGGCCGATCGTCGTCAGGATATGGGCGCAATCCGCGAGCATGACTCGCGCCTCGCCAAGGTCGCGGCAGCTCAGATATTCGAGTAGGACGGGCAGATAATCCGGCAGCTCTCGTGCCGCGAGTTCGAATCCCGCACGCTCATAGATGCGCTTGAGGTCGACCATCGCCTCGCCACGGTCGCGGCTGTCGCCATGAAGGTGCTCGAAGAGGTGAAGCGACAATGCCCGCCCCCGATCGAAAAGGTCGACGTAACACTCCTCGGCCTCCAGCAGATCGCCATGGCCGAGCTCATTGATGAGGTCGAGCAGGCCGCGCTGCTCGCGCGATGTCAGAAGCGGTGTCGTGCGAACGACATCCGCGATCTCAGGCAAAGCCTGCCGCATATCCCGCGAGGGATAGGAAAGCAGCGCGCTCAGGGCTCTGAACAGCAGCAAAGTCGTCTCCCTATGTGTCGAGATGGCGGATGGGCGTCAGCTTGCGCCGGCCCATCTTGCCGCCGAACAGCGTCGAGTGCGGCGGCCCGAAGTCGCAGCCATTGCCGAAGGTGAAGCCGCAAGAGCCTTTGAGCCCATAGGCATCTTCAGCCTGCTCGCGATGGCTGGTCGGGATGACGAAGCGATCCTCGTAATTCGCGATCGAGAGGTAGCGATGCATATCCTCGACCTGCGGCACTGTTAGGCCGGCTTGCGCTAGGACGTTCCGACCGTCGCCGTCGCCAAGCTGGCGCCGGCGGAAATAGACGCGCATCGCGAGCATGCGTTCAAGCGCAGCGACGACCGGCGCTTCCGCGCCGGCGGTCAGAAGATTGGCCAGATAGCGGACCGGGATGCGCAGAGAGCGAACGTCCGGGATTTCCCCGACGGTCTCGATCGCGCCCGCGTTGGCGTGCGACTGGATCGGCGAAAGCGGCGGCACGTACCAGACCATCGGCAGGGTGCGGTATTCCGGATGGAGCGGGAAGGCGATCTTCCAGTCGACCGCCATCTTGTAGGTGGGCGAGCGTTTCGCCGCCTCCACCCAGGCGTCGGGCACACCGTCCGCCCGCGCCTGGGCGGCGATCGCCGGATCGTTCGGATCGAGGAAGAGCTTCAGTTGGGCCGCGTAGAGATCTTTTTCGTCTTCCGTGGAAGCCGCTCGTTCAATGCCATCGGCGTCATAAAGCAGGACGCCCAGATAGCGGATGCGGCCGACACAGGTTTCCGAGCACACTGTCGGCTGGCCGGCCTCGATGCGCGGATAGCAGAAGATGCACTTCTCCGCCTTACCCGAGGTCCAGTTGTAATAGACCTTTTTGTAAGGGCAACCAGACACACACATCCGCCAACCGCGGCACTTGTCCTGATCGATGAGAACGATGCCGTCTTCTTCCCGCTTGTAGATCGAGCCGGAAGGACAGGAGGCGACGCAGCTCGGGTTGAGGCAGTGCTCACAGAGGCGCGGCAGATACATCATGAAGGTGTTTTCAAACTGGCCGTAGATGTCCTTTTGCACCGCCTCGAAATTGTAGTCCTGCGAGCGCTTGTCGAACTCGCCGCCGAGAATCTCCTCCCAGTTCGGCCCCCATTCGATCTTGTCCATGGGGCGGCCGGTGATGAGCGATAGCGGACGGGCCACAGGCGCCGTGGGCAGCTCGGGCGCCTGTTGCAGATGCTCGTAGTCATAGGTGAAGGGCTCGTAGTAGTCGTCGATTTCCGGCAGGTGTGGGTTGGCGAAGATTTTCGCGAGGATCGCCAACCGACCACCCTGCTTCGGCGTGATCTTGCCGTTCTTCTTGCGCTGCCAGCCGCCGTGCCAGCGTTTCTGGTTCTCCCAGTCCTTTGGGTAGCCGATCCCCGGCTTGGTCTCGACATTGTTGAACCACGCGTATTCCATGCCTTGACGCGAGGTCCATACGTTCTTGCAGGTGACCGAGCAGGTATGGCAGCCTATACACTTATCGAGGTTCAGCACCATCGCGATCTGAGCGCGGATCTTCATGCGACGGTCTCCCTCGTTGCGCGATCGACGGGATTTGAGTGATCGAGCCAGTCGATCTTGTTGAGCTTGCGGACGATGACGAACTCGTCGCGATTGGAGCCGACGGTGCCGTAGTAATTGAAGCCATAGGACAGGTGGGCGTAGCCGCCGACCATGTGCGTCGGCTTCAGCACCGTGCGGGTCACTGAATTGTGGATGCCGCCGCGCAGGCCGGTGATCTGCGAGCCCGGTACGTTCACGATTTTCTCCTGTGCGTGATACATGAGGCACATGCCCTCATGGACGCGCTGGCTGACGACGGCGCGAGCGGTGATCGCCCCATTCAGATTAAAGAGCTCGATCCAATCATTGTCGGCTATGCCGGCCTTCTTGGCGTCCGTTTCGGACAGCCAGACGATTGGCCCGCCTCGGGACAGGGTTAGCATCAGGAGATTGTCGGTATAGGTGGAATGAATGCCCCATTTCTGATGCGGAGTAATGAAGTTGAGAACGATCTCCGTCTCGCCGTTGCCACGCGTGCCCAGCATCCCCGCGACGGTGCGCGTGTCGATCGGAGGCCGATAGACGGCGAGACTCTCGCCGAAGTCGCGGAACCAACGGTGATCCTGATAGAACTGCTGGCGTCCGGTCAGCGTCCGCCACGGTATGAATTCATGCACATTGGTGTAGCCGGCCGTGTAACTGAGATGCTCGCTCTCGATGCCAGACCAGGTCGGCGATGAGATGATCTTGCGCGGCTGCGCCTGGATGTCGCGGTAGCGGATCTTTTCGTCCTCGCGCATCGCCGCGAGATGCGTGTGGTCGCGCCCGGTCACCTTGCCGAGCGCTTCCCAGGCCTTCACCGCCACCTCGCCGTTGGTTTCGGGCGCGAGATAGAGAATGACCTCCGCCGCATCGATGTCAGTCTCAATGCGTGGCCGCCCCTCGGTTGGGCCACCGCCGGCGACGCGGTAGTTCAGCTCGCCCAGGCCCTTCACCTCATCCTCAGTGTTCCATGCGATGCCCTTGCCGCCATTGCCGAGCTTGTCGGCAAGTGGTCCGAGCGCGGTGAAACGACGATAGGTGCTCGGATAGTCGCGCTCGACAACGGCAATCTGCGGCGCCGTGACGCCGGGGATGAGATCGCACTCTCCTTTCCTCCAATCCTTGACCTCGAACGGTTGGGCAAGCTCGCCGGCAGTGTCGTGCTGGATCGGCGCGAGCACCACGTCGCGCTCGATACCGAGATGACCTTCGACAAGTTCCGAGAAGCGGCGCGCGATGGCCTTGTACGTCTCCCAATCGCTGCGCGCTTCCCAGACGGGGTCCACCGCCGCAGAAAGCGGATGGATGAAGGGATGCATGTCAGACGTGTTGAGATCGTTTTTCTCGTACCAGGTCGCAGTCGGGAGCACGACGTCGGAGTAGAGGCAGCTCGTCGACATACGGAAGTCGAGGGTAACGACGAGATCGAGCTTTCCCTCTGGCGCCGGATCATGCCAGGCGACCTCCTCGGGCTTCTTCCCACCCATCTCGCCGAGGTCCTTGCCCTGGAGCCCGTGCCGGGTGCCGAGGAAATGCTTGAGAAAGTATTCGTGGCCTTTCCCGGAGGAGCCGAACAAGTTCGAGCGCCAGATGAAGAGGTTGCGCGGGAAATTGTCCGGCTTGTCCGGATCCTCGCAGGCCATGGTGAGAGCGCCGGACTTCAGGCCTGCGACGACATGGTCCTTGACACTCACACCGCCGCGCTCGGCTTCGGCGGCGATCTTCAACGGATTGACGCCAAACTGGGGCGCCGAGGGCAGCCAACCCATGCGCTCCGCCTTGACGTTGAGATCAATGAGGCTGCCGCGATAAGGCGCAGGATCGGCAAGCGGCGACAGAAGCTCGGCGACGTCGAGCTTTTCGTAGCGCCATTGGTCGCTATGCGCATAGAAGAACGACGTGCCGTTCATATGACGCGGCGGCCGTACCCAGTCGAGCGCGAAAGCAAGCATCGTCCAGCCGGTCTGGGGTCGGAGTTTCTCCTGGCCGACGTAATGCGCAAAGCCGCCGCCGGAGACGCCGATCGTGCCGCACATCATCAGCATGTTGATGATGCTGCGATAGCCCATGTCCTGGTGATACCAGTGGTTCATGCCGGCGCCGATGATCACCATCGCGCGGCCCTCGGTCTTCTCGGCGGTTTCGGCAAAGCCGCGCGCGACCGCGATCGCCTTGTCGGCGGCGACGCCGGTGCTTGGCTCCTGCCAGGCAGGGGTGTACGGCAGATTGTCGCCGAAACTCTTGGCGCCAGCGCCGCCGAGACCTCGATCGAGACCGTAGTTGGCGCAGAGGAGGTCAAAGACGGTCGCCACCGCTACTTCGCCGTCGGCGACCGCGATCTTGCGGACCGGGACGTTGCGCGTCAGCACGTCGCCGCCCTGGTCGTTCCCCGGGAAATGCTCGTGCGGCTTGCCGCCGAAATAGGGGAAAGCGATGGCGGCCACATCGTCGCGCCGATCGATCAGGCTCAGCGCCAGATGCACGTCCGCGCCGGTTTCGCCATCTTTGGCTTCGAGATTCCACCGCCCGGCCGGTTCGCCGTCTTGGGGCCAGCGGTAACCGATGGCGCCCTGCGGTACGACGATTGCGCCGCTGTCTTCTGCAACAGCGACGGTCTTCCACGCTGCGCGATCCGACTTCGGCGCGTTTGGCAGATCGCTCTGACGGAGATAACGATCCGGCGCCCAGCGGTTGCCGTCGCGGCGCAGCCGCACCAGCATCGGCATGTCGGTATAGCGGCGGCAATAATCCTGGAAGTAGGGAACCTGCCGGTCGAGGAAGAACTCGCGCAGGATAACGTGGCCCATGGCCATGGCCAAGGCCGCGTCGGTACCCTGCTTCGGATGCAGCCAGAGATCGGAGAGTTTGGCGACTTCGGCATAGTCGGGCGTGATCGCCACGACCTTCGTCCCGTTGTAGCGCGCCTCGACGAAGAAATGCGCATCGGGCGTGCGCGTCTGCGGCACGTTCGAGCCCCAGGCGATGAGATAAGCGGAATTGTACCAGTCGGCCGATTCCGGCACGTCAGTCTGCTCGCCCCAGGTCTGCGGGCTCGAAGGCGGTAGATCGCAGTACCAGTCATAGAACGAGAGCAGCGTGCCGCCGATCAGGCTGAGATAGCGGGCGCCGGAGGCGTAGGAGACCATCGACATCGCGGGGATCGGCGAGAAGCCGATCACGCGATCCGGTCCCCAGGTCTTGATGGTGTGGACGTTGGCGGCGGCGATGATCTCGCACGCCTCTTCCCAGGTCGCACGGACGAAGCCGCCGCGCCCGCGCGCGGACTTGTAGAACTTCGCCGTCTCGGGATCGCCGACGATCGCGGCCCAGGCCTCGACAGGCGCGAGCGTTTTGCGCGCCTCACGCCAGGCTTTGACCAGCCGCCCCCTGATGAGCGGGTATTTGATGCGGCTGGCGCTATAGAGATACCAGCTATAGGACGCGCCACGCGAACAGCCCCGCGGCTCGTGATTGGGCATGCCGGGCCGGGTGCGGGGGTAGTCGGTCTGCTGAGTTTCCCAGGTGACGACGCCGCTCTTGACGTAGATTTTCCAGCTGCAGGAGCCGGTGCAGTTCACGCCGTGTGTCGAGCGCACGATCTTGTCGTGCTGCCAGCGCTGCCGGTAGCCTTCCTCCCACATGCGGTCTTCGTCGCGCAATTCGCCGTGACCACCTGAAAACGACTCGCGCCGCCGCGATAGGTAGGTCAGGCGTTCTAGAAATTGGCTCATGTCGCCACTCCTTTCCCGGCCTATCGTGACCCCGCGGACGCTAACTGTTGCGTTGGCTCGCCCATGACCGGTGCGCGCCGCACCTCGGTCAGGTAGTTCAGGATCAACGATACCCAGATGATGCCGTAAAGCAGCATGAAGCAGCTCGAGTTCACCCCGAGCCGATCCACGATCGCCCCAAACATGATCGGCAGCAGGAACCCTCCGAGGCCGCCGGCCATGCCGACGATGCCAGTGACTGCGCCCATGCTGTCCGGGAAATCATCAGCGATGTATTTGAACGTCGACGCCATGCCGCAAGCGAAGGCGACACCGAGGATCATCAGCAAACCGGTGAATAGCCAGGGTGGCAGCGCGATACCGAAACTCGCCGGCCCATTGACCGTGTGCACGATCAGTTCAGTTTTCGGGTAGGAGAGCAGGAACAGAGCGATCCAGGCCGCCCACTGCACCCACCAGGTCACATTGTGAGCGCCATAACGGTCCGAGAGCCAACCTCCGAACGCTCGAAATGCGCCGCCTGGCAGCGAGAAACAGGCCGCGAGCAGCGACGCCTGAGCGATCGAGAAGCCGTATTCGTTCTTGAAAAACTGCGGCATCCAGACCGACAAGGCCGTGAAGCCGCCAAACACGATCGAATAGTATTGGCAGTATTTCCAGACGCGAGGATCGCGCAATATCGCCAATTGCCGCCACATCGAAGCCGCACTGCCTGTACCTGCCGCCGGATCCGGGGCGGACAGGAACCAAAACAATGCCGCGGTCAGGAGGAGAGCGACCGCATAGACCTTCGGCACAGATTGCCAACCGTAGCTGTCCACCAGAAACGGGGCGACGAACATGTTCAGCGCTGCGCCGGTAGTGCCGGCGCCAAAGAATCCCATCGCGAACCCGCGGCTCTCCTTTGGAAAGAAACGCGCCACATAGGGCGTGCCGACCGCGAAGGAGGCTCCGACCAACCCCAGCGCGAGGCCGAGCAACAGAAACTGCCAGAGCGCGGTGGCGTAGGACGAGATCCACAACGGGACGGCGCAGCCCGCCAGCAAGAGCAGCATGATGACGCGCCCGCCGAAGCGGTCTGTCCAGATGCCGAGCGGCAGGCGGAACAATGCTCCGGTCAGGACTGGAGTTGCCGTGAGAAGCCCGACCTGGGTCAAATCCAGATTGAGCTGAGCGCGGATCGGGATACCCGTCACTCCGAACATCGTCCACACCGCGAAACAGGCGGTGAATGCCCAGGTGGTCACGAACAGAACCGAGAGTCTTCCGGCCTTCGGCATCTTTACCTCTCCCCCCCAGAAAACGTCAGCGAGCCATCGGGGCGCCCGCGCCGGCGCCACGGAAGACCTCACTCCCGATAGTTCTTCATGTCTGGTCCGCATGCGTGGTCTCGGCCGCACATCGCTCGCCCTTCCTCAGCATCACGCCCTGCGAATTCGCGATGCCGAGCTCGAGGCTCTCAGCTATGCGACAAGACAACAGGATGAAGCGCTCTGCTGCCGCCTGCGGACAGACATCGTGCGCGGTCTGCGCGAACAGAGCCAGCCACCGGTCAAAGTGTTGGGCGTCGATCGGCAACGGAAGATGCCGAGCCATGGGCTCGCCATGATAGCGGCCACTCATCAGCGCGACGGATGACCAGAAGGCAAACATCTTTTGCAGGTGCTGCTCCCAATCCTTGATCTTCGCGGCGAAGATCGAGCCAAGGATCGCGTCTTCGCGGACCCGGCCGTAGAAGCTGCGGATCAGCCGCTCGATGATCGGCTCGTCGATGCCGGTTTCAGCCTGGATTTGCGACGTGATGGCCGCCCGGCGTGCCTGCGCTGGGTCAGCATGGTCGCTCATGGCGTCCCTCGATTGGCTCCGCCTTTGGAATACGACGTCACCAACTCAATGTTGTCCCGATGCGATTTGAGCATCGCGGCGAGATCGGCATGGAGGGCGTCGTCTCGAACCCTCGGCAAAAGCCGTTCGAGCTTGCGAACCACGCAGCCTTGACCGCGATTGAGAAAGGCCAGGCGCTCGGCCACGTCGCAGATCGCCATCGCTTTCTCATAGAAGGCGCCGGTTTTCCGCGAGGGCGCGCCTTGGAGCTCTTGGATCGATTTTGTCAAAACGCCGCACCAACGCGCCTCGTCGCGCTGCACGCCGACGATTGTGGACTTCAAGGCTTGGGGCGCTTCCTGGGTCATCTTCAACGTGACCCGGGCGCCGGCGCGCTCGGCTTCCAGCAGCTCATTGAATGCCGACAGAAGTTCGTCGCGCGTTGCATATCCCATGTAGCCATCGTCCATCTCGTGCGCTAAGCACGCCGGCGAGGCGAACTCTGGCCGTTCGAGACTTTGAGCCGAACCCGATGCGCACAGACTGGCTGCCTGTGTCGCGATCGCGTGAATCTTGGCTGCTGCCGGTTGAACCTCGTTGACGCGGCCGACACCCGCCCCGGCATAGAGCGCCATCGCCTCGAAATCTCCGGTCATCGAGCGAAGCGGAGAATCCGTGCTGAAGAGATATATCGGTCGCCCTTCGTCGCCGATTGCGATCCGCATTTTACCGAATGGATCGCCGCGCTCGCCGCGCGTAACGCTGTTCGCCAGGACGCGAACTTTCGCGCCGCGCGGCCAATTGATGTGAAAGGCGTCGGTGAGGACCGTGTCCTCACTGGCCGCCGCGACTAACCGCTGCTTATGGTGCTCGTGCGCGAAAGACTCCTCCGTCGCGATCAACGTCGTGCCGAACACCGCTCCTTGAGCGCCAAGCGCAAGAACCGTGACGAGGTCCGTGCCGTCCACGAGTCCGCCGGCGGCCAGCACCGGCAGCGTCGTCTGGTCAGCGATGTCCGGAACCAATTCGTCGAGCCGACATTCGCTGCGCACGTGGCCGCCGGCTTCGACGCCTTGCGCGATGATAATGTGCGCGCCGGCGTGTTCCACGGACCGCGCCTCGGCAAGCGTGCCGACTTGGCAGGCAACGATGATCCCCGCGTCGCGCAGCCGCCGAACGAGCGCGAAGGGGATATCCCAGAACAGGCCTATCACCGGTACATTGAGTTCGATGCACGCCGAGACCTGCGCTTCGAGCAACTCGCGATCCGTCGCCGCCGGGATCAGGTTGACGCCGAAGCGCTCAATACCTCGCCGTCGCAACGCCTCCACTTCGGACCGGATCCTGGCGACCGGCTCGCGCACCATGCCGAGAAAGCCGAAGGCGCCCGCGGCGCTGACCGCTGCGACCAGCTCGGACCGCGCGACGCCTCCCATCCCGGCCGCCACAATCGGACAAGCGCAACCGAGAAGATCGCACACGGGCCTATAGAGGGGGCTTTTCATGGCCGCGTTCCATCTGATTGCGCAGGTAATCCGCTAAGACCAGCGCATGGTTGTGCGCTTCGTCATGGGCCGCATAGAGCAGTGTCACCGGGCCTTGCTTCACCAGATCTTCAAGTCGTCCAACCTCGTTCTTGTTGCCTGCGAGCTCCGCTTCGTAACGGCGTGCAAACTCGCCATAGCGCTTTGGATCGTGCCCGAACCACTCGCGCAGTCCCGGGCTCGGCGCGATTTCCTTCAGCCAGCAGATGAGCCCGGCGTTCTCTTTACGCACACCGCGCGGCCACAGCCGGTCCACAAGAACGCGCGTCCCATTGGAAACCTCCGGCGGGTCGTAGACGCGTTTGATCCGAATCGGCGGGTTCTGTTTCTTCATCTCATCCGGCCAACGAACGATGAACAGGAACGGGAGCGCGTGCGACAACGACAATCGCGATGGACAAGAGCGCCATCAGCGATGTCCTCCATCCTCGAGACACCAGTACATCGAAATGGCGTGCAGGATGAAAGGCTTGGCAACGAACAGGAGGGACTGCCTGGAGATTGGGGGTGCGGGCGCCTAAGCGGTAGTTTGGCGTCTGATCTC
>Ga0209656_10001971_pt1 | contig 13375 bp, 10 predicted proteins | sample BogFormECP12_OM2_FD_188239 | JGI IMG/M metagenome (GOLD analysis project Ga0209656, IMG submission 188239) | Bog forest soil microbial communities from Calvert Island, British Columbia, Canada - ECP12_OM2 (SPAdes) (version 2) | ecosystem: Environmental > Aquatic > Freshwater > Wetlands > Bog ... | reverse complement strand
GCACTAGGCACCCACGCGAAGCAAAGCCCATCAACTGGGCACAGCGCGGTGGGCTTGCGTCCAGGCCGGGAAACTGTGTCCTGCACGCCGAGGCCACATTTCACTGCGCCATCATGCACGCTTGGTAACCGAGTGGTTGGTGCTTCGGACGGCTCTCCTTTTCGTGAGGAGCGCCGTCCGACTCGTATATGCCGAACTTCCGGAGCCGGTTGCGGTCTGCTCGCCGAAGCAAGCACTCTGCAGATATCTCGAAATAGACCCAGATATGAGACCGCGTCGAAAGTTGTGGATTAGCGGTATCGTCTCAGGTCGCTTCGTCTCAAAAGTCCGTCGCAGTAATAAAGTCTGTTCGATTGCTTAACGCTTTGTGCGACAAGGTAACTAGACCATGTCCTTGTCGGTCAGCCACCGCATGACCGGCCAGCCGACGAACACCGGTAGCCAGCAGGTGAGCACCCGATACAGCAGCACCGACGGCACGGCGACGGCCGCGGGCACGCCGAAGGCGGCGAGCCCACCGATCAGCGCGGCTTCGACGGCGCCGACACCGCCAGGGGTGGGAGCGGCTGAGGCGAGGGTCCCACCGACCATCGTCACCACGGTAACGGCGACGAACGTGACGTCGCCGCCGAAGGCTTGGACGCTGGCCCACAGCGCTATCGCCGAGCCGATAGTCGTTCCGGCACAACCGAGCAGGATCAACCCCAGTCGCTTCGGTTCGCGGGCAAGCGCGACGAGGTCGGTGGTGACCTCCTTGAGCTGTGGCCGCACGTCCGTCGCCAGCCAGCGCCGCAACCTGGGCACGAACAAGAATGTGCCGGCAAGGCCCAGCGCCACGCCCCCGAGCAAGTACAGTAGGGAGGCTTTCGGGACGAAGTGCGACAGGTCGGTTCCCGCACCTGCGGCGGCGCTGAAGAAGATCAGCAACGTGACGTGGACGATCACCTGCACGGCTTGCTGCAGTGCCACCGCCGTGGTGGCTCGCACCGCGCTCATTCCGCCCTTTTGCAGCAACCGCACGCTCAGCGCGAGCCCACCGACGCCTGCCGGGGTGGTGGTCGCGGCAAAAGTGTTGGCTACCTGGGTAACTAAGATTTTCCAGTAGGCCACGGCGCCACCGGCACAGGCCCACAATGTGCCCGCGGCCCCGACATAGGTCATCGCCGAGACAAAGAGCCCCAGCACCGCCCACCAATAGTTCGCCTTGTTCAACTCGGTGAAGAACGTCGGCACCGTGCTGATGAACGGATACGCGACGTAGACTAGCCCGCCGAGCAGGATCAGCTGGATGAGCTGGCCGCGGGTGAACCGGGTGATCGTCTCGGCTTGGATCTTCTCGGCGCCGGTTTGGCGCAGCACCGCGGCGCGGCTGCGGGAGATGACGGCCTTTGGGTCGTTGACCGAGTCCCGGACACGTTTCGGCACAGCGGATTTCGTGAGCCTGCCGGACGCGGTCAGCACGGTGTCTTTGCCCAAAGCGTCGATCGCCGCGTTGACCGCGGATTCGGCGCCGTAGAGCGCCGACGTCGTCACCAGCAGCTGGGCGATGTCGGATTGGAGTTGGTTTTCGGTGGCGCCGTATTCGGCGTTCCCGAACCCGCCGAAAAGAACCGTGCCGTCCTCGACGGTGATCTCCGCGTCGCGCAGATCGCCGTGCGAGATCTGGTGGTCCTGCAGCTTTCGCAGCGATTCCCACACCCGGGTAACCGGCGTCGCCGTCGCGCACTGCTTAAGCGAGGCGCCGCGAATAGGCTTGTGCGCGAATAACGTCCAGCCGCGGTCGAGCGCGCCCACGGCGATCGCCTCGGTGTTGGCGACACCCAGCTCGCAGATGGCGATCGCCATCAGCGCGCGATGCTCGACGGCGCGGCGCATGGACGCCTGAAAGGGCGCGGCCTCGGTGCGGCGCAGCCGCAGCTTGCTCCACAGCTGGCGCAGCGTGCCGCCGCTGCTTTGATGCGGGCCGTACATCTCGATCACCGCGTCGGCGTCTCGGCCATCCGATGAGGCCGACAGCATCAGCGGCCCGGCACCGGCCGGCCGCACCACCGTGAGCCCCGACGCGATGAATCCGCGTTTGTTCAGCGCGCGCACGACGCCGTCCAGCGGCACCTCGAGCGCGGGCGTGCCGCTGATGAGGACCACCAGCGCGCCGACAAACCATCCGACCGCCAGGCCCAACAGTGCGCGGGCCGGCACGACGGCGCTGACCACAAGGTGGATCGGCACGAACGCCAGCAGCAGCCCCCACCACCAGTGCCGCCAGCGCGCGGGCAGCCAGGGGCCTGACACGGTGAGCACCGCGGCGAGCATGCCGATCCAGCGCGGGTCGTCGAGGAATTGCGCCAACACTGTGGGCAGCCGGTCGGTGAGGTCGAAGTGCCATTGCGGCATCGCGATGCGCCTGCCGGTGATCGACAGCGCGAGGATGGCGATGAGCGCGGCGGTCGCGTAGGGGACGATCAGTTTCCATTGCCGGGAAAGGATCAGCCCGATCAGGATCATGAACGGCAGCGCCAGGATTGCGAGGCCGTAGACCAGGTAGACCACATCGGATTGGGTGGGGGTGAGCACCCCGACGATGCGGGAGATGGATTTCTCCAGCTCGTCCCACCGGGTGCGGGTGATCAGCGAACTGGTGATGACGACCGCCAGGAACGCCCCCGATAGCGCGACCCGCAGGATGTCGTTGGTGCGGCGGGTCAGCGGTTGCAGCAGGCTACCGGAAACGGTGACCTCGCGCCCGTCGACCTGCATGGTCCCACGATCCCGTCTGTCAGCAGCCCGTCGCCAACATAACCGCAGACCGGCGCCACTTACCTGATTTGAAGTCGGTGATCCGCGACCAGCTGCGGTTGTCACAGCAGTCACTTCGGGAGGCGAGTGTCGATGTGCCCGCCTTTGAGCGAAAACGCCGGTTCCCCGCGTGTTAATAGGGAGCTCGCAGCCTGGTAAACATCGGGAAGTGCCGAACATTGGTGGTCAGCAGGTCCGCGTCGATGACGATCGCGGTCGCCGCGATCAGGTAGTCGACCGCGCCGATGCCGCTGTGGCTTTTTCGGTACCGACGGGCGAGTTGTCCGGCGAGACGGGCGACATCCTCGGACACCTCCGCCCAACGCAGGGCAGAGCAGAATTCCTCAAACGCGGTGAGCTCCTTGGTTCGGATTCCCGCCAAGAGTTCGAATCGGATTAGCTCGCTTGACACTAAGTCATCGCCGGCGTCGGTCAGCGCCGTGAGTAGATCGACAGCCGCGGACACGCCACGCAGGTGGTCGACGGCGATGGTGGTGTCAACCAGCTTCACGCCAAACCGAGCCGGCTCAAGCGGTCGTCGAGGTTGCCGCGAACCGCGTCGACGTAGTCGGCGCCGGTGAAGTCCCGTCCTCGCCACGAGCCGGCGCTTCGCTTCAGGGCCGCCGTCCGATCTGCCGTGCTTCGACTTCCGTACGTGGTGTGAATTGCCCGACGGATCAGTTCCGATCGGGATGCGCCGGTCGCCCTGGCGGCGCGATCCAGGAGCTCGAGCTCCTCATCGTTCAGCGTGATCTGCGTACGCATGACATCATCTTACATCTTATGATGTAAAAAGGGTTCTTGGCGCCTCGGCGTGGGGAGGTGGACGGCGGGCACCGCCTAGATTCTTAGCTTGGCTCACAGAAATCGCTAGTACCCTCCGCGGGTGGTTGCTGCTGACTAGGGAGGAACGGAAAGTGCCGAGAACCGATAACGACAGCTGGGAGATCACCGAGAGTGTGGGCGCGACGGCGCTGGGTGTGGCCGCGGCCCGCGCGGCGGACACCGAGAGCGACAATCCGCTAATCCACGATCCGTTCGCGCGGGTGTTTCTGGAGGCCGCCGGGGACGGCATGTGGAACTGGTTCGGGAGTTCCGAATTGCCGCCCGAGATCCTGGAGGCCGAGCCCGACGTGCCGCTGCGGATGCAGGGCATGCGCGACTACATGGCTTCGCGGACAATGTTTTTCGATCAATTCTTCCTCGACGCCGCTAATGCTGGTGTGCGGCAGGTGGTGATCCTGGCGGCCGGTTTGGATGCGCGGTCGTGGCGGTTGCCGTGGCCGGACGGGGTGACGGTCTACGAGCTGGATCAGCCCAAGGTGCTGGAGTTCAAGTCGTCGACGTTGGCCGAGCGCGGCGCGCAGCCGACGGCCAATCTGGTCACCGTGCCCGTCGATCTGCGCCACGACTGGCCAACGGCGTTGCGGCAGGCCGGTTTTGACCCTTCCGCGCCGAGCGCGTTCACCGCCGAGGGGCTGTTGCCGTTTCTGCCGGCTGCGGCCCAGGATCTGCTGTTCGAGCGGATTCAGGCGCTGACCGCGCCGGGCAGCCGGGTGGCCGCCGAGTCGCCGGGCCCGGATTTCAACAACCCCGACGCGCGGGAGCGGCAGCGCGCGCAGATGCAGCGCTACCGCGCGCTGGCTGCGCAGCTGGGGCGCGAGGAGCACGATTTTCCCGACTTCGAGGAGTTGTGGTACTTCGAGGACCGCACCGATGTCGGCGACTGGTTGCGCGAGCACGGTTGGGAGGTGTCGGTGCTGAGCACCGAGGAGATGATGGCCCGTTACGACCGGCGCCCGCCGGAGGGCCTTGAGGACGGATCGCCCGATACGTTGTTCGTGTCGGCGAAGAGGGGAGCATGAGCGTGGCGAGAACTGACAACGACACCTGGGAGATCACCGAGAGCGTGGGTGCGACGGCGCTGGGTGTGGCGTCGTCGCGGGCGGCCGAAACGCGCAGCGAGAACCCGTTGATCCGCGATCCGTTTGCGCAGGTTTTCCTCGATGCCGCGGGCGACGGGGTGTGGAATTGGCATTCCGTTGAGCCGCTGCCGGCGGAGGTGCTCGAGGCCGAACCTTTGGTGCCGCTGCAGATGCAGGCGATGGTGAGCTACATGGCTTGCCGGACAGCGTTTTTCGATGGGCTTTTCTTGGACGCCACTCGTGCGGGCATCCGGCAGGCGGTGATCCTGGCGGCGGGTCTGGATGCGCGGTCGTGGCGGTTGCCGTGGCCGGATTGGGTGACGGTCTATGAGCTGGATCAGCCCAAGGTGTTGGACTTCAAGGCGTCGACGTTGCACGAGCATGGGGCCGAGCCGGCCTGCCGCCGGGTCGCGGTGCCGGTGGATCTGCGTCAGGATTGGCCAACCGCGTTGCGGCAGGCCGGTTTTGACGCCTCGGCGCCCAGCGTCTGGTCGGCGGAGGGGCTGACGCCGTATTTGCCTGCGGCGGCTCAAGAATTGCTGCTCGAGCGTATTCACGAGCTGACGGTCGCCGGCAGCCGCGTCGCCGTGGAGGCGCTCAGTGCCGACTTCCTCGACCCCGAGATACGCGCCAAACGGCGCGAGCGGATGGAACGGATACGGGCGGTGATGGCCAAAGCAGACCCGCAGCGCGAACTTCCCCGCAACGACGAACTCTGGTACTTCGAGGAGCGCGAAGACGTCGGGGAGTGGTTTGGCCGCCACGGCTGGAACGTCACGGTGACGACGACGCCGGAGCTGATGGCTAGCCACGACCGCAGGCCGCCCGAAGAGGTGCAGGACACGACGCCGCATAACTTGTTCGTGGCGGCGGAGCGGTTGGAGTCGTAGCGGCTGCTACAAGCAGGCTGGCTCAGTGCCAAAGTGACGGCTATGCAGTAATAGACAGCTATGCGGTCACGAAGGGCTCTCCCCGCTTTGGCGGCGTTGGTGCTTGGCTGCGTGATGTTGACCGGCGCTCCGTTCGCGGTGCGCGCCGACAAGCCTCCGTTCGTCACCAACCCTGCCGGCCACGTCGACACGCTCATTGGCACCGGGTCGAGCGTGACGGGTGGACAGATCAACAACTTCCCCGGCGCCGCCGTGCCGTTCGGGATGGTGCAGTACTCGCCGGACACCACCGACGCCTACGCCGGCTACCACCACGACAACGAGCGCTTCACTGGATTCAGCCTGACCCACGCCTCGGTGGGCTGCCCCGCGTTCGGCGACATCCCGATGCTGCCCACCACCACCCCGATCGGCTCGCAACCCTGGAGCGCCTGGGAGAAGATCGCCCACGACAACACCGAGGTGGGCGTGCCCGGCTACTACACCGCGCGGTTCCCCGACACCGGGGTGACCGCGGAACTGACCGCCACCACCCGCGCCGGCATCGGCCGGTTTCACTACCCGCCCAACGGTAAGCCCGCCCTGTTTAAAGTGCGCTCCGGCGGGTCGCTGGCGGGCAACTCAGCCGCGAACATCGAGATCGGCGGCGATAACACCACGATCACCGGATCGTCGACCAGTCGCGGATTCTGCATAAAGAACAACTCTTACCGAGTGTATTTCGCGATGAAGTTCAGCCGGCCGTTCAATTTCTACGGAACCTGGGACGGCAAGTCGGTATTCGCCGGCGTCCACCGAGCGGATTCGAGTTCGAGCGGGGGATACGCGGCGTTCCCGGCCGGCTCGGTGCTCGAGGTGCGGACCGCGCTGTCCTATATCAGTGTCGACGCAGCGCGAGCGAACCTCGCCGACGAGGGTAAAGCGAGCTTCGACGACGTCCGTGCCGCCGCATCGCGCGAATGGAATGCCGCGCTGTCGCGCATCGCGGTGGTCGGCACCAATATCGGCGAGCTGACAACCTTCTACACCTCCCTCTACCGGTCTTTATTGCACCCCAACACTTTTAACGACGCGGACGGACGCTACCTCGGATTCGACGGCGGCATCCACACCGTGGCCAAGGGGCACACCCAGTACACCAACTTCTCTGACTGGGACTCCTACCGCTGCCTTGCCGCCCTGCAGGCACTGCTCTTTCCCGAGCGGGCCAGCGACATGGCCCAGTCGCTGGTGAACGACGCCGAGCAGAGCGGATCGTTTCCGCGTTGGGCGCTGGCGAATTCGGCGACCGGCGAGATGACCGGAGACAGCGTGGTAGCGCTGATCGTCAACCTCTACATGTTCGGGGCCAAGGACTTTGACCTCAAAAAGGCGCTGTATTACATGCGGAAGGCGGGGACGGACGGCGGTGTCGGGCGGGGCGGCTACGTGGAGCGGCCGGGAATCGCCACCTACATCCAGCACGGCTACGCGCCGCAGACCGATGAGTTCCGCGGCGACCATGGGATCGACGGCGCCTCGACCACGCTGGAGTGGTCGGTCGATGACTTCGCTATTTCGCGATTCGCCGACGCGCTGGACGAGACCGTGATTGCCGCCGAATTCCGCAACCGGACGCGGTACTGGAACAACTTGTTCAATCCGGCGACCGGTTACCTCTCGCCGCGCAGCCCCGAGGGTGCTTTCCTTGTCAGTTCTGGGTTTTCCGGGCCCACATCGGATTTCGGACAGGACGGATTCGAGGAGGGCAACGCCGAGCAGTACGTGTGGTTGGTGCCGCAGAACATCGCCGGCCTGGTGAGCGCCCTCGGCGGCCGGCAGGCAGTGGCCGACCGGTTGGACCGCTTCACCACGGAGCTCAACGCGGGCCCGAACGAGCCCCATCTATGGATCGGGAACGAGCCGGGCTTCGGGGTGCCGTGGCTGTACAACTATCTCGGTCAACCGTGGAAAACCCAGGAGACGGTCGACCGGGTGCGCAGCGACTTGTTCCGCCCCACGCCTGGCGGTGAGCCCGGCAACGACGACCTCGGCGCGCTGTCCAGCTGGTACGTTTGGGCGGCCCTCGGCCTGTACCCGATCACCCCGGGGACAACGCTCCTCACGGTCAACACACCGCTGTTCGATCGTGCTGAGATCGCGCTTCCCGCAGGCAAATCCATCAAAATCTCCGCCCCGGGCGCATCGAACGGCATGAAGTACATCAACGGCCTGAGCATCGACGGCCAACCCACGGATCACACGTTTGTGTCGGACTCGATCATCAGCGCCGGTGGCGACCTCACATTCTCGCTCGCCACCATTCCCAATCGGCTCTGGGGCACGGCTGAGTCCTCCGCGCCCCCGTCGTTCGGTGCGGGCCGCTCGGGGTGACCATGCGCTGATTTGGCGGCCTAGGTTTCTCATTGCTTCTTCGTCGCAATCCTTACTACTATCCGGTATGCCCGAGGCCCAGGAAGAGAAGTCGGCCGAAGCTCCGGAAGAAGAGTCGAAAAGCGCTCGTTGGAAGTTCAGGCTTGTCCTGTTCGTCATTCTTGTAGTGGGCGTGGGCCTGATGTGTGTTCCCGAGGGGAAGGACCTGCACCTGCCCGGCGGGCCGTGGCTGTCCGCGCTGTTAAACAAATATCTGCCCGCGGTGCTGAGCCTGTTCGAGGCGCTAAACAAACATCTGCCCCACGGCTGGCTGTCCGAGCTGCTAAACAAATTCGGCGACGCGATGGTTATCGCCGCGATCCTAGCTTTCGCTGTCGACGGCTATGTCAAACGAACTCTGGTTTCGGAGGTCGCCAAGGACGCTATCGACTTCGCCGTGGGGTATGCGCTGCCGTTCAAGGTCAAGACTCACCTCCGGGACATCCTTCGTCTGCCCTGTGTGCGGCAGAACCTTGTCTTCAAATACGAGTTCCATGAAATGCCATCTTCATCCGAGTATCCCGACCGATATTTCCAGGTCAGGTGCGTCACGTCCTACGAGATTCTGAACCTCACACACGGTCCCATCACCTTCGAGGTCCGCACCTCTGTTCAGAGATCACATCTCCCGGGATTGCCTGCCAACCAGCTGTGTCGACTGCACCTGCCCACGATGGGCGTGGATAAGTCAGCAGAGCAGCTCAAAGCGCTGGCAGAGAAACAGCGCAAAAAGGTGGATGCCAACTTCATCCCCTACGACACGGTTACCTGGAAGGTGAATATTCAACCTGGCGACGAGAACGTGTTGCCGGTAGAAACTGTGCGTATCTCCTACCATCGCCTCGAAGACAGCATCTTTCTCGATCTGCTCCGACCGCCCAGCCTTGGTCTCGACTTGCACGCCACAGCACCGGCGGATTACAAATTCGAGGCCAGTTTTGGCGCCGCGGGGGCCGTCATTACTCACCACGAAGCGGGGTCTTGGAGCTGGCATGTGCCGGACGTTCAGCTACCGGGCAGCCATCTGTATCTGACATGGCAGCGGCCTTCGATGGATGTTGCTAGCACGCAAACGACAAGCACCGCTGCGCCCAGCGCCGAGCACGCCTAAACGGGATCCGACGGATGGAAGACACGTTTGGCGACGCGATGGCGGATCGGGTCGGCCGGTGACAGACGCCTGGTGGTGTGAGCATGCCTGGCTCGGTGGTACCAATGTCGCCGATCGCGTACTGATCTCGGTCGCCGACGGCCGGATCGAAGACCTGCGCGCCGATGCCGAACCGGTGCCAGGGGCGCGACGGCTCACCGGCCTCGTGGTGCCCGGCCTGGCCAACGTCCACTCGCATGCGTTTCACCGGGCGCTCCGCTCGCGCACTCAACGCGACCGCGGATCGTTCTGGACCTGGCGCAACCTGATGTATCACGCGGTGGACCGACTCAATCCTGATCGCTACCGGGCATTGGCCCGGGCGGTGTACGCGGAAATGGCGCTGGCCGGAATCACTGCGGTCGGCGAATTCCACTATCTGCACCACGACGTCGGCGGAGCGCCCTACTCTGACCCGAATGCTATGGGGCACGCCGTGATCGAGGGCGCCGCCAACGCTGGTATCCGTATGACGCTGCTCGACACGTGCTACCTGTCCGCCGCGCCGGACGGCACGCCCTTGGCCGACGGTCCACAGCGCCGGTTCGGGGATGGCACTGGCGAGCGCTGGGCCCAGCGGGTGACGGCATTGAGCTCTGAATGCGCCGACAGGCCCGATGTGCTGATCGGCGCGGCGTTGCACTCGGTGCGCGCCGTTCCGCTCGACGATATCCCTGCCGTGGTCGAATGGGCAGCGGCACAGCGTGTTCCGCTACATGTGCACTCCTCGGAGCAGCCCGCAGAGGTCGAGCAGTCGCTGGCCGTCTACGGCCGCACCCCCACCGGGGTCCTTCGCGATGTCGGTGCGCTCGGTCCCCGGACCACAGCCGTACACGTCACCCACCTCACCGCTGACGATGTGACCGACCTCGATCAGACTGCAACGGGGGTGTGCTTCTGCCCGACAACGGAACGCGACCTTGGTGACGGAATTGGGCCCGCCCCAGCGCTTTTGGCCGGGCGCGGGCTTTTTAGCCTTGGGTCCGATAGCCATGCAGTGATCGACCTTTTCGAGGAAGCCCGCGCTGTCGAACTCGATGAGCGGCTGGCCAGCGGACAGCGCGGCATCATCACTGCCGAGCGGCTGCTGCGCGCCGCCACCGCCGACGGCCACGCTGCATTGGGTTGGCCTGATGCCGGTCGGCTCGCTGTCGGATCGCGCGCCGACTTCGTCGCGGTCGACGTCAATTCTGTCCGCACCGCAGGCGGCGGACCGACGGTCGAGAACGTCGTGTTCGCCGCCACTGCCAACGACGTGACCGACGTGGTGGTCGACGGCCGCACCGTCGTCGCTGACGGCACACACGTCAACGTCCCGAATGTAGCGTCCGAATTAGCCAGCGCCATAACCGATCTGATGGACGTCGACTCTGGACATCAGACGCCCACCCGATGACCGTCCTGTACACAGACATCGGCGAGCTTGTCACCAACGATCCTGCCCATGGGGCCGGCGGCCCGCTCGGCATCATCCCCGACGCGGCGATCGTCGTCGACGGCGCGCACATCGCGTGGGTCGGTAGCCGCGCCGATGCCCCCGACGCCGACGTTCGGGTTCGCTGGGACGGCACCGCCGTCATCCCTGGGTTTGTGGACAGCCATACCCATCTGGTGTTCGCCGGTGATCGGTCCGCGGAGTTCGCGGCCCGGATGAGCGGCGAGCCCTATGGCGCTGGTGGCATCGCCGCGACCGTGGCAGCCACCAGGGCCGCGGACGACGCGACATTGCACGCAAGTGTCGGACGCCTCGCGGGCGAGCTGCTGCGGGCGGGCGTCACCACGTTCGAGACCAAGAGCGGCTACGGGCTGAACGTCGTCGACGAGGCGCGTTGCCTGCGGATTGCCGGATCGGTCACCGACCAGACGACCTTCCTCGGCGCACACATCGTGCCCGTGGAGTTCGGTGACGACCGCGACGGCTACGTCGATCTGGTCGCCGGGTCGATGTTGCAGACGTGCGCGCCTCTGGCCGCCTGGATCGATGTGTTCTGCGAACGCGGCGCCTTCGACGTCGACGAAGCTCGCCACATTCTGACCGCGGGAATGGCGGCAGGCCTCACGCCGCGATTGCATGCTGGCCAGCTGGGACCTGGTGCGGGGATCCAGCTCGCGGTCGAACTAGGCGCGGCGTCGGTCGACCACTGCACCTACGCCTCCGACGCCGATGTCGAGGCGCTCGCCGGCGCATCCCAGGCCGAAGACGGCACGGTCGCCACCCTGCTACCTGGCGCGGAGTTCTCCACCCGTGCGCGCTGGCCGGACGGGAGGCGACTGCTCGACGCCGGTGTGACCGTCGCGTTGGCCACGGACTGCAACCCGGGCAGCTCCTTCACCACCAGCATGTCGTTCTGTATCGCGGTAGCCGTGCGCGACATGAATTTCACTCCGGCCGAGGCGATCTGGTCGGCCACCGCGGGCGGTGCGGCAGCGTTGCGGCGTCCCGATATCGGGACGCTCGCCGTCGGGCGACGCGCCGACTTCGTGCGGCTGAACGCCCCCTCCTACATCCACCTGGCCTATCGGCCTGGTGTGCCGCTGATTCGCGACGTGGTCAAAGGCGGACAGCATTTCCGGTGACTTTCGTTCCCCCCTGGAGTTGATGGCCAGCTACGACCGCAGGCCGCCCGAAGAGGTGCAGGACACTGCACCGCACAACTTGTTCGTGTCCGCGCAGAGGACGTAGCGCGGCTGTCTGTCGCCGGACGGTCGAGTCGTCAAGGACCTTTGCCTCTGGCGTATCAAATGGTCCTCGTGTGAGCTTGAGACTCAAGGAGGTTGCACATGGGGAGTGAAAAGAGCGCTGGCGGACGCATCGGGATTGCTGTCGCAGCGACTGTCGGCGTGGCATTGGCGTGGTTGGTGGTGTTGCCGAGGGTCTTTCGACGAAACCGGGACCGGATGCTCAAGATCGGCCCGTTCAAGAAGGCCATAACGAGGTATAACAACATGACCCGCAACTTCTCCGGAAGTCCGCGGTCGTCGTGGGGCCTGCTGACCCACGTGGGCCGCCGTAGCGGGCTTAGCTACCAAACATCGTTGGGCACGTGCGCCTACGGTGATGGGTTCCTGCTGCCGTTGGGTTACGGCCCTCACACCGACTGGTACCGAAACCTGATGGCCGCCGGGACAGGCACGCTTACCTGGAAAGGACACAACTTCCAGCTGGAGCGGCCTGAGCTGATTTCCGGGCCTGATGCGATGCGGGCATGGCGTATGCCGGAGCGGATCCTGCTGCGCCTGGCCGGAATACATGACTTCGTGTGGCTGCACGCCGTAACGGATCAGGCTGAGGCGTCGCCGCCGGCTGAATCCGCGCTGGAACACACATCGCGGTAACCACGAGTGGGGCCCGCTCAGCGGCTTCGAACCGCGCGACGACGCTTAAACAAGGTGCACGATTCGGTGAGCACCGGCTCATAGGTGACGTCGCTGCATTCGCACTCCCATGTGGTGTGCCGACCGCAGGAACACGGCATGCTTCCGACGAGCATGTGTCCCGGCAGCAGCCAGTGGCCCCGCATACAGCGGTGCGGTCGTCTGTCCATTTGTGTCCCCCAATGGAGCCGACGCGGTCGTCGACATCCTTAATCACAACCATCACACTGGCATCCCTGGTATCGCGAATACAGGGTGGTTGCCGGATCGTTATGGTTTGGTGTCCTGCCGCGGGCGTGTCGTTGTCCTGATGCCGCCGTCGCCCGCGGTATCGGACGGCCCCACGAGCCCCCGGAGCGGCACCTGGTGTTTTCTGCCACGATTGGCCTCAGCGCGGCTTTTCGCAGGGCTCGAGCGGGTACACCGGGTCAATGAACGAGTTGAAGTTTCTGGAGTTGCACGGCGATCGGGTCGCTTACCGCGACGACGGTGACGGGGAAGTCCTGCTGCTGATCCACGGCATGGCGAGAAGTTCGGACAGCTGGCGGTCCGTATTACCGCAGCTGTCGAAGAAATTCCGGGTGATCGCGCCAGACCTGCTGGGCCACGGCGAGTCGGCGAAACCCCGCAGCGACTACTCGCTGGGCGCATTCGCGGTGTGGCTGCGCGATTTCCTCGACGAACTGGGTGTCAGCCACGCCACGGTGGTCGGCCACTCGCTCGGCGGTGGTGTCGCCATGCAGTTCGTCTACCAGCACCCCGATTACGTCAAGCGGTTGGTCCTGATCAGCAGCGGCGGCCTGGGTCCCGATGTCGGATTGATACTG
>Ga0209656_10001968_pt1 | contig 13395 bp, 5 predicted proteins | sample BogFormECP12_OM2_FD_188239 | JGI IMG/M metagenome (GOLD analysis project Ga0209656, IMG submission 188239) | Bog forest soil microbial communities from Calvert Island, British Columbia, Canada - ECP12_OM2 (SPAdes) (version 2) | ecosystem: Environmental > Aquatic > Freshwater > Wetlands > Bog ... | reverse complement strand
CGTTCCAGCGCCCCCAGCATCTCAATATCAGCCTCGGGATCCAAACACCGCACTCGACCCCAATCCCGTGTAAAGCGTACCTCCGCAAACCCGCCGTCTTTCGCTCCCGGCTCAACCATCACCAACCCAATATTGACAAACTCGTCCTTCACCGCGTCCGGCACATATCGCAGCAAGAAAAACTCGAGCTGTTTTCTCTCAGCCATTCAGGCTCTCAAGAGTTTTTCTCCGTGACTCCGTATCTCCGTGGTGGATGTTTTCCTCAATGCTCCACCCACTCCGGAAACGGCCTTCGCGGCGACACTCGGAACGCCTCAATCAACTCCCGCACCGCTCCCCGCCGGACAATCAGTGTCCGCACCAACTTTTCCAACTCATCCCATTCCCCGCCATACCACTCCGGAGGAATCTCCCCCGCCAAACTCCACACCACATCCTCTTCCATCTTCTCAATGCGCGAGAGCCACGGCTCAAACGACTCCCACCCTCGCACTCCCTCGTACACTTCATTCCGCGCGTATACTCCACGCAACGGATAATCCGGAAACGTCCACTCCCCCGCGTTGAAGCAATATCCCTGGTCGATAAATGACGCCGTATACTTTCTCTCCCGCAACTTCCTCCAGAACGCCGCCTGCCGCCCGTTCGCGTTCCCCGTCCATTTATCCACCACAAGCATCCCTGCAAATGTCTCCAGATTCCGCACCATCCCAAACATCTCCGCGGGAAGATAATCAAACACCTGCCCTTCCAGCGGACTCACCGCATACTGCGACCCGAATTGTAGCCCTGCCTGGCATGGGATCGTATTGTTAGCCAGCTGAATACTCAACTCCGCAGTATGTTCCACCAGCCAATCGCCCACCTCCACGACTTCCGTTCGAGGCACCGGAAGTCCTGCGCGTTCCGCCAGTCTAGTTCCCAGCATTTCGTTTGTCAGCACACGCAAATGCTGCGGGTTGTTCCGAAATTTAACTACATAGAACTCCCCGTCAGAGCAGCGCATCAAATGCCCTTGCGCCCCACCCCGCATCCTTCTCACGTGTTGGACTGCTTCTACCAAATATTTTTGCGCGGCGCAGGCGCCCAGGCCATGTTTCTTCTTGACCAATGTTTCGGGCGTTCATATCCGATTCACCGCAAGGCCTGACATCTTACTCCAAGTGCCCTCTATTCCCCGGTGACCGATGAACTTCCTCGATGCCTTCAACCTTCGACTACCAGGCTCGCCATCTCCACCGCTCTTTTCTTCGCCCCGCGCCCCACATCTTCCTTTCTTACGGCCAAGGCGATGGCCATCGCCATCACGCAATCATCATGGGCCCCATTTGCCGCGGCCGCACTTCCATCCGGATACCTGACAAACGTTCGACACTCTTCGAGCAGCCGTGGGCTGTGAAATAACGTCGGCTCTGCCATCAACACCGCCGCCATATTCTCGATCATCGCTGGGCGGGTCGCCGCTGATGTAAGCCATCCCAATTGCCCGTCCTTCTCGTAGATATTGGCGTACTCCATATCTCGCAAGTGAGCTAGCACGCCGTATCCATGATTGTTCCGTTCCACGGCCAACAGCGCTTTCCCATAACTTCCCCCAAGGTCTGCGACTCGTCTCGCCAACTCAAGCGGTGCAAAGTGTCCTCGCAACTCCGCACACTGCAGTCCCAGGGTCTTTTCAACGACCTCTGCACACGCGTAGTCTCCTTCGCATCCTCCTCCTGCCGTGTCCACCCCAATGAGGTAGTACCGCCCCTCCTGCGGCGGTAGCCAAATGACGAGCCGTCCGTTGTCCTGCAACTGCACTGCCACCCCTGCCATTGACGCAGCTTTGTCAATCGCTTCCAACTCAAAGACGCATTCTCCCGACGAAAGAAAACATGAACTGGCGTCCTCCGCGTACTCCTGCCCCGCCAGTCCACGCAGCGTCATCCACTGCTTACGACGCCACGTGATCTGTTCTTCATCCAGACCGTAGAGGTCCTTCAGCTTCATTTCTTGCGCCGTAAGCGGCAGAACATTTTCTTTATCGGCGACTTCTCGATAGCTCTCCTCATACCACCACGGGAAAAAGTGCTGCGTGTACCCAGTCTCGATCGCCTTCTGCCACTCGTCGTAGAACGTGCCCGCCGCTCCGTTCGGCGTGGACTCCAGCACAATTTCTCCACCCGGCGCCACTGCCGCTCGCAATGAGGCCAGCGTCTCTGCCGCGTCGCGGGGCCAGCGGGAGACCTCCGAACAATGGAGGTAATGTATAGTCATCCCGCGCCCCGCGTTCGCATCCGCCGTCTCCACCCGGTATTCGCTGTCCAGCAGCGGAAACACGAGTTGGTGGACATTGGCGCGCGAATGAAGCAGCGCGCCCTTGCGCAGCCCTTCGGGCAGTTTTTCCCAGAAGCGCCGCACAATGCCGAAGATTGCCTCCGCCGATTCCAGGCTGTGCGCTACCTGCACCGCCAACGTTCCCGGCCGGGTTATCGTTTGTATGAAGAACCGTGCAGCGATATATGTCGTAATTCCTACCTGCCGCGCCTTCAGTACAATATTTTGCTTACCGCACTTCTGTGAGTATTCTCGTTGCGCACGGTTCAAGTCCAGCAGCTCGGTTCCACCTTCCTTCAAACGAATCTTCAGCAACCTCGCAATTAACAAATCACGAACCGTCTGCTCACCCACTTGCTGATCAAGAAATGGCCCAAATTGCTGCAACAGATAAAGATCACCCTCCACACTTACCTTTCGCGTTCTGTACTGTTCTTTCCTTTTTTGTTAGCGCGGTTTGAGAGGCTTCCTTTGCAAACCACATCTTTATTTCAGAAGTCCGGCGCTTGCCCAGCGATCGAACTTCCCGTGCGCATGGATCCGGAGTCCTGACGCCGCATGATCCAGGTCGACGTTCCCTGTCTTAGCCGTCATCGTGGCGTTATACGAGCTTACGAACTGGCTGGCTGTCAGCGTCGGCTGCTTCTGTGCCTGTCTCGCCGCCATAGTCATCATCGCCGGCGATGCGCTCGAATTAACTAGGGGAACGATAGCCGCCATCGACTGCACTTCTGAGAGCACGATTGCGATCACTGCCGTGAGCTTCGCCTGCGTTGCCGTATCCTTAATTTGCAGCGCCGGCAGAAGGCCGTTCAACGTCAACTGCACCGCGCTCAGCGCCGCCTGAATCTGACTGAGCAGCCCCGGCTGCGCCGACGCATCCGCCTTTTGATACGCCGTTATCAATGACTGCATCAGCTGCAAATCTGCCCCCGCCTGGCTCCCCGCGTTCTGGATCGTCTGCAGATCAGAAGCCGAAACATTCTTACCCTCCAGCGTCGCGACCAGTGTGACGATGTTTGCCGTCGCTGGAATGAGCACCTCTACGATCTGTTCCGCCTCGCCAACCCAGGCGGTCGAGCATGCCATCCACATCAAAGTTCCGCACAACACCACCGCCACCAACGCTTTGCGCATATCCGATTTCTTAGCCATTAATTCCTCCAATGTGATTCAGAAGTAAAAAAAGCACGGCTTTCGCCACGCCCCTGATGCCTTTTCCGCTTAAATTTTCTCTACCGGCTCAACGCCACATCGGTCGTGTCAGCTTCTTCCAGCCGCCAGTTGAGCTACATTCCCAGGCTGAACGACTAGGTCGACTCGAAATCTATCCCAAAGAACTTTGTCAGGACCGCCTATTGCGGGTTATCAGGGTAAGGCCCGGCCGACCCGCAAGGCGTCGTGCAGACATAAAGATTCTGCGTTTGCGCGGCGTCAATCGCCGTAATGTTCGCCCCCATCGCCGTTCCGTCCAGCGCATCGTCCGCATTGCCCGCATAGAAAACGCTGCTGGGAGATAAAGCAAACTGGTGATAATCGGAAAGTGTCAGAGGCATCGAAGCACTATTAAGTGCTCCGAGAAATCCTACGCATGCGCCCGTTGGTGAACCTGGACAATACGAATTTGTCGGAAACTGTATCGTCGGCGAGCCTGCCGGGAACAGTGAATTCAACCCGTACGCGGTATAGTTCGACCCGGTTTGCCCTGGCCAGACAAGAGCGTTCGCGGTGAAAGTATTCGCGCTGTCGTTATTGAACTGCTCGAATGCCGTTCCCGTACCCACCGCAGAACTACCCCAGGAGCCACCCACAAAAATGCTATTGACCATTGCCCGGTTCATCCCAAAGCTTGGGCCGTCCGTGTCCGAATTGTTGAAGGCGTTGCCTGAGTTCACCGTGTAAGTCGACCTGCTGACTACGGTATTGTGATTCCAAATCAAGTTAAACGGCGCGCCTTGGATGGTCGTAAGTTTGCAGTACCCGCTGCTCTCCGTCGCCCCAGCTGCCCCTGCGAGAGGAGCCGTCACCGTTACGTTGCCAGCCGTAAAGGTTCCACTCCACGGAGTCGAAGGGCCAGATGCCCCTGGCCCGATTCCGCTCGGAACATAGGTCACACTACTATGCAGTGTAGTGCCGACCGTATTGAAGGCCGTGTTGACACAATTATCAATCGCGACCGGATCTCCGGCAGAGATGTTGAACGATTGAAATCCTGTTGCTGTCGAAATTCCCGACGATGAACTATTCCAGCTCACCGCTATGGTCTGCGTTCCGGTGCAGCTTGGACAAGTGAACGTGGGCGTGGGCGTAGATGTGTATCCGGAGCCATATACATTTTGGTTCACTGTAAACGTCGCCCCTGAGCACTTCACGCCATAGTTTGCCTGGTTCCCGCCCGCGAGGTTCGGGACCGGAAACGCGAGGCTGGGGCTACCTCCGCACGTTCCGCCGGAAATCGTGACGTTTGAAATCTGCCCGACGCATTGACCGAGATCATTGGAACAGTTCGCGACGAACGTCACATGATTCCCATCCGTCTGCGTCATCGTCCCTTGCCACGTTCCGCCGCCGCCGTCGATTGAAACCCCGATGCTGGTCGAGCACCCGTAGTTTGTTCCCGCGATGCCGTACAGGAGATTGTTCAGCCATTCGATGTTGCGGGGAGGATACGCTGTTCCCCCACCCGGCCCGGAGCGCGATGTCGTGATGTTCCATATCTGGCAGCCGTTGCGGAAGATGTTGGACTGCATCGTCACATCGTGCAATGTGCTCAGATAGTAAGTACCGTTACCACTGGAATTATTTTTCGGGTCAAGTTCCCCCAGCGTGCCGCCCTGCCCGCCGGAGGAATCCACGTTTTCTCCGATGTTGCCGCTTACCACTGCTCGACAACCACCCTTCATCTCGAAGCTGTTCTTCCGAACCAAGCTAAAATTGTTACTCCAGTAGGGATTGGCGCCTGCAACGATTGGGCTCTGGCCGAGCCACGAGAATGGATAACCCAGGTAGTTGCGCCGGATCTCCCCGTCGCAGAGTGGCACCCACCCGAAGATGGATGGTCCCGATCCTCCTGAATACCCGCCGGAAAAGATGCCGATGGATCCGCCCTCCAGGTGGTTATGGTCGATCTTCACCTGATTGGCGTTCACCGTCACTGCGTGATGCTCTGCTCCAGGCCGCGCGATCTGGCTGATCTGCGAATCAACCAGCGAGCAGGCAATACAGTCGAACTCCAGGCCCGAGGTTACCGAGTTAGCTCCAACGAACGGAGAAGTCCAGTCTCCATGAAACCAGTCCTTGCGAAAGTGAATGTGAGTCGAAAGCTGGGCCTGTGTTGAAACGACGGCCGTTCCTGCAATCTGCGCAATATAGTTTGTGCCCGTGTTACCAGCGGACTGCCGCGCCTCCATATCTTCAATCAACCAGTGATCGGGACCGATGTTGCTGCTGCACGTAGGAGAGCTCCCGCTGCCGCTCGCGTTACAGAATGTCATCGCGGCTGAGTTGCCCGTGCTCTGTGCCTGCATCGTCCACATAGATTGCACATCGTTGTAAGCCGATGTCTTGGTGACCGTATCGTTGGCCAAGGTGAAGGATCCAGCGTCGTAGGTAACGGGTACTGTGCAGCTGATCCATTGCCCGGAACCGTTTAACGTGCAACCCGAATTGTGCGTCTTCGTGAAGGTTGCGCACATTCCAGTTTGATTCGCACAGCTTGCCGTTGTAACCGTCTCTTGATTCGCCCCCGTATCAATCGTTTCAGTAACGCCCGCCGCGATGTACCCATTCGCCAGAGGCACAGCGATTGGACTTCCCAGCGCCGTAATCGGGCACAGAGTCGAGGCCGTTGCGTTTGGGATCGGGCAAAGGATCGTCGTATTTGTGCTCAAAGTAGTAATGCCGGTGATGATTCCTCCGGATATCTGTGGGCCCAATTCGTAGTACATGTTCTGTCCCGTGCAATCCGCATTGTTCAGACCAATATCCGAGGAGGTCGCGAGATTATCCTGCACCCCGTGAGCGCAAACAATTTGACCATTCGGCAAATTCGTATCTTGCGTCGACCGCAGAATCAGAAAGTTAGTCGCCAGAGTCGTGCTTGACTGGGGAATCACTAATCCCGTCGTGCTCGTCGCCGTATACAGTGCCGGGGGAATGTCGAGTGCAATCCCCACCCCAGTCGCCGTTCGGCAGGCTTCAATATCATTGACCGCAGACTGCAGCCCGGCACTCGTCGGCGGTCCCGTCCAGTAAGGCGCGTGGAACGTGCAGGTCGGCGCCGGCCCTGTTACCCACGTACCCGGCAACGAGAGCTCGTAACTGAACAGAGAGTCTCCCTCGTGATTGTTAACCCAAACTTGCGGGAGTTTCGCCGCAGCCGGCAGGTTCGCCGAACCTTGTCCAACCGCAAAGTACGCTCCGCCCTGGCCTCCCCCATAAACCGAGTATCCCTGGTAAACATGCGCCCCAATTTCCCATCCGCTCCCGTAGCTGTTCTGGTTTACACCGTTAATGTCGAGTTCATACGCCGACCCCAGATTCTGCCCTGCATCCACCACCGGCGAATTCTTGGTCGGACGGAAATCCACCACCGTGCTCGTCGCCGGAAACGTATAGTAATCATTTCCGTCTGTCCCGGTTTCCTGCGTCCCGCTAAGCAGCCAGCTCACCATTCCCGTATTTGTCTTGATCGTCGCTCCGCTCGCTTGCAAATACGCGATCAGATTTGTTACCTCGGTCCCGCTTAGTTCGCCCACTCCGGTTGAAGCGTTGAAGTGCCAGAAGATTCCCCACGGCACTCCCCACACCGATTCCTTCCATACCAACGCCTGAACTTTCTGATTCAAACTCGCCGGCGTCAAGTCCATCCATGAGGGATTCACTCCGAAGCTCGTAATGTTCTGCACGTTGAATCCGTCTGCGTACGTATCCTTTACTCCCAAGTCTTCCTTCAGCGCGCCACGAGCTCCTGCATATGGCACGCCCTCCGTGATCCCCTGCATCGCTGTCGTCTCATATCCACCGGGGTACACGTACACGGGCGGCGTCGGCAATCGCGTTAGATTCGTTGTCATCCAATTCCGCGACAGCGTGATCTCGTCCGTCGTCAGCCTCGTCACATCTAGCTGCATGTGGTACACGGAAGATTTCACATCCACACTGCTCACATCCGCCAGATCTTGCGCCAGCAGTGCCGATTCCGTATTGAACGAACAACCCGTGCCATACGGCCCCTGGCAAGTCTGGATTTCCGTCGCGCTGAATTTCCCGGTCGCCAGCAGCGCCAGCCGCAACAACTTGATCGTCCCCTCGGCCTGCCCCTGCCCTAGGTTGTAGCTCACGCTGTCGCCTGCCCCCGTCACCGTGATCGTCAGCGTCTGATTGCTAATGCTCAACGTCGCCGCGGTCCCACTGCCCGTGTACTGCACTTCCAGGGCGTCCGTATTCGTGTAGTAGGTGTGCGAGATCGAATGTGAAGTCACGTCGCGCCCCGCGTTGATCCATCCTTGAAATTCCGGAATCAAAGTCTGCGCCAGCGGATATCCCACCGTAATCGCCGCTCCCACCTGAACTCCCGCCGCATCCGCAATCGGCAACACCGTGTTGGAATAATACGTATCCGCACCCGCCGTCATCCCCTCATCATCCACCGTCAAAGTCACTTCAGCCGGATATCTCTGGTACGCCTGCACGACCGGCGGTGTGTCGGTTGCAATGTTTCCCGCTCCCGGATTCGGCCCCGTTCCGCTCGTGTACTCCACATCCGTCGACCCTGCCACCGCCAAACTCGAAGCATAAAAATGACAGTACGAATAAGAAACCGCGGAAGTGTTGTCGACCAGCGCTCCATCCCGGTTCCCGTAGGCCTTATCGTTCACCATCGTGATCGCCGTGGCTGCTCCATCAAACCTAAAAGCGTCGTAATTAAGATGTGCTTCTGAGTTATAGATCTTGATGTCTCCTGGCCCCGGCGCACTTTCATTCACGTAAAATCCCAGCGGCTGCGTTCCTTGCGGGATCATGGAATCCGCTTCCATGTTCGCGAACACTAAGTGATCGCTGTTCCCTTGCACATACACTCCATATTGATCGAACCAGTTCACCTGAAAATGCTGGAACGTCAGCCACGACTGCCCGTTAATGTTGATTACCGGAACATTGCTCAGCGCCATCGGAACGATCGGCTCGTTATAGTTCGAGGGGCTGCCCGCCGAAAAAATATAGATGTAGCCGTTTGCGAGGTAGAAGTTGCCCTGCGCCGTCAGGTTCGGTGTCGCAGGCGCCACCTTCTGACCCCACACCGATCCGAAGAGACAGAAATTCACTGTTGTAAACGTCGCCGGAAGCGGCGCCTTCCAGGCGTTGCCCGTCACTTGTACCCAGGCTGTGGCAGGCACCGCATAATATCCCGTCAAGTTCGGCGCCGCTCCCGTCCCATAGGCGTCAAACATAATCGGATTTCCCGAACTCCCCGAAGAAGCCGGCGCCAGACTCTCATTCCAAACATCTCCTCGCTTGAAAAGAACCGAATCCCCAGGTTGAAACGTCTGCCCATTCACATGCGCAATCGTCTGCCACGGAGCCGACAAACTCGCGCCATTCGCATCGTTCCCCGTGCTCGAACTCACATAGTAAGTCGTCGCCCAAGCCCCAGCACTGAACATCAGCGGGAGAAAAAACACCAGCCGCAGCCCTGTCATCCTGAGCGGAGGATTCGCCGCACGAATCGTCTTGCGCAGTTGAAAGCCTGCCCTGAGCCTGTCGAAGGGGATCCCTAGCTCCATGTCACCGTCCTCACAAAAAATTTCGGCCACGTCTGCCTGCCTCGCGGCTCTTCGGGCTCTGCAACGCAGCGTTTTTCAACCAGCAAAAAAGCCATCAGCTTTTCGCCGATGGCCCGGAGGCCGACCGTTTAACCTGCGTTTCTTCTACAAAAGAAACGGCGCCAGTTCTGGCGCCGTACTTCACCGCTGCAATCCGCTTCTTATCCCAACCACTACGTCCTGACCATCAGACGCACTACTGCAGCTGCCTCACCGCAATCCGGACCGCATACGTCCCGGTTCCTGTCGTGCAGCCTGTGTACGAAGTCGAGTACGTAATGTTCGCGCTTCCCGCCGACCACAGCGTCATTGCTCCACTTCCAAAATTTGCTGTACTCCCCAGCGCCATCGAGTTTCCGCCCGTGATCCCTGCCCCGCTCAGTGGCACCTGCAACGTCTTCGCACTCGTTTCATCCGTCCATCCAATCGTCAGCGAAGCCACCGCGCTTCCCGGAGTGGTACAACTCACCGTCGAGTCCACGTAATAATTCACGACATACTGTCCCGCTCCGCAACTCGCGCTGGCGCACACCGTCGTGGACGCGACTGCCGCCGTCAGCCCTGTCGACGAAGCCGTCCCGTACACGGGAGCCAGCCCCGTTCCCGCTGTCGCTTTACCGTTGTACGTCGTTGCCGTCCCGCTCATGATCAAATTCCGCGCGAGGTAGAAGTCCCGCACCCGCAACGATGAGGTCCCAATGTCTCGCGTGTTGTCGTTGAATGGCTTGAATGCCGTAGTCGTATCCACCGCCCATTTGCAGGAGTTATTCACACCAAAACAAATCCCGCGCTGGGCTCCCGTTCCTGCCTGCTGCGTCTGGAGCTCGTAATATGTATCTCCGGGAACGTACGCCAAACTTGCTCGCTCGTAGTTGCCCGCGCTCGGAAAGGTTCCGTACACGTTGAACGTCTGCACGTTCGTTCCGTTATATTGCTCCAGCGTGTTCGCTCCCGTCAGATAGAGCGGAGCAGCTCCCAGACCGCTCGTGTTCGTCCAATACGCAACCTGCTGTGTCGCCCCGCTTCCGCCGATCGTTCCCGTTCCTGGTGGGCAACCGACTGTCGTGATGGTCAGATTCCCCGTCCCATCCGTGCACAGCGGTTGTCCGGCCCCGCTCACCGTCCCCGCCGTCATCAGACTTGACGAGGGTGTCCCGATCACGCTCGACAGGGGCGCTCCATTCAAACTCAAACTCGGCGTCGCAACTCCAGTCCCGAAGTATCCATTTCTTACCCGAAACGTGGTCGATCCTAGGTCATACACGTTATCGACAAAGGGCTTGAACATGTCGAGCTGATCGATCCCCCACCTCCCCGCTCCGTTCACCCAGAAGGCTAGCCCGCGGTGCACGCCGGTTCCCAATGCCTGCGCATCAATCTTGAAAAATCCTGTGTTCACCGTGTCGTACATCAACTCCAGCCGTTCGTAATCGCTCGCATCTGCCCGCGTGCCGTACACGTTCAAGCCTTGCGCAGTCGTTCCGCTGTATTCTCCCAGATCGTTCGGATCTTCCTGGAAGAGGTTCGAGAAGAATGAACTCGTTACTGTCGTCGCCACTTTCTGCGGACTTCCCGCGTTGGCGGAAATATAAAAATATCCGTCGTTTGAGATCCCCAACGCCGAAGTACCCGCTCCTGCCGCCGCCATCGCCGTCCCCGGCACCGGCGAACTCACTGTCCACGGTCCAGCTACCAGCAACTGCCCATTTACCGTCAGATTCCCGCTGAAATTTCCTGACGCCGCCGAAATCCCGTTGCTTCCCGCGTAGCTCAGCGTCGTTCCGCTGTCCGTCAGTCCGCTGTCCCCACTCACGGTAGATCCATTCGCCGAGTACATTGCTACTTGTGCGGCCGTCCCGCTGTTCACCGTTCCCGATCCCCCGCCTCCGCAACCCGTGCAAGTCCCCGTCACGGTAAGATTTCCGTTGATGTTTACCGGAACGTTAAACGTCTTCCCCGTAGCCGTCAGCCGCTCCAGATAGCTTGCGTTGTCTCCCTTGTTGCCTATGTAGTTCGAGATTGCAACGGGAGAACCGAAAGCAAGTTGCTGGCTTCCCGCGACCGCAGTCTTGTCGAGGCCGATGTATGTGTCGCTGGAACTCGCGAGCGGACGGTTACCAGGTGTGGCCATCGTCAAGTTCGGTTGTGAGTCGACCAGGGTGATTATGTGCTGTGAGGGAATGGCGTAACCGGGGATTGGATCCTCTGGGACAAAATTAAGCCGACCCTGTACGACCGTGTTGGTGGGATCGCTGTAATCAAGGATCGTCGCGCCACCGCCAGCCCAGTTCGTTCCGTAGTTCTCGATGCGCTTCCAGGCCCCGCCGTTGTTGGTTTGGTCCGCAAAACTGGATTGCTCGACGAAAACGCCGGGGCCGTTGGTGCCGTTCACTGAAATCACGGGAGCGACATCTTCACCGGCGATAACAGGGGCGTTTGGCGACGCGCCGCCGTTGCCCCCTGTGACCACAATAGTTCCCGGCCAGAAGGGAAGCATTGGCGTCCATCCGACAGCGTGAATCGTGTAACTGGAAGTGCTGGCTGACGCCGTATCCACGTAGGCACATACTAATGTTCCCGAACACGCCGTCGCGTCAGAGAGCGATGTAACAATCGACCCGCAAGCCGTGGTGCTCCCGCCGGTACATGCGCCCGCTACCGGGAAAGTGGGGGTATCCGCAGCCAATGTGCCCGGCAGCATTCGGATGATGTCGTAGACCACCGTGTCGCCCGCTGTCTGCGCCGGAATGTGCGGCCACTGCACGGTCACGCTGCCAGTCCCGCTAGTCGAGGAGTGCCCGGCCAGCAGGGGGAATGTATAGCCTCCGGTAGTTGTATCGTGTCCCACGACGTAGTAGGAGTAGTTAGTCGATCCGCCGCTGGTGTAGAGGAAACTGGCTATGTGAGAAGCTGGTTGCTCTCCTCCGCTGATAACGAGTGGATTTGTCCCACCGAGGAACATAATGCCGGCGGAACTGAACACACTGCCACCGCCCGGGTTATAGGGATGGGGGCAAGGGCCATTCCCCTCTTCCATGTACACGTTGTCGGAGGTCGTGCCTCCGTAGCCTCCCAGCAATGTCTGCGTGTTCTCTGCCCACATTGCCCAACCTTGAATCACACTGTCGCTGATCTTCGTGGTGTTGTTGGCTAGGGCTGTGATTCCGTTGCCCTTGCATTGCGGGCTGATATTCGCCTTGTCAACCCAGATCACTGGCGCGCCGCCGTTCACGGCGTAGACATACGAACCGCAGTGATTGGCGTCGCACGTCAACCCTTGCGTTCCGTCAGCATCCAGTTCGCGGATCGTCGCTGCCTCGTCATCATCTTCCACGATGAACTGGTTGAAAGTTCCGTATCCTCCAGCCGAAGATTTCACGTCTTCGATGGTCCCTGGCATCACGTTGTCTTCAATGGCTGCGTTTTCGATGGCGATGGTCCCTGGAGTGGATGCGAGGACGATATTTGCTCCGGTCTCCGCATAGGTGATCGAAGTTCCGGAAACTGTGACAGGACCGTGATTTCCCCAGTACGCTACGCCATCTGTGAAATTGATATTGACCGTGTCCCCGGTCTGAATTGTGCTGCAGGCTGATGCAGTCGTGATTGTGACCACATTAGACGTGCGCTGCGTGCTGGCGATCTGGCAACCATCAGCCGTAACCGTGGAAGTGAAGTTGATTCCGCGGACAGTCAACCCGCCGTAATGATTCGAGCTGACTTGGTCTCCAAGGAACATGCATCGATCCCGAGTCGAGCAGGACAGAAGCGTTCCATGACCCTCGATAAGGGAGCGGCTGCAATGCGCCCATATCGTTCCATACACCGGCAAAGCTCCGGACGTAGCGCCCGTGGCTGGTAAAACGATGTGTCCGTTTGGATCCTGCGCATTGCCTGTACCCGGTAGTCCGCACGCGTCATTAATCGCTTCCTGAATCCCGCTCGTCGCGCTGCTGATCTTGTATCCCGCCGAATGCGAATTCCTCGGCGTGAAGACAATCGTTCCAGACGTTGCTCCCGCCGCGCACGTTCCCCCCGTCACCATCACCGGCTCCGGCGTGCCCTGCGCGCTTACGTAAGCGTAGTACATCGAGTATCCCGACGTATCAATCCCCACAGGACATGGCGAGAGCGTGACCGTCGCTTGCGTTCCTCCCGTCAAGCTCCCGCTCGGACTTGTACTCCAGTTGTCGTTCGCCGTCACATATCGAATACCGCTGACGTTGTTGACGCTAAACTGCGACGCAGTTTA
>Ga0209656_10001967_pt1 | contig 13411 bp, 8 predicted proteins | sample BogFormECP12_OM2_FD_188239 | JGI IMG/M metagenome (GOLD analysis project Ga0209656, IMG submission 188239) | Bog forest soil microbial communities from Calvert Island, British Columbia, Canada - ECP12_OM2 (SPAdes) (version 2) | ecosystem: Environmental > Aquatic > Freshwater > Wetlands > Bog ... | reverse complement strand
GATCATTTCGGGCGGGGTGAACATCTATCCCCAGGAAATCGAGAACGTCCTCACCATGCATCCGGACGTGCTCGACGCCGCGGTGCTCGGCGTGCCTGACCCGGAGATGGGTGAGCAGGTGAAGGCTGTGGTGCAGGTGGCTACGGTCCAGGCCGGGGCGGGCGCCCAGGCTGGCGTGCAGGTCGGGGCTGGCGCGGAGGCGGAGGCGGGCGCGGAGGCGTTGCTGGCGGACCGGCTGGGAGCCTACTGCCGTTCGCATCTAGCTGGCTTTAAGTGCCCGCGGTCGTTCGAGTTCACGGTCGAGGAGCTGCGAACCCCGGTGGGTAAGATCCGGCGCGGCCCACTGCGGGAGGAATTCGGGGCGGCAGCGGGGCCTTTTCGACCGACATATCGGGCGTAACGCCCAGAGATCTCGTACCGCGGACCGCACGGATGCCAATGAAAGTGGCACTCTACCCAATAGAGTCACTACGTTGTCACATTCATTGAATTTCGCTGCGGCTTGCGGGGCGAGCGGCCCGCACGGCGAGCCGGCATTTTCCGCGTTTTACGCAATTGCGTCTGGCGCGGTTCCCGGCCAGCACCGCCCGCGCCGGTAAGTGCGGGCGGTGCTGGCTCGGCTGGGTCGCTACTGGCGGGCCATGTGCACGCGCAGTTCGGCTTCGGAGTCGTGGATCAGCTCTCCGCTGACGTTCACCGTCACGCTGTGGATGGTGCCGGTGAACTTGAACGGGCTGGCGTAGTCGTCGGTGATCGCGGAGCCGGGGTTGGCGCCGCAGGTGAGCGCGCCGGGGTTGAGTATGAACGGGTTGGTGACGGGCGCTTCCGCGTGCCCGGTGAGGGTGCCGTCGACGTAGAGCTGGAGCTTGCCGGGCGCGCCCTTGCCGTGTTCCATGTCCGGCTGTCCGGTCGGCTCGAACTCGAACCTGAGCGCGTGCTTGCCTGGCGCCAGGACCTGGTCGGATTCGACTCCGTACACGGCTCGGCCGACGTAGTTGTGGACGTAGCGGAGCTTGCCGTCCTTGACGAACAAGGAGTATCCGCCGGCGGCGGTGCCCTGGGACAGCAGCACCCCCTCGGCCCCGCCCGCGGGGATTTCGACATCCGCGGTAATGCTGTGCGGGCGGTTGAGGACCTTGGGGGCGGCGAAGAATGGGATCGATTGCGTGCCGGGCCGGTAGGTGTAACTGTCGCGGGGAAGTGCGACGAGCGGCTTTTCTGCGACTATCCGGGCCAGGCCGCTGCCGTCGACCGGCATCACGTTGTACTTGCCGGCCTCTACGTACCACGTCCCGATCATCGCGATCAGCCGGTCGCGGTGATCGGCGGCCACGTTGTGGTTCTCGGCGAAATCCTCCGCCACGTGGTAAAGCTCCCAGCTGTTGGCGTCCAGCTCAGATAGCGTCTGGGCCGAGATCGGCTGCCCGAAGCCCATGCCCGCCTCGGTGAACGACGGGCCGGGCCAGGGGCAGACGGCCCGCCAGCCGTCGTGGTAGACGGCCCGGTGACCCAGCATCTCGAAGTACTGCGTGTGGTGGTTGCTCTCGGCTGCGGCATCGTCCAGCGTGTGGGCGAAGCTGACACCGTGCAGGGGTGACTGGGTGACGCCACGGATCGACTTGGGCGGCTCGAGGCCCAGCAGGTCCAGGACCGTGGGCACCATGTCGATGATGTGCGCGTACTGGGTGCGGACCTCGCCCCGGGCGGTGATCCCCTGCGGCCAGGAGACGATGAACGGATCGCTGGCACCGCCCCGGTAGGTCTCCCGCTTCCACCGGCGGAACGGCGTGTTCCCGGCCCACGTCCAGCCCCACGGGTAGTGGTTGAAGTGCTTGGGGCCGCCGATCTCATCGATCAGCTTGAGGCTTTCCTCCAGCGGCTCCTGGGCGTTGTTGAAGAACTGCGCCTCGTTGGTGGTCCCCGTGGGCCCGCCCTCGGCGCTGGCGCCGTTGTCGGAGATGACCATGATCAGGGTGTTTTCCAGCTCGCCGAGCATGCGCAGGAACTCGACCAGCCGCCCGACCTGGTGATCGGTGTGGGACAGGAAGCCGGCGAAGACCTCCATAAACCGGCTGTAGAGGCGGCGGGCTTCTGCAGGCTGCGACGCCCAGTCGGGCACGTCGGGATCGTGCCGCGACAGCTCGGCGTCCGCGGGAACGATGCCGAGTTCCTTCTGCCGGGCGAACGCCTTCTCCCGGTACGCGTCCCAGCCCTCATCAAATTGGCCCGCGTACCGGTCCGCCCATTCCTTCGGCGCGTGATGCGGCGCGTGTGTGGCGCCGAAGCACAGATGCAGGTAGAACGGCTTGGCCGGGTCGACCTGCTTGACGTCGGAGATGAACTCGATCGCCTTGTCGACTAGGTCCTCGCTGAGGTGGTAACCCTCCTCGGGCGTGCGCGGCGGCTCCACCTGGTGGTTGTCGTACACCAGATCCGGGTACCACTGGCTGGTGTCACCGCCCAGGAAGCCGTAGTAACGCTGGAAGCCGCGCCCCAGCGGCCACCGGTCGAACGGGCCCGCGCCCGTCTCCTGGTTGCTCGGCGTCAGGTGGTACTTCCCGACCATGAACGTGCTGTAGCCGTGCTCGACGAGCATCTCGGACAAGAAGCCGTTCTCGAACGGGATGACGCCGTTGTACCCGGGATAGCCGCTCGCCAGCTCCGTGATGGCGGCCATCGCGTTACTGTGATGGTTGCGGCCGGTGATGATGCACGAACGGCTGGGCGAACACAACGCGGTCGTGTGCATGTTGCTGTAGCGCAGGCCGTTCGCGGCGAGCGCGTCGAAGCTGGGGGTCTCGATCGGGCTGCCGTAACAGCCCAGCTGGCCGAACCCCGTGTCATCGAGCACGATGAACAGCACATTAGGCGCGCCCTCGCGGGCCCGTACCGGGGCCGGCCAGGCCGGCGTGGACTCCTCGGCGGTCCGCCCGATCACGCCGGGGAACGCGGCACCAGGCTCATACTCGATGATCGCCATCCGGACCTCTCCGCTGCTCGCCATTGCCTCCGCTAGCCCGTATCCTGCGGCGCCACGGCCGAGCCCGCCTCACCCGGTGGGGATGACCTCCGCTCCGATCGCGCCGCCCGGCCGAAGCCAGACATCGCCGGCGAACCAGTGTCGGTCAGGTGCATAAACGGCGGTGCGCAGCTAGGAACCCGGCACAACGTCAGCCCAAGGACGCGAGTTGGCGTAGCCGCGGCCATTCGAGGGCCGCCTTGGGAGCGGGAACGCCGGACCGTTGTTTCGGTACGATCACCCGAAGCGCCCGGGGCCGGCTGGTGCAGCGGACCGCCCCGCAAGCAAGTGCGTCGTGCAGCCAGGCATGAACCACCCTTCCCCAGCCGGGAAGCTGTCGCCGGACCGCTGCCCAGCTCAGTGTTCGAGGGCCGGGACACCGCCGGGAAGGGCGGCACGATCAAGCGGATCACCGAGCGGGTGAGCCCGCGGGTGTTCCGGGTCGTGGCCCTGCCCGCCCCGACCGAGCGGGAGAAGTCGCAGATGCACATCCACCGGTACTCACAGCGGGTTGAGCGCAGTTGCGTCGATCACGAGGGTCCGGGCGCGGAACCGCACGGCGACGAACGCGTGGATTACCGCAATCGCAGCGAAGATCGGGAGCGCCTCAGCCAAATGGATCCATGGGATCCACCACGCGGCCACGCCGGCGACGGCGACACCCAAGGCGGTCAGCATCCGCGCTACGGCCAGCGGGCCAACGGGGCGTCGCCTCGTGCACGCGCCGACTCCCGCAAGGGCGATGTAGAAGATTGCCAAGGGAGTCGTCAGCCTGAGGATCTCGATGTCGGGAAGGTGGTGCGATGTGTTCAGGCTGATGAGCTTCGACGCAGCGACCGCGGTACCAGCGATACAGATTTGTGTAACCAGGTGCAGCGATGCCCACCCACCGAATCGCCGCTGATTCAGGCCAGCGGCCGGAATGTCGTCGAAGTAGCTGGTGAACAGCGCGAACACCAGAATGAACTCGAATACGAGCGCCACGACATCGATCGTGTCGATGGTGGCGCCGCTTACAGAAATCGCAATCTCCACGAACGATTCGCCGCACACGATGAGGGTGAACGCGCCCATGCGGTCGGCAAGGTGTTTCTCGCCGCTGTCCGAGAAATCGTTCAAACGGTGCAAGATAATGATCGAGGGAATCACTAGCAGAACAAGGGCTGCAGCGGACAGGATGAGGCGCGCTGTTTCGGGGAGGGGTACCGCCACGAAGAAGCACGCAGCTGAAACGGCATTGAGAACCGCCAATCGCACCGCGTGCCCGCTGTCGGATGATCCCCCAAGTCGCGCGGCACGGAAGTACATGAAGCCAACGGTGAGGAGCAGCAGCCCGTACTCCAGCGCCAGATAGGCGGAATCACCGGTGACAGAAACCCGCGCCTCCATTGCCATAAGAACGATGACCAACATCTGAAATAGCAACAGGAGCCGGTGTGGCAGATCCACCATGCGGAATCGGTTCGCACAGACCGTCGTCGTGAACCATACCCACCACAAAGCGGCAAATACGAGGACGAGCCAAATGATGCCAGAAGAGGGGTGAACATGCGCGACGGCAACACTGATAATCAGGATAGCCGCGACAAAGCCGAGGTCGTAGAAGAGCTCGATCCATACCGACATATGGTCGGGCGTGAGTGAGTCAAGGTCGTCGTCGTCGTCGTTGGCTTGCCTCCCTGGCGCGCTCAAATTGGTTCCTCCCGACGGCGCTGAGCGCGCAGGTGCCTGGCCGAGTGCACGGAGCGCCCCTAACATTTGGAGCCACGGCCAGCCGACGGGGCCGAAGCCCGTGAGCACGGGTCGAGCGGACATCATCGCATCCACGTAAGAGTAGCAACTGCTCCAAACACAGCGATTCCGGTTGATCACCCACTCTCGAACCGGGTTCATCACGATCCCCCGTCACACAGACCCGTCGGGTGCCGAGCTCGATGGCGAAGACCACGTAGAGGCGCCGTTTTCATGGAGCCGTCACGTTCTTCTCATAATGTGCCTGCGTGAGAGTGGATGGACGCGCCAGCAGCAGGGCACCGCAGCAGAGCCAGCCAGGCCCCGGCGGGCCTAGCCTTCTTAGCCGGCCCAGCCCTCTTGGCCGGCAGGTCCGCGCGGAGCGCAGGGCCGACGCCGATGTGGCCGACAATGCCCGCCTGACGGCGACGGCATCCCGCGGGGATGCCGGGGAGAGGGTTAAGCGCTGGTGCGCGGGCATCGCCGTGCGCGCCAGCCTGGTGGTGACCCCCCGTCTGGCGGCGCTGCTCATGCGCAGGGCGTTCGCCGCGGCCGGGGCGCTGTCTGCACAGAAGCTCGAGAAGCATGCGCCCCCCGGCGTAGTCGCGCTCACCGACGAACGGTACGGCGACGAGGACAACATGCTCCTGGACGTCTTCCGCCCGGCCGTCGCGGCGGGGCCGCTTCCGCTCGTCCTCTGGGTACACGGGGGCGGCTGGGTCGGCGGCTCCAAGGAAGGGATCACGAGCTACCTCAAGCTCATCGCGAGCCACGGCTACGTGGTCGCCGGGCCCGGCTACTCGCTCGCTCCCGAGCATCAGTACCCCACACCAGCCCGCCAGATGATGCAGGCCCTGGAGTACCTGCGAGTCAACGCCGACCGCTATCAGATCGACCCGGACCGGATCGCCATCGGAGGTGATTCCGCCGGAGCCCAGATCGCCGCCCAGCTCGGTGCGATCGTGACGACCCCCGGATACGCCGCGGCCGTCGGCGTCACCCCGGTCATCACGGCCGCGCAGCTACGCGGCCTCGTCCTCGCGTGCGGCCGGTACGACCTCGAGCTGGCCAAGCAGGTGTGCACAGGGGCCGACCGGCGCTACATGAAGACCATCATGTGGGCGTACTCCGGCACCCGTCACTATCTCCGCGACCCCTTCTTCGCGACCTTTTCAGTGGCTAACCACGTCACGCCCGCATTTCCCCCGGCATTTATCACGGTGGGAAACGGCGATCCGCTCCGGCCGCTCTCGGAGCTTCTCGCCGAGAAGCTCCGCGCGCAGGGGATCGAGCCAGAGACCCTCTTCTTCCCCACCGCCCACCAGCCGCTGCTGGGTCACGAGTACCAGTTCGACCTCGATGCGCCCGAGGGTCAGCTCTTCCTGGAACGCATGCTCGCGTTCCTGCAGCGACGCCTGGTCGAGCCGACGCCGGGGCGGGAAACCCCGGCACGTTCGGAGCTAGAGAGAACTTCAGCTGGCGACAGCGAATCCGGCTACGGCGAGCGGCTCCGTCAGTAGGCCCGCAGGCCCATGCTGCGGGCGATGCCGTTGCGCTGGATCTGGCTGGTGCCGCCGGAGATCGTGGCCACGATCGACTCCCGGTAGCGGAAGCTCATGACGCTCTCGGTGGAGAAGCCGTGCCCGGCGCAGACCTGCATGCCCAGCCGGGCGGCGGCGACGTAGGTCTCCGAGCCCTTGAGCTTGGCCATCGAGCCTTCCCGGCCGCACGGCTGGCCCTGGGCCAGTAGCCAGGCGGCCCGGTAGGCCAGCAGCCGCGCCGAGTCGATTTCTACCTGCAGGTCAGCCATGGCGTGGGCCAGCGCCTGGAAGGTGCCGACCGGCCGGCCGAACGCGTGCCGCGTCTTGGCGAACGCGAGCATCTCGTCCAGGGTCGCCTGGGCGGCCCCGAGATACCCGCCGGTGATGATCACCTTCTCCAGCTCGATGTTGGAGAGCATCACCGACCACCCCTTGTCCTGAGGGCCGACCAGGTTCTCCCTGGGCACCACCACGTCGGACAGGTACACCTCGTTGGTCCCCAGGATGTGCCGGGCCAGCGTGGGGGTGCGCCGCACCTCCACCCCGTCGGCCAGCGGGTCGATCAGGAGCAGGCTGATGCCCTCGTGCTTGGGCTCACGAGGGCCGGTGCGGACGTAGGTGGCGATCGTGGTATCCGGGAGGCCGGCCCCGGTGCACCACATCTTCTGGCCGTTGACCAGGAAGTGGTCGCCGCGGTCCTGGGCGGTGGTGCGGAGCGCCGCCGCGTCCGACCCGCTGTCCGGCTCGCTGACCGCCACCGCGAGCCGCTGCCGGCCGGTCATGACGTGCTCCCGGATGAACGCCCGCTGCGCGGCACTGCCCCAGCTGAACACGGTGATCCCGGGGATGAGGACGCCTATGTAGCACATGGCCACGTCGAAGCTGGCCCGGCCGAGTTCCTCGGCGATCAGGATCAGCTCGACCGGGCCGCCGCCGTCCCCGCCATCGGCTTCGGCGAACGGCAGCGAGAACCAGCCCAGGTCGGCCATGCCCTTGAACAGCTCGGGCGGGACGGCCGACTCCTCGTCCCACTCCTTGGCCCGCTCGGCCGGGCAGACGTCCGCGACAAACTGGCGTGCCGTGGCACGGAGCATCTCCTGCTCTTCGGTAAGGCCGAAGTCCACCGCCGCTCCCTGAAGGTTGGAGGTATATAGTTAATTTATTATCCTACGTTAGCGACTAAACGCCAAGCTTCCGAACCGACTGGCCCGAACCGACTGGCCCGAACCGACTGGCCCGAACCGACTGGCCCGAACCGACTGGCCCGAACCGACGAACAGAGATCTTGGAGGAACCGATGAAGGTCGACGGCAAGCTCGGGGCGTGGCCCGCCGCCGCGGTGATCGACGAGGCCAGGCGGCACGAGAAGGCTGGGTACGACGGGCTGTGGACGTCGGAGTCCGCGCATGACCCCTTCCTGCCCCTGGTGCTTGCGGCTGAGCACACCGGGCAGATAGCGCTCGGCACGGCCATCGCGGTGGCCTTCGCCCGCTCCCCCATGCAACTCGCCTACACCGCGCATGACCTGCAGGCGTATTCGGGCGGGCGGTTCATCCTCGGCCTGGGCAGCCAGATAAAACCGCACATCGAACGGCGGTTCTCGATGCCCTGGAGCCATCCGGCGCCGCGCATGCGGGAGTTCATCATGGCCATGCGGGCGATCTGGTCGGCGTGGAACGACGGGGCGAAACTGAGCTTCCGCGGCGACTTCTACACCCACACGCTGATGACCCCGTTCTTCTCGCCGCCGCCCGCCCCCGGTGGCGCACCCGGGGTCTTCCTCGCCGCGGTCGGGGAGGCCATGACCGCGGTGGCCGGGGAGGTCGCCGACGGCCTGCTGGTGCACGCGTTCTCCACCGAGCGCTATCTGCGCGAGGTGATGCTCCCCGCGCTTGGCTCAGGTCTGACCGCGGCGGGGCGGTCGCGGGCAGACGTCGAGGTCAGCATGCTGGCGATGATCGCGACGGGCGACACCGAGGAGGAGATGGCCGGCGCGGTGGCCGGCGCTCGCCAGCGGGTCGCCTTCTACGGCAGTACCCCGGCCTACCGAGGAGTGCTCGCCCGGCACGGCTGGGCCGGGCTCGGCGACGAGCTCAACTCGCTGTCGAGGTCGGACCGGGATGACAAATGGGAGGCCATGGGCGGGCTCGTCGATGACGACGTGCTGCACGCCTTCGCGGTCGTGGCCGAGCCGACCGACGTGGCGGCGCAGATCCAGCGCCGGTTCGGCGGACTGATCGACCGGGTCTCGTTCTACTCTCCCTACGAGACCCGCACCGAGACCTGGGACCTTGTCCTGCGGGGCCTCAAGTCGCAGTGCGGGTAGAGCGGCAGCGGTGCGGATCAGAATCTGGCCCGGACGCCGTCGGCTACCTCCTCCGGGCTCAGGTCGATCAGGGCCTCGCCGTAGAGGCGCTCGAAATAGGTAGCGTCGCTGCGGTAGAAGGGCTCCGGGTTGGACCGGCTGACCACCTTGAGCACGACCTGGTGGCCGTGCTCGCGGGCCTGCGGCCCGCCGCCGATCACGGCGAAGTTGAACGAGGTCAGGTTCCAGGCCCGGTAGGCGGCGAGGACCTGGGACAGCCCCTGACCCAGCGCCTGGCTGTCCTCCTCGGTCAGGTCGGTCACGTCGGCGGCCCCGCTGACCACGCCCCAGACCTCGTGGAACCCGGTCGGCGCGAAGGGGGTCAGCCACGCCACCCGGCCGATGTGCCCGGCCCAGCGGGGGCCGCCGGCCTCCTGGTCGACCAGGGCGGCCCAGTAGGACCCGCGCGTCTGGTACCACGCGCTGGACTTCTCGGCCGCCACGCGCTGGCCGGTCAGGCCGCAGGCGTCGTGAGAGGACTGAAGGTGCGGATGGACCAGCGATGAGCCCGAGGGCGGTAGGTAGTTGGCGTTGATCGAACTCCACACGGCCGTGGGGTCCAGGCGCCGGATCAGCCGGGCGTGCCGGACCATGACGGCCAGGGCGTCCCCGACGAGGGACGGCGTCAGTTCGTCCAGGTCGAGGAAGTGACGGCTGGGATCGTAGATGCCGACCGCGCTGTGCGTGGCGTACGCCATGATGTTGGGCACCACCACGGCCCGGCCCTGGCGGATGCGGCCCTCGGCCGTGAGCTCGGCGGGAAACGGGACGGTGGCCGTCTCCAGGTGCTCGGCGTCGAACGGGCAGAAGGCTGGCTTGGCGGTAAGTTCGGTCAGGTCCGGCCGGGTCGGAGGCTGGAGCTTCACCCCGGTGAGGATCCGGGCGCTGGCCCCCGTCAGCGGGTCCCGCCGCCACCGCAGCCGCACCTGGGTCCACGCGCCGCCAGCCGCCAGGTCAGGCACGCTGGCTTCCAGGTCTCGTTCTTCAAACTCGATCGCAGCCACGGGCAAAGCCTACGGTGATTCTCGCGGGCAGGCGGAAGTTCGCCGGCCCGGGCTGCTGGCTGCTGGCCGGGGCAGGTACCTGGTCCGTTCGGCCTCATTGATTAAATTATAAGATTTAACTATATTGATCCTCATGGACGAACTGGCGCCGGAACTCGTGGTGACCGCTGAGGGTCCCATCCGGCTGATCGAACTGAACCGGCCGGAGCAGCGGAACGCTGCGAGTGAGGGGCTGCATACCGCGCTCGCGGACCTCTGGGATCGCCTCGCCGCGGATGACGCGGTGCGGGCGGTGGTGCTGACCGGCCGGGGGCGGGCGTTCAGTGCGGGCGGGGATTTTCACGTGATGACCCGGGTGCAGCGGGACGAGGCGTTCCGCGCACAGAACATCGCGGAGGCACGCCGCATTATCACCGGCATGGTGCGCTGCCCGGTGCCGGTGATCGCGGCGGTGAACGGGCCTGCCGTCGGGCTGGGCTGCAGCCTGGCCCTGCTCAGTGACCTGGTGCTGATGGCGGAGGGGGCCTACCTGGCCGACCCGCATGTGCAGGTGGGGCTGGTCGCCGGGGATGGCGGCGCGATGGTGCTGCCGTTGATCGTCGGGCTGGCCCGGGCCAAGGAACTGCTGTTCCTCGGGGAGCGGGTGAGCGCGGAGGAGGCCGTTCGGCTGGGCCTGGCGAACCGGGTGGTGCCGGGCGACAAACTGCTCGACGAGGCGATGGACCTCGCCCGCAGGCTGGCCGCACTGCCTGCGGTGGCGCTGCGCGGGACCAAACGGGCCGTGAACTTGCACCTGGAGCAGGCGATGGCCACGGTGATGGAGACCGCACTCGGCGCGGAGCGGGACAGCATGCACTCCCCCGAGCACGTCGCGATCGTCGCTAGGCTCATCGCGAAGGGCAGCTGAGCACGAGTGCTGCGTCGGTACTCGCCGCGCCGCGCGCCGCGGAAGCTTTGCACCTTATCATGGAGCGGCTTGGAAGCCTGCGCGCTGTCCGTCCGGTCGCTGTATCTCCTGCTCTTCGAGGCTGACCCGCGGGGATGGGCCGAAGTCCGTGCCGTCGCCTGGGAGGCGTTGATCAGCGCTCCTTCGGCGGCGGGGGGCGTGCTGTCCATGTACAGCCAGGCCCGGTCGTGGCCCACGGTGCGCTACATCGAGGCCGGGGAGTATTCGGCGGTGGCGTTCATGCCGTTGCTAGAGGGACTGGTCGTCGGCGAGCCAACTCACGCGGCCGGATCCAGGGCCGCGAGGGCGGGCTCGGCCCTGGCGTTGCTCAGGGAACTGGCTCCTCCCACCGCCGCGGCGCCAGCGGCACCCCTATCCCAACGCAACCCCGTGGCCGTGCTGAACGAGTGGGCGCAACGCGGGGACATCGCTGCGCTGTGCTACCAGTTGGTGGCCAGCGGCCCGCCGCATGCGCCGGTGTTTACCTGCACGGTTACCTGCACTCATGCGACGGGGAACTACGCCAACGTCGCAGACGGGCGGAACAAGAACGAGGCGAAGGCGGCGGCCGCGGCCGGGCTGCTCGAACAGCTGGTGGCACAGGAGCAGTCCGCCGCGGCGCAGCTGGCCAGGGCGGAGGCAGCGGAGGCACGCAGCCCGCGGGGCATCCTCGGCCGGCTCCTGCGCGTCGGCTGCGCCCTGGAATTCCACGCCAGCCGGCGATTCCGGATCAGCCATCCCGCCGGTGACGAGCTCCCCGAGCCGCTGGCGAGCTGGGGTGTGCCGCTGATGGTGGCATTGCCCGTCCTGGCCGCACTCGACGTGGCGACGGAACGGCTGCACACGTCGGCACGGACCTGGGCTGCGGCCGCCCGGTCGGCCCTGGAAGCGATCTCCGCACGGCGCGTCTATCCGGCACTGGACGCTGACGGCCGTGATTGCTGGCGGCTGGCGGCGGACATCGACGCCAGCCAGACCGGTTTCCTGGACGCGGTCGCCAATGCCATGCTCCGGCCGCCAGGGGCGCGGCTTGTCGTCGGCGACGCGCCCTACGCGGGCCCCGCTCGCACGCTGGGCACCGACGCAGCGCAATGGGCGGATCGCTGCGCCGAGGCGGCCGACCCCACCCCGCCGGGACCCATGTCGCTACGGATCCGCCTGCCCGCGGACGAGAAGCCCGACGATAAGCCAACCCTGCGGGCCGCGCTGCGCGCCGACCACCTGGGTCACGCCGAACACCGGGTTCTGCGCCGGGCCACGCGCTGCTGGCCGCCGCTGGAGCGAATACGCCGCGACGGCGAGATCCGGGGCGAGGATGCCGTCGAACTGCTCGGCCCGGCGGGCGAGCAACTCGCCGCGCACGGCATCACCGTCGAGTGGGCGAGCGATCTGGTCAGCGGGCTCGGTGCGAGCGTGGTTCTGCGGTCGCGAACAACCGCCAGCCCGTCCGCGCTGAGCGGCCTCGGCGACGCCCACCTGAACTGGCAGCTGATCCTAGACGACGACCCCCTCTCCGAAACGGAAGTGATGGCGGTCGCGGCGGCCGCGGACGGCTTGGTGCGGCTCCGCGAACGCTGGGTGCTGATCGATCCGGCCACCGCGCGGCGCGCCAGCGAGCGCGACCTCGGCGAACTCACGACCGCCCAGGCGCTGAGCGCGGCCCTGACCGGGCAGATCGCCATCGACGGGCAGGACGTCCCATGTACCGCCGCCGGACGACTCGCGGACCTGATCGGTACGCTGCGCGACGCCGGTACCCAGGACCCGATCGATATGCCCGAGGGGCTCAACACCATGCTTCGCGGCTACCAGCGCAGAGCAGTCCAGTGGCTGGCCCGGACCACCGCGCTGGGCTTCGGGGCGCTGCTCGCCGATGACATCGGCCTGGGCAAGACCCTGATGGTCATCGCGTTCCACCTGCACCGGGCGACCGGACCGACGCTGGTGGTCTGCCCGGCGTCGCTGCTCGCCAACTGGAGCGGGAGTTTGCCCGTTTCGCCCCCAATGTCCCTCTACACCGCTATCACGGGCCCGGCCGCTCGCTCGGCGACTTCATACCCGGACAGGTCATCGTCACCACATACGGGACGCTGCTCCGCGACGCCGACCGGCTGGCGGCGATCCGCTGGGACGTGGTGGTGGCCGATGAGGCACAGCAGGTAAAGAACCATCGTTCGCAGGCCGCTCGCGCACTACGGTCTATCCCGGCGGGCGCGAGAATCGCGGTGACCGGTACACCGGTCGAGAACTCGCTGTCCGAGCTATGGGCCATCCTGGATTGGACTAATCCCGGGTTGTTCGGAAGCCTCACCGTCTTCCGTGAGCGCTACGGCCGGGCGGCCGAGCGGGAGGCGGACGGCGACGCGGCTCGGCGGCTGGGCCGGCTCATCACTCCATTCCTCCTGCGCCGCCGCAAGACCGACCCCGGCGTCGCGCCCGAGTTGCCGGACAAGGTGGTCAGTGACCGCTTCGTACAGCTGACCGGGGAACAGGCCGCGCTGTACAAGGCCGCGACGGTCGGCACGCTGGCGCGGATCGAAGCCAGCGCCGGCATCGCCCGCAGGGGCCAGGTGCTTCGTCTGCTCCAGGCGCTGCGGCAGATCTGCAACTCGCCCGCGCATTTCCTGCGACAGTCCGCGGACGGCTGGGACGCCGTTGCCGAAGCGTCCCGGTCCGGCAAGCTTCAGGCGCTGGAGGAGCTGATGGACGCCGTGACCAGTGCCGGGGACGCGGCGCTGATCTTCACGGGATACGTGTCCATGGGGCATCTGCTCCGGGCCCATTTGCTCGCGCGCGATGTGCCCG
>Ga0209656_10001966_pt1 | contig 13418 bp, 10 predicted proteins | sample BogFormECP12_OM2_FD_188239 | JGI IMG/M metagenome (GOLD analysis project Ga0209656, IMG submission 188239) | Bog forest soil microbial communities from Calvert Island, British Columbia, Canada - ECP12_OM2 (SPAdes) (version 2) | ecosystem: Environmental > Aquatic > Freshwater > Wetlands > Bog ... | reverse complement strand
TCGCTGGTCTCCGCGAAACCGGTCGAGGGCATGCGCGTCGACCGTCTCGAAGCGCTCGCTGATGCGGAAGAGGAAAACGCCGATCACCACCAGCGCCACCAGCACGGAAAAGGCGACCGAAATCTCAACCACCAGCGGCATGCCCTTCGCCCCGGTCGCGGCGAGGATGAGCCCGTTCTCCAGCGACATGAACCCGACGACCATCGAGACCGCATTGCGGCGAACGACCATCATCAGCAAGCCGAGCAGCACAACCGACAGGGCGAAGGCGAGGTCCTCTTGCGCGAGGACGTCTGCCTCGCTTGCGATGCGCAGCATCACGACCTCGGAGAGGGCGACCAGCGCGAGGCCGGCGAGCATCGTCGGCCCGACTCCGACAACGTTCTCGACGTCGCGCTGGATGCCAAGCTCGGCGATGATGCGATGTAGCGCTAGCGGGATGATGACGGCCTTGAAGCCGAAGGCGATGGCCGCGGTGACGTAGAGGTGGTTGGCGTCCTGCACATAGGCCTGCCAGGCGACCGAGAGCGAAAGCACGACAGCCTGCAGCGCGAAGACGTTGAGCAGCGCATAGAGGCGGTTCTGATAGAGCAGCATGAAGCTGATCAGCACCAGGCCGCCGGCGAGAAGGTGGGCGACGTCGAACGCAAGGCCCTTCATTTCAGGGTCCTCGAGACGAACAGCAGGAGCGCGCCGAGAAATCCCAGCATCAGCGCCGCGCCGACGAAATCGGGCACCCGGAAGACGCGCATCTTGGCGATGCTGCTTTCGAATACGCCGAGTGCGACGCCCGCGAGCGCGAGCTTGACGAGATAAAGAAGAGCGCCGAGGAGTCGGTCCGCGACGCTCGCGTCGGCGATCGCAAGGCCCCACGGAACAAAAACGCAAACGATGAGCGAGACGTAGAGCACGAGCTTCAGCATCGCCGCGAGCTCGATCACCGCCAGATGCCGGCCCGAATATTCGAGGATCATCGCCTCGTGAACCATGGTCAGTTCCAGGTGGGTCGCGGGATTGTCGACCGGAATTCGTCCATTTTCGGCGAGCGCGACGATGATGAGCGCAACCAGCGCCATGCCGAGCGAGACGCGCAGGCCCACATTGCTCGAGACCATATAGGCCGCGACTGTCGACAGCTGGGTCGAACCCGCGACCAGCGCGAGGGTGAACACGATCACGATCATCGCCGGCTCCGCCAGCGCGCCGAACAGAGCCTCGCGGCTCGAACCGAGGCCGCCGAAGCTGGTTCCGACGTCGAGCCCCGCGAGCGCGAGAAAGAACCGCGCCGCGCCGAGGAGCGCGATGATGGCGATGAGATCAGCCGACCATGAGAAGAGAAGCCCTGTGGCGAATGTCGGAACGAGAGCGGCCGCGACCCAGGTCGCAGCGAACACCAGATAGGGCACGAAGCGAAACAGCCACGAGGCGGTGTCGGCGACGACCGCCTCCTTGCGGGCAAGACGGATCAGGTCCCGGTAAGGCTGGATGAGCGGCGGTCCTCGTCGGCGCATGAGGCGCGCCTTGGTCGCGCGCACGAGGCCGGTCAGCAGCGGCGCCACGGCGATGACCAGGGTCATCTGCAACAGTTGGAAGGCAAGGTCGACGATCATGGCCAGGACGCAAGCACGACGAGAAGCGTGATCAGCGCGCCGAAGACGACGCTGAGATACTGGCGGATGGTGAGGAACTGAAGGCGGTTCAACTCTACTGCTGCGCGCTCGACGCTGTTCGCGAGCGGCGCATAGATGAGATCCCAGATCCTGTCGCCGAGCGTGAGCTCAAACCGCGCGGGCCGCGTCTCGCCCGGCTCCGGCATGTCGATATGCTCGCGGGTGACAAAGGCGAGGCGGCCGAACACGCGCCGGATCGGTTGGGCAAAGCTCTCCGCCGTGTATTGCGTCGCGGGGCTCGAGTCTGGAAAGCCGCAATCCCACGCCGGGGCGCGGCGCAGGGCGTTAGAGGCGATGCGATGGATGACGCTGGCGGCGAGCGAAGCCGAGATGGCGATGAACAGGAACACGAGCAGCCCGTTGTATGAACTGCGGCTTTCCGCGATCGGCGCGACCGAAAGCCAGGCGATTCCGGCTTGAGCCGGCATTCGGCCGCCGACGGCGTCGCTCACTGCCGGCGACAGAGCGTCTATGAAGAGACCCGGAACGACGCCGGCGGCGAGACAGAGAGCCGCAAGCGCGAACATACCCGTAAGAGCAAAGCGATTGGTCTCGTGCGCGTGCTTGGCCGAGTCTGTGCGAGGGCGGCCAAGGAAGGTTATTCCGAACGCCTTGGCGAAGCAGGCGGCGGCGAGCGCGGCCGAGAGCGCGAGCAACGCGCCGACCGCGGGCGCCAATATCTTGAGCACCCAGGACGACAGCTCCGGGCTTAGCAGGATGGCTTGAAACGTCAGCCATTCGGAGACGAAGCCGTTGAATGGCGGCAAAGCCGAGATGGCCGCGCAACCGACGAGAAACGCGAATGCCGTCCGGGGCATATTGTGAATGAGGCCCCCCAGATGCTCCATGTCGCGTTCGCCCGTCGCCGACAGCACGGCGCCCGCGCCGAAGAACAGCAGGCTCTTGAAGAGAGAATGGTTGAACGTGTGCAGCAGCGCGGCGGTCATGGCCAGCGCTGCGGCTGAAGGCATCCCGAACCACTTGAAGGCAAGCGCGAGCCCAAGTCCAATGAAGATGATGCCGATGTTCTCGACCGTATGGTAAGCGAGCAGGCGCTTGAGGTCGTGTTGCATCAGCGCGTAGAGCACGCCGAGCAGGGCGGTGCCCGCCCCGACCATCAGGACCGGCACGCTCCACCACCAACCCTGTGGTCCCGCCAGGTCAAACACGATCCGGACAAAGCCGTAGACCGCGACCTTCGTCATGACCCCGCTCATCAGCGCGGAGACATGGCTCGGCGCGGCCGGATGGGCAAGCGGCAGCCAAACGTGCAGCGGCACAATCCCTGCCTTCGACCCTGCGCCGATCAGGGCCAGGATGAAGGCGAGGCTGGCGACGGCGGGCGTCGGCGCGGCCGCGCGCATGGCGTCAAAGGCGTAGGCGCCGGCAGGACTCGCCAGTAGGGCGAAGGCAAGCAACAGCATGAATGTGCCGAAGCTCGCCATCACCAGGTAGACATAGCCGGCGCGCGCGTTGTCGCCCTCGCGATGGTGGGCCATGACCAACGCCCAGGAGGCGATCGACATGAACTCCCACGACAACAGAAACGCGTAGGCGTCATCGGCCACGAGGACCAGGTTCATGCCGGCGAGGAAGGCCGGAAAGAACGGCAGCACACGCCCCGGCGAATGCTCGTGGCGCGCGGCGCCGAGGCCATAGAGGCTCGCCGCGGCGCCGCCGAGGTTGACGACGACGAGGAAAAACGCCGAGAGCGCATCGACGCGAAAGCGCGCGCCGATCCAGGGCAAGCCGAGCGGCAGAACGAGCGCCTCGCCATTGGCGCGGCCGAGGAGTTCGACAAGGGCGAGGACCAGCATCGCCCCGCAGACCGCCAGCGCTCCCCCGTAGACAAGCGACCCCGCGACGGGTTTCCGCGCCACAAAACCGCCGGCGACGGCAAGTCCGAGCAGGGCGGCGTCGCCCGACAGAAACAGTGCCTCCGCGCTCATCCGGGTCCGCCGCAAAGCCGCCGGACCATACCCCTGCTCATCGCCTGCCCACCCTGATCCTCAACGAATCGGCCACTCTTGACCGAAGGAACGTTAACAGAAATTAGTCGCGAGTTAAGCGACGCTTCTCAGCAGAGCCAGAAGCTCGCGATGCATCGCTTCGTTGCCGCAGCAAATCGAGCCGGTCTCGAGGAAATCGGCCTCGCCGTCAGCGCCGGTCACGAAGCCGCCGGCCTCACGGATCAAAAGCGTGCCCGCGGCGATGTCCCACGAATTGAGACCGCGCTCCCAGAAGGCATCGAAGCGGCCGGCCGCGACATAGGCGAGATCGAGCGAGGCGCATCCCATCCGGCGCACGTTGACGACGCGCATCATGACCGCGGCGAGCTCCGCCTTGAACCGCGGATGCTGGGCCGCCTTGCCAAGGTGGGGAATGCCGCAGCCGAAAAGAGCCTGCGACAACTCCGTGCGGGCGGCGACCCGCAGTCGGCGATTGCGGCCGAACGCACCCTGTCCCTTCTCGGTCACGTACATATCGTCGTCGGCGGGATTGTAGATGACGCCGGCGACGATCTGTCCTTCGCGCTCGAGCGCGATCGAGATCGCGAAGATCGGAATCGCGTGCAGGAAATTCGTCGTCGCATCGAGCGGATCGATATGCCAGGTGTGGCTCTTGTCGGTTCCCTCGATGCGCCCGCCCTCTTCCATGACAAAGCTGTAGCCCGGCCGCGCCTTCGCGAGTTCCTCGTAAAGCGTTTTCTCCGCGCGCTTGTCGGCGAGGCTGACGAAATCGCCGGTTCCCTTCATCGACACCTGCAACTGGCCGATCTCGCCGAAGTCGCGCTTGAGGCCGCGCCCCGCCTTGATCGCGGCGTTGGTCATCACGGTCATCAAGGCGGAGCGGATCATGATCATGGGTCCGTGGCGACGAAGGCGAGCGGAGGTTTAGGGGATGCGCCGGAGCGAGGCAACATCGCGCAGCGACTCAGTAGAGATAAGGGATGAGCCGCCACGTGCGCGTGCGATAGGCGTCGTATTCGGCGCCGAACGTCTCCTGAAGCAATCGCTCCTCGGCCCCGATCCGCGCAAGCACGAAAATGAGCATCAGCACGGCGATGAAGACCCCGACGCCGGCGCGAAACGCCAGTCCCCAACCAAGCGCGGTGATGAAAAGGCCGAGATAGCTCGGATGGCGAATGACGCCGTAAATCCCGCCGGTGACGAGTCGATGACCAGGCTGGATTGCCACAAGGCCGCTGAAGCGGCGCCGGAGCACGAAGACCGGCGCGAGCCTTAGGACCCCGCCGAGCGCATAGAGCGCGACGCCGAACCACCGGACGCCTTCGCCGCCGAATGTCAGAATATCGTGCTGGTCCGTGTAGGCGGGCAGATAGGCGTCGGCGAAGCCGAGCACGCCAAGCGCCCCAATCACCCAACGGTTCGAGCGGTCTTCGCGCACGCCGGACCCAATGTGTCCTTCGGTGAACAGCGAGGCGACGCCAAGCGCGATCGTGACCGCCGTCAACGCGATCAGCGGGAGATGCGAAAAGAACCGGCTTGCGCCGCCGGTCCCCGCGATGGCGAGGCCGAGATAGACAGCGAGGCTAACGATTGTGAATAGCGCGAGCCGCGGGGTGGCCAAAGCGTTCTCCGCACGAGCAGCCGGTCGGTGATTTTACCATGGCCGGTTGGCATGGCGCTTGCAATTCATCGCAGGCCGGACGATTTGTGGGCACGCTCCCGGCCCGCCGGCGGGCCGAGCGGGACGTAGGACATGCTTTCCGACATCGAAATCGCGCGTGCGGCGAAGCTGAAGCCGATCACGGAAATCGCCGCCAGGATCGGAGTCCCGGCATCGGCTCTCTACGCCTACGGGCCCTCGATCGCCAAGATCGATGCAAATTTCCTCGAGAGCCTCGCGGACCGGCCGGACGGCAAGCTGATCCTCGTGACTGCGATCAGCCCGACGCCGGCGGGCGAAGGCAAGACGACGACGACCGTCGGGCTCGCCGACGCGCTGAACCGCATCGGCAAAAAGGCGATGATCTGCTTGCGCGAACCCTCGCTCGGACCCTGCTTCGGCATGAAGGGCGGCGCGGCCGGCGGCGGCTATGCCCAGGTCGTGCCGATGGACGCGATCAATCTCCATTTCACCGGCGACTTCCACGCAATCACGGCGGCGCACAATCTCCTGGCGGCGATGGTCGACAATCACGTCTATTGGGGCAACGCGCTGGGGCTCGATCTCCGCCGCATTCTGTGGCGCCGCGCGCTCGACATGAACGACCGGGCGCTGCGCGAAACGGTGATCGGGCTAGGAGGCCCAGGCAACGGCTTTCCGCGCCAGGACGGCTTCGACATTACCGTCGCCTCCGAGGTGATGGCGGCCTTCTGTCTTGCGGCGAACCTTAAAGACCTGGAGCAACGTCTCGGCCGGATGATCGTCGGCAGAACCTACGACAAGCGCCCCGTCACGGCGAGCGGCCTCAAGGCCGAGGGGGCAATGACCGTTCTGCTCAAGGACGCGTTGAGGCCCAATCTCGTGCAGACCCTCGAGGGGTCGCCGGCGCTCGTCCACGGCGGCCCGTTCGCCAACATCGCCCATGGCTGCAATTCGGTGGTCGCAACGCGTGCCGCCCTCAAGCTCGCCGACTATGTCGTGACCGAGGCCGGTTTCGGCGCCGACCTTGGCGCGGAAAAATTCTTCGACATCAAATGCCGCAAGGCCGGGCTTGAGCCGGCCGCGGCCGTTATCGTGGCGACCGTGCGGGCGCTCAAGATGCATGGCGGAATGGCCAAAGACGCGCTCGGCGCCGAAAACCTGAGGGCGCTCCACGCAGGTCTCGCCAATCTCGCGCGCCATATCGCCAGCATGCGCAAGTTCGGCGTGCCGATCGTCGTCGCCATCAATCGCTTCAGCGCCGACACGGAGACGGAGCTCGATTTCGTCAAGACCGCGGTCAGGGACGAGTTTCAGGTGAAGACGATCGTCTGCGAGCACTGGGCGCGCGGCGCAGCGGGGTGCGAGGATCTGGCCCACGCCGCAGCCGGGCTTGCCGACAGCGGCTCGGCTCGCTTTCGTCCGCTTTATCCCGACACGATGAGCCTATGGGACAAGACGCGCACGATCGCGCAGGAGATCTACGGCGCCGACGACATTGCAGCCAACGATTCTGTGCGCCGGCAATTCGATGATCTCGAAGCCGCCGGCTGGGGAAGCCTTCCGATCTGCGTCGCCAAGACGCAATACTCGTTCTCGGACAACCCGGCGCTTGTCGGCGCGCCGAGTGGATTTAAGCCGACGGCACGCGAAATCCGCCTGCGCGCCGGCGCCGGCTTCGTCGTCGTTCTGATGGGCGACATAAGGACGATGCCGGGCCTGCCGCGAAGCCCGGCGGCGGAACGGATTCGCATCGTCGACGGCGAGATCGAAGGCCTCTTCTGAAGGTACGCGAAACCCGCTTTAGCGCGGCGCCGGCGCGTCCTCGCGCATCAGCTTCTCGGCCTTCAATGTTCGCCACAACGCGGTCGGAATCTTGGCGCTCATCATCACGGCGTTGCGTTTAGCTTCACTCGCGCGCTGCGCGCCGGCGATGACGCTGACCACCGCCGGATAGCCGAGTGGAAAGCGCAAGGCCGCTTCCGGCAACTTGATCTTGAAGCTCTTGCACACCAGCTGAATGCGCCGCACACGCTCCTTCACCTCCTCCGGCGCGGGCCCGTAATTGTAGTGCGCGTCGGCCTTCACGCCGGTCGCAAGAATGCCGGAGTTGAACGGGCCGCCGACCACGACGCCGATGCCCTTCTGCGAGCAAAGCGGCAGGAAGCTCGCGAGCGCTTCCTGCTCGAGCAGCGTGTAGCGTCCAGCGAGAAGGAACACGTCGAAGTCTCCGGCGCGAGTCAGGGTCTCCGCGACCTCCCATTCATTGATCCCGGCGCCGATCGCCTTGATCGCTCCTGCGGCGCGCATTTCGTCGAGCGCCCGGTAGCCGCCGTTCATGAATTCCTTGATGCGCGCATTGGCGGCTTCCCTGCTGCCGTGCGTGAATGCGTCGACGTCGTGGACGTAGACGATATCGATCTCGTCAAGGCCGAGGCGCTCGAGCGAGAATTCGAGCGAACGCTTCACCCCGTCGTAGGAATAGTCGTATCGCACGCGTCGCGAGGGCGTTTCGAAGAAAGCGCCGGCGCCGTCTTGCCGGGAGCGTTCCTGCGACCTGCAGAGTTCGAGGAGGCGGCCGACCTTGGTCGAGATCAAGAAGGATTCGCGCGGCTTCGGCCGCAAGAATCCATTGAGCCGGGTTTCGGACAACCCGAGGCCATAGAGCGGCGCGGTGTCGAAGTAACGGCAGCCGGAAGCCCACACGGTTTCGAGCATCAACCGCGCTTCCTTCTCGGTCATCGGCCGATAGAGGTTGCCGAGCGGCGCTCCGCCAAAGCCGAGTTCGGTGAAGTGCAGCTCCGCTCCTCGACGCGTCGTCAATTTTCTCGTGCGCGCGCTTCGCCCATTCGTGGTCGTCGCCATCGGCACCGCCCCTCCCCGTCACCCAGGCATTAGAAAGCCGCTGTGCGCCTGCGGCAACGCCAGCCTGCGCCTACGCTCCAGAAGCGACGGCGCGATCTGCGTCCCAAAGATGACCGGGATCACAGCAAACTCCGCGGCTTTCTTGCCAAGTGAAAGAAATTGTTGAGCACCGGATGCGGCGAGTCAAGCGATGCGGCTGCGTTCTCGGCGCTCTCGGCTTCACCCGCGTTAGTTTCGAATTATTGTTTTCGCCGGATCGGCGCGAAGCCCATCGAAAGCCTTCGCCTCGACCGCGTCATTTCGTCTCATCCTCGCGCAGCCTCCAGGCCCGGTCGCCGCGCTCGATGACCTGACGTAATCGCTCGAGGCTCGGATCGCCAGGAGCTCGCGCCTCGAGATCGGCGAGAATCCGTCCCAGTGCGACGCGCGCTGTCGGCCAATCGTAACCGCCTTCCTTCGACAACCGGCGCGCGTGGCGGATCGTTCGCCGCACAATCTCAGCCACCGAGGCGCCCATCACGCATCTCACTTCTCTCCGGTGCAACCCTTGAAAGAACAGGGCAAATGCGGCGCCAGCGACCGCGCCCGAGTCTCGTGCCAATTTGGCGCAGGCGCCGCAGCGTCGTCGCCTGCCCTAACGCATTCTCGCGCGTCAATATTGGAAAACGGGCGACGCGGGGCGTCCCCGACGATAACGACTGTCTCGGCGCTCGTCCGCTACGCTGGCGCACGCTGGCTGTAGCCGAGGTGCTCGTTCAGTCGCTCGATCAGGCTCTGAGCGGCGTTGGGGATGATCGTGCCGGGGGGAAAGATCGCCTCCGCCCCGGCGGCGCGAAGCGGTGCGAAATCCTGTTCGGGGATGACGCCGCCGACTACAATCATCGTCTTTCCCATCCCGACCTTGTCGAGAGCGCTCTTCAGCGCGGGAACAAGCGCGAGATGGCCCGCGGCGAGCGAGGAGACGCCGACGATATGGGCCTTGCTTTCGGCCGCCTGCGCCGCAACTTCCTCGGGCGTCGCGAACAGGGGTCCGATCTTCACGTCGAAGCCCAGATCGGCGAAGGCCGAGGCGATGATCTTTTGCCCGCGGTCGTGACCATCCTGACCCATCTTGGCGACAAGTATCCGAGGCCGATGGCCCTCGTTTTCGGCGAAGGCGCGGGTCAATTCGATCACGCGCTCGTTTGCTTCCGCCGCCGGCCCCGCCTCGGCGAGATAGACGCCCGAAATCGCCCGGATTTGCGCGACATGGCGGCCGAAGGCCTTCTCCATCGCCAGCGAGATTTCGCCGACCGTCGCCTTGGCCCGAGCCGCCTCAACGGACAGTTGCAGCAGGTTGGCCTTGCCGCGGGCGCCGTTGGTCAGCGCTTCGAGAGCGGATCGCGCCGCCGCTTCGTCGCGCTCGGCGCGCAGGCGCTTGAGCTTCTCGATTTGCATTGCGCGCACTGCCGCTGCGTCAACTTTCAGGACGTTGAGATCGCGCTCGATGGTCGGGGCGAAGGCGTTGACGCCAATCACCGTCTGCCGGCCGGAATCGATGCGCGCCTGCGTGCGCGCCGCGGCCTCCTCGATGCGTCGCTTCGGCAGGCCCTGCTCGATCGCCTTGGCCATTCCGCCGAGGCCCTCGATCTCGTCGATATGGCTCTCAGCCCTCGCCGCCAGTTCCGCGGTCAGTCGCTCGACATAATACGAGCCGCCCCACGGATCGATGATGCGGGTCGTCCCGCTCTCCTCGATCAGGAAGAGCTGGGTGTTGCGGGCGATGCGGGCGGAGAACGGCGTCGGCAGCGCGAGCGCCTCATCGAGCGCGTTGGTGTGCAGCGACTGGGTATGCCCCTGGGTCGCCGCCATCGCCTCGATCTGGGTGCGCACGATGTTGTTGAACGGGTCCTGCGCCGTCAGCGACCAGCCCGACGTCTGGCTGTGGGCGCGAAGCGGCAGCGACTTGTGCGACTTCGGTCCGAAGCCTTTGACCAGTCCCGCCCACAATTTGCGCGCCGCCCGCAGCTTCGCGACCTCCATGAAGAAGTTCATGCCGATCGCCCAGAAGAACGACAGCCGCGGCGCGAATTGATCGACGCTCATCCCCGCGGCGATCCCGGCGCGCACGTATTCGACGCCGTCGGCGAGCGTGTAGGCGAGTTCGAGATCCTGCGTCGCGCCCGCCTCCTGCATGTGATAGCCGGAGATCGAGATCGAGTTGAATTTTGGCATGTTCGCGGCGGTGAAGGCGAAGATGTCGGCCACGATCCGCATCGAGGCGGCGGGCGGATAGATATAGGTGTTGCGGACCATGAACTCCTTGAGAATGTCGTTCTGGATGGTCCCCGACAGCGCCGCCATCGGAACGCCCTGCTCCTCGGCCGCGACGATGAAGAGGGCGAGGACTGGCAGAACCGCGCCGTTCATCGTCATCGACACGCTCATCGAATCGAGCGGGATGCCGGAGAAGAGCGTGCGCATGTCATAGATCGAATCGATCGCCACGCCCGCCATTCCGACGTCGCCTGCAACTCGCGGATGGTCGGAATCGTAGCCCCGATGCGTCGCCAGATCGAAGGCGACCGAGAGTCCCTTTTGGCCGGCGGCGAGATTGGCGCGATAGAAGGCGTTCGATTCCTCCGCGGTCGAGAACCCCGCATATTGGCGGACCGTCCACGGCTGATTGACGTACATGGTCGGATAGGGTCCGCGCAGATAGGGCGGGAGTCCGGGCCACTCGTGCGAGAAGTCGAGCCCGGCGCGATCGTCCGGCCCATAGGACGATTTGACGTCGATGCCCTCCGGCGTCGTCCAGACGCGCGCTTCGTTGAGCCCTTGCAGTTGGGAAGCGGCTTCGAAGGACACGCTGGCGAAGTTGGGAATCCGGCTCATGATGCTCGCCCCGCGCTTCGGGCTCCAAGGCGCCGATAAAGGCCCTCAAGCGCCGCGGCCGCGTCGCCGCCCGCGAAGATGAACTCGTCGACTCCCGCAGCCCGCAAGCCCGCCTCGGCGTCCTTGGGACGGCCGGCGAGGCAGAGGCCCTTGACGCCAGCCGCCTTGATCGCCGCGGCAAAGGCTGCTCCCCCGGCCGCATAGGCCTTGTCGTCGCCGCAGAGGCAAGCAAGAAATGCGCCGGTCGCCCTCAGCCGTTTGATCGCAGAGTCGGGCGTTTCGGCCTCTCCTTCGTAGACCGGCTCGATCCCGCCCGCCTCTAGCCATTCGCGCATGAAGGCGACGCGGCGGCGATGCGAGGGCTCGGGCCCGAGCGCGACGAGCAAGACCTTCGGCCGCGCCCCGGACGCCTCGAAAATGGCGTCGGATTGAGCGCGCAACGCTTCGAACGGTTCGGCGAGCCGCATCGGCGCGAGCGCGCCTTCGCCCGCCGCCGCCCATTCGCGCTCGGGCGCGCCGGGCGCGAGTTCGACTGGAGTCTCGGCGAGGTCAGCATGCGCGCTGACGCCGGTGATCGGCGCTTTGAGCCACGCGACATCGCGCCTCAGCTGAGACGCGCTTTCGGCGACCCGATGCTGGAACGCGCCGCGCGCCAGCGTCTCGGCCAGGCCGCCCTCAGCTTCCATCTCCTGGAAGAGCGTCCAGCCCTTGTCGCAGAGCGCCCTCGTCAGCGCCTCGAAAGCGCCGGCTCCGGCGGCCGGGTCTGCGACAAAGCCGAGATGGGATTCGCGCATGAGAATGAGCTGGCCATTGCGCGCGAGACGCCGCGCGAGACTGTCGGGAAGGCCGACCGCGAGCGTGTGCGGCAGGACGCTGACGCTGTCGGCCCCGCCGAGTCCGGCTGAAAACGCCGCCATCGCCCCGCGCATCACGTTCACGTAAGGGTCGCGCGCCGTCATCATCCGCCACGCGCTCTCGGCCTGGACCGTCGCGGGTCGGGGTTGGAGGCCGCACGCTTCCTCGACTCGCGCCCACATCAGCCGAAGAGCGCGAAATTTCGACAGCGTGACGAATTCGTCCGCATCGGCTGCGAGGCGGAAGGCGATCCGCTGGCGCGCCTCGTCAAGCGGAGCGCCTGTCGCGCGCAGCGCGCGCAAAAGGCCGACGGCGGCGCCGAGCGCGAAGGCGAGCTCCTGGCCGGGCGCGCCGCCCGCCGCGTGCGTCGATCGCGCGTCGGCGACGACGAGCGGCCCGGCGAACCCTTTCGCTCTCAGGGCAAGCGCCGCGCCGATGAAGGGTTCGACCTCAGCGGCCCAGTCGGCGGGAAAGGGCCTGAAGGAAGAAGCCGCGTAGGGATCGAGTCCGAACGACACGTCGCAATCGGCGGGACGCGCGCCCGAGCTTTCGACGAGCGCCGCGAAATTCCGCGCGTGATCCGCGCCGGCGCGGCCAAGATCCAGTTCGAAGCGCAGCCCCTGATCGAACCGCACGCCGTTGAACGCAGCGTGCAGGGTCGCAGGATCGGACCGCCTGAGGCCAAATCCGTACGCGCCGACCGCGTCGGCGAACACGACCTGCAGGCCGTCCGCGCCGCCGGCGATGTCGTCCAGGGCCTGGGCGTTGGCCTCGCCGGCGTCAGGGTGGTCGAGTCGGGCGATCACCCGCCAGGAGCCGTCTGTCCGGAGCGGCCGGGGCCCCTCGCAGGGCGGATAGAGCGGCTCGATCCGGATGCCGCCGGCTGTGCTCGAGGCGAGCGTGTCGATGCGCGCCCCTTTCAGCGCGGCTTCGGCCGCTTTCCGCCAGTCGGCCTCGCTCCAGGCCGGAAATGCGCCCGCATCCGCGCGCAACGTCCAATCTCCTTCAGATGAACTGTGACAGGCCGGGAATTGAGGCGGTGATTTCTCCGACCGTCTGATCGCCTGCAACTTCGCGCGCATAGGCGAAGACTTCATGGCCCGCGGTCTGCATCTGATCCATGCTGAGCCCGAGGCCCATCAATTCGCCGCCGAGCTCCATCAGTCCGCCGCCGCCCATCGCGCCGGTTGCGACGCCCATCAGCCCTTTGAGGCCATAGCCCATGCCTTCGCCGCCTGTCGACGCGCCCGAGGCGATGATCGCCTGCAACTCCGGCGCCTTCTCGAACAGATCGCGGACTCCTTCTTCGGACGCCTCGCGCTGGATGAAATCGGCGATCAGGGCCACGGCCTTGCGCGCGACCTCGGGAGACAGATTCGCCGCCGTGGCGACGCGGGCAATCAGATTATCCATGCAAGACTCCTTGGACGCGCTGGACGCGCGGGCTCTCTCGCCGCTCGCGCCGCCGAAATCAAGCGCGAGCGACAGTGTACGCCCAAGGCGCGCGAAGCGGAATGGCGGACGGCGCGGGGACTTGTCGCAGAG
>Ga0209656_10001965_pt1 | contig 13420 bp, 20 predicted proteins | sample BogFormECP12_OM2_FD_188239 | JGI IMG/M metagenome (GOLD analysis project Ga0209656, IMG submission 188239) | Bog forest soil microbial communities from Calvert Island, British Columbia, Canada - ECP12_OM2 (SPAdes) (version 2) | ecosystem: Environmental > Aquatic > Freshwater > Wetlands > Bog ... | reverse complement strand
AACTCCCCGGGGGGTTAATATTTTACCAGTCCGGATTGATCACCGAAGCTGATGGACAACACGCTTTTCCATTAGTGACCGCGCAGAAACCCGCTTCATTCTCCCTCAGTTTTCGTCCCCAGTCTCATCAGACTCCCTGGGAGCCCCATTTTACTTACTGGCCTTGAGCGGCCGGGCGGCGGCGCCGAGTCCAGGAAGCCAGCAGCCGGCGGGCACAGACGATCGCCTCGTGGATTCACGCCGTGGACGCTAACTTAATCTCCCTGGATACCGAGCCGATCGTCGTGGTCGATGAAAGCTCGATGCTGGATCTTCCCACGACTTATCGGTTACTGCGCCGGCTCCAACCCGGCTGCCGGCTGCTACTACTCGGTGATCCTGGTCAATTGCCGCCGATCGGATTTGCCTTGGTGTTTCATGCGCTGGTTCAGGAAACGGCAATTCCGCAGGTCGGACTGACCGAAATCATGCGCCAGGCAGACGCTACCGGTATTCCCAGGGTTGCCAAAGACATTCGCGAAGGCCGTATCTCCAATCTTCCAGAATATCGCGCCTGGGGAGCGGCGTTTCCTTTATCGAATGTGCCGCAGAGGAGATTGTGGACGTCTTGCTGGATGTGGCTAACGATTTAGGCGGTGTGGACGCCTGTCGCATTGTCGGAGCGGTTAAGAACGGGCCTGCCGGCGTCAAGACCATCAACCACACGTTCCACGCGCTCTTAACTTCCGGCAAACGATGCATCCACGGGTACGCGGTTGGGGAACCGGTAATCTGGTTGCGCAACAACGCCGATATTGGTCTGCTTAACGGGAGCCTGGGGGGTCGTGGTTCGGGCCGACAGCGAACTAGTAATCGAATGGGAGGGCGAGGGCGAAAAGGTCATTGATCCGGCCCGGCTGGAAGACATGGCGCTTGCCTACGCGGTTACCACCCATAAAGCCCAGGGGAGTCAATTCCCCAGGGTCGTCATCCCTGTTTATTACAGCAAACTCCTTGAGCGTACCCTGCTCTATACGGCAGTGACGCGCGCCCAGCTGCAAGTCGTGCTCGTTGGCGATCGCCGTGCCTATGAAGAAGCCATCACGAATCCGCCCAATCCGTCATTGCGCCAGACAGCGATCGGAACCCATTTGGCACGCCATTTTTGCGCTTCTAATTGAAGACTGGCGCGGAATTTTGAGACGAGGAAGTCTACGGAGTACTCACAGACCTCGATCGCGTTTATCCGCGAAGTCCCATTTCCTCCGAAGTGGTTTCCAATCGGCAGGTGGGGCGCCCTTGGCCATGGATGCTATCTGGTTGTTGATGGGCACTTCGGCAATGATCGAATACACAGCCGCTAACAGCCACAAAAAAGCTGAGGTAGTAATCAAACCTGGTAAGTGATCGGATTGATGCCATTGGATCATAGCCACGGTTACGGTTAGCAAGATTACAAGAACGTACCAGAAGGGCATGACCTTCCCCAGCACCCGAGCCAGGGCACTCGCAACTGGCAGGTGGACATCATCCGGGAGCCGATCGAGAGCCGGGTGAACAAACGCGGCAATGGCCAGTTCATTCCCAACCAACAATCCAGCGACAAGGACCGCAGCGACATTCAGTATTTCCATCATCAGTTCTGCCTTTGCTACTTCTTCTTGCCTGATGTCGGAACTGACGACACAGCAGGTTTCTTCTGATTGCTGGCCTTCTTCGCGCTGTGTTGAGCCTGTTGTTTTTGCTTATTTTTCGGATTTGAATCGCCCATAGGCGAACACCGTAGCGCACTACGACCGATTTGACCTACCTCTATCGTTCCCGACGCAACCGCCGCAGCAAATCCTTCGCAAAGAGGATTCCTAAACTTTGAGTATCAAGTCGCAGTATTTATTGAGACTTCAGGTTTAGTTCGCTCAGCAAGGTCCGCAATGGGCTGGCAATTTTGCCCCGCTGCCAGACAATGAACAAATCCCAGGTTGCACCCGCGTCAGCGATGGGAACCATTACCACGTTCGGAACTTTCAGGTGAGAAATGAAGGCTGGTTGAATCGAAATCGCTTCTTCATTCGCTGCCAGGGCGAGAGATTCCACAAGACCATTTGCTTGGTCAATGGTGGCCAGGCGGGGACGGAAGCCGCCATACTTGCGGCAGAACTGAATGATCCTCTGGGCGTATCCCGGCACCGCATCGTCCGATCCCCGCACGAACGTTTCGCCCTTTAATTGTGAAAGAGACACTTGTCTTTCGGTCGCGAATCGGTGGCTGACGGGAAGCGCAACAAGGCTCCTAACAGTCGCCAATTTACGAGCATAGAAATCGCGCGAGAGCAGGTCTATACCGTGCAAGGTCAATGCTAAATCAATTTTACCTTGCCGTAATGCGATAATCATCTCGCCGGGCGTTTGATCGAGCATTTTGACTTTCAGCCTCGGATAAGCGCGCCGCAGCACGGCCAGAGCCGGCGCAAGATACTCCTGGACGGCCGACGCAATATAGCCAATACGCAATCGTTCACTTTCTCCGCGAACCAGCCGGCGGACTTCAGCCATGGTGGAATCATAATCTGCCAGCAGCGTTTTTGCCCTTTCGGCAAGGGCATGTCCTCCGTTCGTGGGACGCACCCCGGCCGATGTTCGTTCCAAAACGCGCCCACCGAGATCGAGTTCGAGTGATTGCATCTGTCGCGTGATGGCGGACTGAGAAATGCGCAGACGGTCAGCCGCACGACGGAGGCTGCCTTCCTCGAGGACCACTAAGAACAAGCGAAGCTTTTCCAGCACGATTAAAATAGTGATGCCAAATCCGCATCACGGCAATCACGAACCAGCATTTTCCGCAAGGCTCGAGAAGGCGTACGCTGGCATTGATAATGAAATGAAAGGAGGTCAGTTATGGAAGTAGGATTTATAGGCGCCGGTAACGTAACGCGCACAATCGGCCGCCATTTGATAAATGCGGGTCATGCCGTTGTCGTATCCAACTCCAGAGGCCCGGAAACGCTGGGCGAATTCGTCGCTGAACTGGGTCCGGGCGCCCGCGCGGGGACCAAACAACAGTCAGCCGACTGCGATATGGTGATTCTCGCGACGCGCTGGGTGAATGTTCCTGAAGCGCTTGCAGGCATTGATTGGCAAGGACGAATACTGGTAGATGCGACCAACGCGCATATGGATTCCAAACCCGATCTCAGCCTGGCGGGAGTCACCCGGTCGCGGGCCGCGTTAAAGGGGCGCACCTCGAGCGAGATTGTCGCCGAGATGGCCATTGGTGCCCGGCTTGTAAAATCCATCAGCAACATGCCGATGTCCTGGATACAGGACTTTTCGCCGAACAAACCTCGCACCGTCCTTTTTACATCGGGTGACGAAACAGAAGCTAAACAGCGTGTAATTGAGTTGATCAACAGCACCGGACTGGTCGCCATTGACCTCGGATCTCTTCGAATGGGCGGTGTGATGCATGAGATCGGCGCACCGCTATCCGGCATTGAGTTTCACTTTGTCCAACGTCTTCATCGCCGCTGAGAATGGAGAGAGTATGAAAACCACGACATCGGATCTGTCACGATTTCCGATTTGGACCAACCGAACTATTTCAAAACTGGAAAATTATGAAAACTCAACATTTCTTTATTGATCTAACTCAACGCCCACCCCGAAGCTTTCGCGTTCGTTTGGGCAACTACGTGGTTTTGGCCCGCATGCTCGATAAGGGCCGGGCGACCCTCGCCGGGAAGAATGGCGAATATATATATAATTCCCCAACCGACCAACGCCTGGTGCAATTTCTTGGCTTCGATCCCGATGCCTTGTTGAAAGAATTGGCAGCCGGCAAAGGTGACGGGGAAATGCTCGAATGGGTTCAGGCCCATTCCAAGACCCCGCGCTCTCCATGGGAAATCGAGGCCTGGTCTGCTTTCATGGACAAACGCGCGCCTGACAGCGACGCCGAAACACTTGCGTTCTTTGCTGAACACCTGGGCCGGCTTTCCAAAACCCGGGAAGACGTCAAAACCTTGTTCGAATTCGGCGAACTCGATGACTATGTCAGCTTTGGAGGAAAAGCGTAAATCTCACATTCTCAAAAATAACGAAGAACAAAAAAATATGAGTAATAACCATGTCCAGATTGTGAAGGATTTTTTTGCAGCAATGGGACGCGGCGATAAGCAAGGTCTGCTGGCGTTGTCTGCCGAAGATATTGAATGGATCATTCCGGGCGAGGGCTGGCCGCTGGCCGGCACGCACCGCGGGCACGCGGGATTGGCCGATTTGCTTCAGAAGGCTTCCGAAACGGTGGAAACTTCATACCCAGAGCCCTTTGAATTCGTAGCGCAGGGAGACCGAGTTCTGGTCGTCGGCTTCGCTAGGGGGAAAATCATAGCCACGAGTAAGACGTTCGAGGACGATTGGGTCTTCGCCATTACCGTTCGAAATGGCAAACTGACGAACATCCGGGAGTATATCGACACGCAAGCACTGGCGCGGGCCTCCGAGAAGAGGCTTGGTAATGAAGAAATCATCAGAAAACTCTATGCTGCCGCAGAGGGGCAAGGAAAGGATATCGAGAAGTTTGTCTCCTTTTTCTCGGAGGAAGGATACATGTACGACATTCCTTCCGGCACAAAGTTTCGCGGGAAGGCCATTGGTGACTCTATTGCCGCCTTTGCAAGTGCATTTCCTGATGTCCACCGTGAGTTATTTAGCATCTACGTCGCGGAGAACGTCGTCGTCGTCGAGCTTAGAATTCGGGGAACGCATAAAGGTGAGCTGGCCCTTGGTTCTAAGACTATAGCTCCCACGGGCATGGCAATAGATGTCCCGTGTTGCGATGTTTTTCACCTCGAGAGTGGAAAGGTCATATCCTTTAATTGCTACAATGCGGTTTCCGTAATGCAGCAACAACTTGGCCTTGTCAGCAACTGATCGGGCCCGGGAATACGTCAAAACCTTGCTCGCATTCGGCGAACTCGATGACTATGTCAGCTTTGGAGGAAAAGCGTAAATCCCACATTTTCAAAATAACGAAGAACAAAAATAAAAGAGAAAATACATGAGTAATAATCACGGACAAAAATTGGCGGGAAAAATTGCAGTCATTACGGGGGGATCGAGCGGCATGGCACTTGAGACGGCGAAACTGTTCGTCGAAGAGGGGGCCTACGTGTTCATCACCGGCCGGCGGCAGGAGGTACTCGACGAGGCGGTGAAGGCGATTGGCCGCAACGTGACCGGCGTTCGCGCCGACTCCGCCAACTTGGCGGACCTCGACCGGCTCTACGAGAAGGTGAAATCCGAAAAGGGCCACATCGACATCGTCTTCGCCAGCGCCGGCGGCGGAGAAGTCGACAAGCCGATAGGGTTGATCTCGGAGCAGTTGGTCGACGATACGCTCAATCTCAACGTCCGCGGTACGCTGTTCACCGTCCAAAAGGCGCTACCCCTGATGCGCGAGGGCGGCTCGATCATCCTCAACGCCTCGAACGCGCACCTCAAGGGATATGCTGGAGCAAGCTTGTACGCGGCTACCAAGGCGGCGGTCAGGTCGTTCGCGCGAAGCTGGACGAACGACCTGAAGGACCGAAAGATCCGGGTGAACAGCATTAGTCCGGGAGCGATCGGTGACACGGCGGCCTTCGCCCAAATTTCTAAGGAGTTGACGGACTTCTTCGTCTCGCTGGTTCCGTTGGGACGCTTCGGGCTTTCTAAGGAGATCGCGGCTGCGGTCCTCTATCTCGCCTCGGACGACAGTCGTTTCACGACGGCCATCGATCTTGTTGTCGACGGGGGCATGTCGCAGGTCTGACCCCGGCGCGGTCCCGCGGCTGGCCCTCCGGCCCCGCCAGTCGCGGGACCAGCAGACGCATATGAACACAGCAAGAGCTGGCAATATGAAAAAGTGTGGGATCGTCCCGGGTGCCAAGATGCGGCTGGCCTGCCTGAACGTTGGGCTTATACTGCTGGCGTCGTCGCCACTCCTCGCGAACCCAGCGCCCGCGTCTCAGGTCGCTGAATCATCGGTATCCAAGTCGGCGACGATCTCCTTGGACGGCCACACACTTCGCTATGTGGCGACCACCGGCACCATTCCCATCCGCAGTGCCGACGGCGAGATTGCCGCCGAAATGTTCTACGTCGCCTACACGGTCGCACCGGAAGCGGGCGCTCCTCCCCGGCCGGTGACGTTCGCCTTCAATGGCGGACCGGGAAGCTCATCTGCGCCTCTGCTGCTAGCCGCGATCGGCCCGGTGCGCGTCGACCTCGACCTGCCTCAGCCAACGCCCGCGTCCGGCGCTTCGCTGGTAACGCTATCGCCGAATGACGCGACCATCCTCGACCAAACGGATCTCGTGTTTCTGGACGCCGTCGGCACCGGCTATTCACACGCCGTCGGCAAGGCATCGGATCGTGATTTTTGGGGAGTCGATGAGGACATCGAGTCCTTTTCCAGGGCGATCACAGGCTGGTTGGGAGCGAACAAGAGATGGACGTCGCCGGTTGCGATCGTCGGCGAATCCTACGCTGGCACACGGGCGGCCGGCCTTGCCCCATTGCTTCCGCCTGCCGGCGTCCAGTTGCGCGGCGTCGTGCTCATCAGCCCCGGGCTCTCGGCACCAAGCCTCGACCTCTATAGCGACACCTTCTTTGCGACGCTGCTTCCCAGCTACGCTGCGGCGGCCTGGTATCATGGGCGCTTGGCGACCCGTCCGAGCGAGTTGAAGCCGTTCCTTGACGAAGTCAGCCGTTACGCGCTCGGCCCATATCTGTCGGCGCTCGCTCAAGGTGCGAAGCTCGACCCGGCGTCCCGAACGGCCGTGGCGGAGCAGCTTCAACGCTTCACTGGTCTGGATGCAGACTACATCCTGAAGAGCAATCTGCGGATCAACCTCCAGGAGTTCAAAAAGAAGCTACTGAGAATCGTCGTTTGACGATCGGCGAACTGGACGATCGCCAGACCGGCGTCGACCTCGATCCTACGGGTGCTGAGCCCGAAACCGACCCTGCGTCCGTTATTATCAAAGAGAGACTGAGCGCTGCCGCAAACGCGTATTTCGGCGGCGAGCTTGGCTATGTGGCGGACCGGCCTTATCGATACAACTACCCTGCATCGCAGGACGTATAGAACTGGATGCGCGCCAAGCGGGACTACTATCCCTGGGTCGCGAGACCAGCATATGTCGACTTAGCGACTGCAGTGACGCGCTATCCAGCCATCCACGTGACCACTCTGGTGGGCTGTTACGATTTCGCGTCGCCATTTCTTCAGACCGAATACGATCTCGATCACATGCCGATTGATTCACAGTTTTCCGCGAACTTCGAACTAAGGCACTACGAGAGTGGACACATGATGTATGTCGATAAAATCGGCCGACATCAGATGAAGCAGGACTTGGATCGCTTCTTTGACGAACACGTCGTCGAACGACGCGTTGATTGATGGCAATTTAATGGCGGCTCTATTTTTAATGGTCAGCGGAAGCCCCGACGAGGGAGCCTCAATGCGAAGCTCGGTCGCCGAGTTCAGGACAGTTGAACGGCATTGCCCCTATTAACATGATGAAACCAAAACATTTACTTCACCTGGAAGGAGCCGCAGTTTTTTCGACCGCTTGCCTGTTTTATCAGCAAATTCACGGCAGCTGGCTGTGGTTTGCCTTGCTGCTTTTGACGCCGGACATCTTTATGTTGGGCTACCTGGTTAGCAAGCCGACCGGAGCGGCCATTTACAACTTGGTACACACGTACACCCTGCCACTTCTGCTGCTCTCGGGTTTGTGGCTGGCGGGAGAGAGTACGTATCTGTGGCTGGATCTAAAACTCTAAAACCATGATGAGGCAAGAAAATTTAACCTTGGTGTCGCACACGAGTTGAAACATTTGTAAACTTATTCCCGAAATGGCAACGCAAATGAGCCACATGTTTACAGTTCTTAACACGCCACTAGGCGGCACTTAACCTAAGTTGCATAACCCTAAACGCTTACACACACACTTTGCACATTTCGGTAATGATAAGAAACTCAGAAATCGCGGCTGCTGACCTGACGATCGGTCCTTAAACAGGCCCTGATCCGGAGGCTCGGGTTCGCCTTAACAGTATGGAGAATGTCGGCGTTAAGCCGGTGAAACAGGCGAAGCCAGTGTCTTTAAGATGCATCTTCTTTAACGGAGTCTTCCCTGGTTTAACGTTTAGCCTTGCCTATTGGCTCTGAGCATTGCCATAAAAGGCTTTGTGAAGAGCAGAGCCTTGATCTTTGTGCCAGCATTGCTTGTGGCCTTGGGTGGGTGCGCAACGAACCAACATCAGGCTGATTGCCTGGGCGGCCCGAATGGCGCTCAGGATTTAACACTCGTCCAGGGGCGCAAGATTGTTCATCAGGCGGAGCCGCTGCCTTTAGGGCGAATCGTGTCGAATAAGCCGGGCTATCTCGAGAGTCCTTATGCCCCATACCTTCTGATCGACGTCCGTGGTCTAGAGACTGGGACGGTGGTGGTGGACCCTCTCTGTAAAAAGGGGTTCGTCGTCCCGGAAATGATTTATCTCGTTCCGGTTTACGCCCCGGCAGAGCGAGATGGCAAAACGATTATCGATCGGGGACTGCGCAAGTGAGGCACGTTAAGACAAACCTGTGGCTGTAGGCCCCGATTTGAGTGTTTTGCGGGTTTTACCCCACGCGCGCGGCTCTTGGAATGTGGATCGTCAGAGGTTCGAACAGAGCCGAATTACGCTCCTTGTAAGGCCTCTGTATCCGTGACCGCGCGTTCGAGCCACGGAGAAACCCCAAGTAGCGCGTGCGATCATAGAGCCCCCAAAGCTATTCTGCCCGGTACGGGTTCGTTGGCCAGGGCGGGCAGGCGTGGCGTCTGGAAGGCATCTAGGCGGGCGATGGCAGATTATTACTCGATCGCAACCGCGCAGGTGACGGTTCCCTGCAGTGAAGCGGACTTTCAGGAACTGGGAACCCCTCTCACGGAGGAAGTTCTCGATGATGGAGGTGACCCGGCCTTTCACGGGTACACCGTGGAATACTATGCCGGCGAGGTTTACCTTTATACGGGCGACGAGGATTCCGCTCAGGAAGCCTATTTGCCCAAGAGGTTTCTGACCCGGCTCGGTCAACTGTTAAGAGAGAGACTGAGACGCCCTTCCTCGAAGTGGGCGTGGCCTTTGTGTCCAATAAGCTTCGTCCCGATAGCCATGGGGGTACCCGTTTTCGCATCTATCAAGATGGCACGCTGAAGTGCGCAGCCACTTTTTTCATGGAGGATTTAACTCGGGAAGAGGCGTTAAAGTTGGCGACAGAGCTTGAGGCAAAGTTGAGTGAAGAGAGCCCGAGGCCTGCGCTGGCGGACTTAAACACGGATTCAGATGCCGCTAGAGGAACAGTAGCGTGATCCAATTCTTTATCGGACTCCAACACCCGTCCACCGCGTGGCCGTTCCTCCATTCGATGTTCTCGATTAACACACTTCGCGGCCGAAAACGCCCGTTCAGAACGAATCATTGGCTGCTTGATTCGGGGGCGTTCACGGAGATTTCGAGTTATGGGCGTTGGAGAACAGGTCCAGAAGAGTACGGCGGGGAGATCAACCGATTAAAGGAGGACGGTAATCTCTTAGCGGCTGTTAGTCAGGATTTGCCGTGTGAACCGTTTATTTTAGCAAAATCCGGTCTGACAATGAAAGATCACCAAATGATCACTATTGAGCGGTACAACCGGCTCATCTATTTAACAGACGTATACATTATGCCGGTCCTGCAGGGATACTCCCCGGCCTCTTACTGTGAGCACCTCCATCAATACGGCTCGTTACTAAGCCCCGGCCAATGGGTCGGCGTCGGCAGCGTCTGCACGAGGAACGGCAATCCTAAGCAGATCGAAGACATACTTTTGGCCATTAAGAGCGAGCGGCCGGATCTCCGTTTACACGGCTTCGGACTTAAGCTCGGTGCTTTGCGAAGCAGCACCGTGCGTTCATTACTCCACAGCTCGGATAGCATGGCTTGGAGTTATGCGGGTCGAAAGGAAGACGGAAGCGAACATGATCCCCGGCGGGCTCTTGCCTACGCCGCCAAAATTGAGCCTCTGCTTAATCAGCCAATGTTTATCCAGGAGCAGCTTTTTAAATGGTGGGCCTGACCCGCTCGCACCTGTCTAACAATGGGGAAGCGCAAGCGTTCGGGCGCTCACTCGCTATGGTAGGTTAGCGGATTGACTTCCCCGTTGTTGGCTCGAGCTGAAAAGCCAAGAGGCCGATAGCGCACCGATGAGGGGTTGGAAAATCCATGTGGGAGCGGTATCTAACCGCGGTACCCAAACCGTATCAGGGGCAAATTGAGCGGACAGTCCTTAACGGAAGCGTTCGCGCCGGTTGAGGCGCGTTATCAGACAGATAGACAAAATGAAAACGCACTGGACCTTATCGGAGGCGAAGGCAGAAGCCTTCAAAGAATTCCCGGTAACACTAAGCAGCTACGACGTGCACGACTTTGCCAGGGGAAATTCCGAACTAGCCGACCTGCTCCACGCCCTGGTGACGGGCGGCGAAGCCTGGGTTCAACCAGATCCAGCGGTTGAGGCCTACACGGTGATGAAGCCGACCCGCAAATACGTTGAGAGGCGGTTTCACAACGAGTTGGTCGGTCGGCAGACGGAAATCGTTCTGAAGCGTTGGTGCGAGGTGCATCGCATTCAGCGGTACCAGGTCGACGGCCAGGTCAGGTTTGAACTGTGGGATAAGAACTTTCAAAGGTGCAAGCCAGGGGCAGAGAATCGCCCTATCCCAATCCTGTAAGAGGAATCGATGTTCGATGAACGAAGTGCCAGAACACGTTAAGCAGTTTGTCCAGGCCCATCTGGAAAGCCTTCAGGACCTCCGCCAACGAATGGACTCGGTGTTCGCGCTGGAAAAGACCCTGCATGGCGGCGGACGCTACGTCTGGGAGGCGTATACCCAGGACAGCATTCAAAGCGATCTGAGGGCAGCGCAGCAGGGTTTAAACGCCTTTAGAGAGCTAGCTACAGACAACGGCATCGATGCCGAAGAATTTATTCAACACCTCGGCGGTGAGCCATCCTTCGAGGACTGCGAATTAACGGCCCAGAAATTCATCAACTCATAAGGGCGGGGCAGACACTCTGCAACCCAGTGGGAACGGCAGGGATTGCGGCTCGTCATTTTCCGTTCACTTTTTGTTGGCTTTCGCCGGTTGCCGCAAGATAGTTTACCGCTTTAGCGTCATGACTAAAGCACAACTTCAGTCCGCGCTCGCCGAGGCCGCTCAGACCTCGAGGGCGACAGCCGGCGTGTTCCTGGACACGCTTATCATCATTGCTTCGAAAGAGACCAAAAAGACGGGGGAATTCGTTTTACCCGGCATTGGGAAACTCGTAAAGCAAAAGAGAAACGCGCGCGTCGGCTTTAATCCGAAGACGATGCAGAAAATTAAGATCCCGGCAAAAACGGTGGTGAAATTTCGCGTCGCCAAAGCCGTAAAAGACGCGGTTCTTGGAGTAAAAAAATAGAAGTTTACCGCATCGGTAAGCTCCTCTATCTAGGAGAGCGGTTATGATCACAGGATATGACGGTGAGGGCCGGAAGTATTACCACCCGGAACCTACTGACGTAGGCTTTATAGATATTTCACGCGGCCCGGTGGAAACAAACCATTCCTCGGTCTCGCTGCCGATAGTGTTGCCTGAAAGAGGAGGCGGCGGGGGGGGTTCTACCATCGCAGGAACTCTTGCGGTTATATTCCTTGTTCTTATAGGGCTAGGCCTTCCGGTGTTTTTCTGGTCAAAGTACCTTTGGATACCCATTCTTGGGCGTCAGGATGAACCCCCTGTCAGCGTCACCGGGCTTTTAAAAGGTGTGATGTCGGGCCTTGCTTGGGTACCCTTTGGCGCCTGGGTCGGCCTGCCGTTGTGGTTGATGTGTATGGTTTTGCCGCCATTGGAATCGATGTTGCGGTCCTTTCCTCCCGCAGAGACTTTCGTGAGAAACAGTTCGTTTCTTCTCGATTGTTTTGGAGCGGTCTACCAGCGAATGAACGGAAACGTGACTCAGGAGTTCCTGCAATCCCACTTGACCGTGGCCGAGCACTACACCGGTTCGTTCCTCTATCAAGGACTTGGGTTCGTTGCTTTAGTTGTTTTGGCGTTCGTCATGCGGGATCGTAAAGCTAAAGCAATGAATAGCGGTGAGGAGCTTAGCAAATTCGTTTCTGGGTTGCGGCCTTTTCCCCGGTCGTGCTTGGAATTTTGGTCTGGTCCTTTGGGGGGATTCTCTTCGGCTCTTTCCTCTTCTTAACCGGGCTGCTCTTCATCGGACACTTGTTTGTCTTGCCCCCGATTGCAGCGGCGCCAATTGCGGGCGGGCCACGGAATCCGTTTCCACAGCGTGCATCAGGGAAAGCGATTAGGCCATAGCCTAGCTTAGCGAGTCTCGCTCCTCCTGGCAGCTCTCCCCCCCGCCAGCCTCGAAGTATATGTCTCGGAAATGGGGACAGCTGGGGAGGTGGCGATTTCGCGCGGGCCAGGGCCCGGATGCAAGCAGCAACGATGGTTTTGAATTCATGTTTGACGATAAATCCCAGCATCCGTTTGTTCTCCACGCCCTTCCCGAGTCGCTCGACGCTTACCCTCGAAAGGTGACGAAGGCCGGGGCGATCTGGCTTGCCTTGTCTACATCGGCAGAGACGGAAAATCGGTCGAGGTGCTGGCGCTCGAGGCCGGCTATCGCCGGGTTCCGCGACTACCCCGGTTGAAACCATTGAAACGTAGATTACGATGAGGCTCTTGTCAGCCAATGCTAGCGGGAAGGTGATCTGCTTGTCGGCCGGGAATAGGCTCCTTAATACTTGCGGATATCTTCTCGGGGCTGGCTTAAGGCGATATGTGAAGAGGAAATATTAACGTTGCGGTACAGCCGTGGTTTCCGGTCTGGGCAAGAGAGATAAGCAGAAGAAACCACGCCTTATGTTTTCTCGCATGGCATCCTTCGTCGAAAGTCGACCTGCGGTTCGAGGCCCACGGGGATTCATCACGAAGCAATGAGAGAGCCCGCAGTAGCAGGCCGATGAGGAGAAGCCCTAAAGTGGGAGCGGATTTGAGCGATTGCCTTACCTCTTTGTGCCCGCTATGACTAAACTGCAACCCAAGCGTCGCACTATGGGGCAGGATGCCACGACCACAGCGGATCGTTGATTCCCTCGCCGCAAATCCCGATTTTCAGCTTTAATTAATGAAAGCCCGACACGCGGCGTTACTTCGAATCACTGTCCAGGCGGATGGTCCTCAACGTAGCTGGTGATCATTTTCCCCCGTAGTCGATCGATCCGCTACCGTGCCAGCTGTTCCGGAACGGATAGCGAATGTCATCCGTTTCGATCGCTACCCGCCCGCTGGCGTGAGCACTTCCCTGCTCGACCCTC
>Ga0209656_10001964_pt1 | contig 13421 bp, 9 predicted proteins | sample BogFormECP12_OM2_FD_188239 | JGI IMG/M metagenome (GOLD analysis project Ga0209656, IMG submission 188239) | Bog forest soil microbial communities from Calvert Island, British Columbia, Canada - ECP12_OM2 (SPAdes) (version 2) | ecosystem: Environmental > Aquatic > Freshwater > Wetlands > Bog ... | reverse complement strand
GGCGCCGATGAGCCGAATGTAAAGCTGTCGCGCGCGTTCGTGGTTGTATTGCTCCTTCACGTGGTTGCAGTCGGAGGAATTTTTGCGTTCAGCGCGCTTAAGGACCGACAAACCGCAACCGTTGCTGGAAAAGGCGCGACAAACGGTCAAAAGCCCTCCGTGGCGCAAGGTGCACAGACAGGAGTCGCAGTAAAACCGTTTCCCTCCGAGTTGCAGAATCTGGTGGACTCCTCCCATACGTCCGGAAGCGGTGTGGGGAAACCGCAAGCTGGGGGTGCCGGACAGGAGAACACTGGCGAACCCGGAATAGTGTACGTGGTTCAGCGGGGTGACAGGCCGGCCGGAATCGCGAAGAAATTTAAAATTAGTTACGAAAGTCTCCTCAAGACTAACAACATCGATGACCCAAAAAAACTACATATCGGGCAGAAGCTTTTGATCCCGACAGTCAACAGATAACTCTCCTTCTATAACAGTCTGCGAATGCATCGACAAAGCGGATACATTTTGGTGCTTGCAGTTGCTGTATTGCTCACCCTTGGACTGGTGATGCTTTACAGCACCGGCGCCTATGCTCCGGACAGCCATGGTGACCAGTTCAACTTTCTGAAGAAGCAAAGCTTTTGGCTCGGAATCGGGTTTGTCTGTTCAGTCTTCTGTGCGTCGATCGATTATCACCGGCTCGAGCGCTCCTGGTACGTGATGTTTGCGATTTCAATCGCGCTGCTGGCTCTTTGCTTTATTCGCCCGATCGGAATGCGTCTGAACGGTTCATGGCGATGGATTCATGCCGGATCCATCACGTTCCAGCCGTCGGAACTTGCTAAACTGGCAACGATTATTTTTATCGCGTGGTGGTTCACGAAATTTGAGGCAGGATCAAAAGGGCTGCTGACGGGATTGATCTACCCGATCGGCGTGGTGGCGTCGCTGCTTGCGCTGATCGTTCTCGAAACGGATCTCGGAACAACTCTCCTGATCGGAGCGACCGTCCTTCTGATGATGTTCGTTGCAGGCGCGAGCCCAAAGTACCTCGGGCCGATGGTTATCATCGGCATTGCTTCGATTCTTATCATTGCGTGGCATATCTCTGAACGGCAGGGCCGACTATTGGCCTTTCTGCACCCGGAGCAGTACGAGGCAAAAGAAGGCCACCAGCAATGGATGGGCCTGATCGCATTCGGTTCGGGCGGGGTCGAAGGCCTTGGCTTGGGCAACGGCCGGCAAAAGATGCTCTACCTCCCGTATGCGCACACCGATTTTATATTCCCGGTTATCGGCGAAGAGCTCGGATTGCGAGTGACGCTGGCTGTCGTGTTCTGTTACCTGCTGATCGTCACGTGCGGCATTCTGATTGCCCTGAATGCAAAGGACAGGTTCGGCATGTTACTGGGTTTCGGGTGCACTGCGATTGTCGGCCTGCAAGCTGCGATCAATCTTGGGGTTACGACCTCCCTGTTGCCTAACAAGGGACTCCCATTGCCATTTATTAGCTATGGCGGTTCTAACCTCTTTTTCTGTCTCGTTGCAGTGGGGATTCTTATCAACATTTACAGGCAAGGCAAAGAAGACAAAACAACTGGAAACAACCAGGTAATGGTTCGGATCCGGCACGTCTCCAGGATTTAGCGGTTTCTTTCCATGAAAATTGCAATCGCATGCGGCGGAACCGGCGGACATCTCTTCCCGGGTCTTGCTGTTGCCGAGGTTTTGAAGAGCCGCGGACATGAAGTCCTGTTGCTGATTTCCGAAAAGCAGATCGATACGATCGCAGTAGGAAATCGGAAAGAATTCACCGTCGAGAAGATCCCATCTGTCGGTCTGACCAAGATGTTCTCGACGCAGTTAATTTCGTTTCTTAGCAAGTTCGCGAACGGATTGACGGCGTGCCTCAGAATCTTTCGTTCGTTCAAGCCCGAAGCGGTTCTCGGGATGGGGGGCTTTACGTCCACCGGACCGATTCTGGCCGGTCGGATGAACGGGCTGCCGACCTTCATCCACGAATCGAATGCAATTCCGGGCAAAGCCAATCGTCTGAACGCATTTCTTTCGACAGAGGTTTTGCTAGGCTTTGAAGAGTGCTCACGATATTTCCCGAAGAAGGCGGTCGAAGTCACTGGCACACCGATCCGGGAGAGCCTGAAAACGCCGGTCGACCGGGAACGAGCATTGCAAAATCTGCGTCTGAAAAGCGAATTGCGGACAATCCTGGTCATGGGAGGGAGCCAGGGTGCGCACGGTATTAACGAAGCGGTGTTAGCAACACTGGGGCGGTTTGCCGAAAGGGAAGTGCAATTTATCCATCTCACCGGTAGAGAAGACGAAAACTACGTTTACGATTGTTATAAATGGGAAGGGATTCCAGCGTTCGTCAGCGCTTTTTACAGCCGGATGGAAGAGGTGTATACGGTGGCCGATTTTGCGATCTCGCGCTCGGGTGCGGCAAGCCTGACGGAGCTCTCCTACTTTGGTTTGCCAAGCATATTAATCCCGTATCCGTTCGCTGCTGAGAATCATCAACTTTTCAATGCGGAAATATTTGCGAAACATAGTGTCGCTGAAGTATTAGAAGAGTCGCGTGTCAACGGAGACACGTTGGGCTCATTGATAGATCATTATTTGACTAACGGAGTGACGTTACGTCCTGCTGCCGGGGAATCTCGCGCGCTCGGACCTGAAACTGCCGCAACAAGAATTGTGAAAATAATCGAGAAATCCCGTAAATGATGTCTGATCTGCCAAAGAAACTTGCTGAGTTTCTTCTAAGTGATCCGAAGCGGATTCATCTCATCGGAGTGGCCGGCTCCGGTATGAGCGGGATCGCCGGGTTGTTGATTGCGCTGGGACATCGTGTGAGTGGGTGTGACCGGGTCAGTTCGATCGAAACGAGGCGGCTCGAAACGCTTGGTTTGAAATTTTATCTTCCGCAAACGGAAGAGACTGTTCGTGGTGCGGAGCTCATTGTTTACTCTTCCGCGATCAGGCGTGGAAACCCCGCGTTTGACGAAGCGGTCAAGCTCGGGCTTCCGATGGTGCGACGCGCGGAAGCGTTGGCAGCGCTCTTACATATCAAAAAAGGGATTGTGATTGCCGGCATGCACGGCAAGACAACGACCTCTTCAATGATGGCGCACGTTCTTCGTGTCGGCGGACTGAATCCTTCGCACTACGTCGGTGCGGAGATCCCTATACTAGGCACCAACGCGCACTGGGAACGGAACGGCGAATATTTTGTTGCAGAAGGGGATGAAAGCGACGGAACGCTTGGAATCTATCATGCCGAGCACGGCATCATCCTCAACATCGAAGAAGAACACCTCGACTACTATGCAGATCTTGCGGCGATCGAGGAGGTGTATGCCCGGTTCGTCAACCAGCTTACCGGTAAAGTAATTTATTGTTCCGACGATGCGAATACCGCGCGGATTTGCGCGACGCGATCGAACGCGATCTCATACGGCAAAACGGAATCTGCTCTCTATCGATATCGGGAATTCAAGGGAGGACCGTGCGGCTCGCGATTCGAAGCGTGGCGGGCCGGGCAGCGGCTTGGCGCGGTTGCACTTTGGGTTCCCGGTTTGCACAACGTCAGCAACGCACTGGCTGTCATTGCGCTTGCAACGGAGATCGGCGTTCCATTCGGGAAAGTTGCCGAAGCGCTTGAGACTTTTCGCGGAGCCCGGCGGCGATTCGAGATCCGGCTCAAGAAAAACAATATTACGGTGGTTGACGATTATGGACATCATCCGACGGAAATCAAAGCGACGATTGAAACCGCCCGCTCTCTGAACTGCAAGCGGTTGATCGTCATGTTTCAACCGCATCGTTATTCGAGAACGAAAGCGCTCCAGAAAGAGTTCGGAGCTGCATTCGATCTTGCTGACCTGGTGCACGTCACCGACATTTACGCTGCGAGCGAAGCTCCAATCCCGGGCGTCTCAGGAAACACGATCGTGGCCGCTTTGCAGGAGCATCAGCACCCGGGCGCGGTCTATGTGCCGAAACGAAGCAACCTGCACCGTGAGATCGGACGAATCGCGGAGCCGGGAGATTTGATCCTGAGTCTTGGTGCAGGGGATATTCACGAGGAAGCGACAAAACTCGTGAAAGATCTCGAGCTCTCGTTCCAGCTGCTTGAGGTCATGGGTGCCGGCGATGTCCGGCTATACGAGCCGCTTTCAAAGCACACGACGCTTCGCGTCGGGGGGCCCGCACAGTTCTGGGTCGAACCGGAAACGCGCGGTGGATTGGCAAACGTTTTGGAATTCTGTGAGGTCAATCGGTTGCCGGTGATGTTTGTCGGACGCGGATCCAATCTCCTGGTGCGCGACGGAGGTATCACGGGTGTCGTGATCCATTTGAATCGCGGAGATTTCATGGAATTGACGGTCGAAGGAGACGAGATCCATGTAGGGGCCGGGGTCCGGCTCAAACAGGTTGCTGCAGCAGCTCGGAACGCGGGACTTGGCGGCTTGGAATGGATGGAAGGAATTCCAGGGAGCGTTGGTGGCGGTCTCCGGATGAATGCGGGAGCGATGGGAAGCGAGACCTTCGAAAAGGTCGTCAGTGTGCAGGTAGTCAGTTCGCGCGGCGAATTTGAAACGCTTCGCCCGAGCGAGATGCAAGTTCAATATCGCAACGTGCCGACATTGCGCGATCGCTACGCCGTTTCCGCTGTCTTTCGCGGGGAAAAATCAAGCATCGATACGATCGACCAGCGATTGCTGGAGTCGAGTCAGAAACGAAAGGCAACCCAACCGGTCGCAGCGAGCGCGGGATGCATTTTTAAAAATCTTCGCGAGAATCCTGCGGGAAAACTCGTCGAAGAATTAGGATTAAAGAATCGCCGAGTGGGTGCCGCGCGAGTTTCCGAGATCCACGGGAATTTTATCGTGAACGATGGAGGCGCCCGTTCACAGGAGATTCTCCGTCTAATTGCCGAGATTCAATCGATCGCGAAGGCAGAGCGCGGAATCGATTTGCAGACTGAAGTGCAGATTGTGGGAGTTGAAGATGAATAGCTTTTTGTTCGAAAAGAAAATTGCGGTGTTATGCGGCGGGCCGAGTTCGGAGCGCGAAGTTTCGTTGCGCTCTGGAGCAGCAGTCGCAAGAGCGTTGAGGGTATTGGGTGCGGACGCGTTTGAAGTCGATGTCCGCGACGGCGATTTCCATCTTCCTGCTGGCACCGATCTCGCGTTTAACGCGCTGCACGGCACCTTTGGAGAGGATGGCACAATCCAGGCGATCCTTGACCGGAAGGGAATTCTTTACACGGGCGAAGGAGAAAAAGGGAGCCGGTTAGCGTTCGACAAGATCGAAAGCAAAAAGCGCTTTGCTGAGCGAGGCGTACCGACTGCACCGTATATCACCGTTGAAAAAGGTGCGATTCCTGACTTTCCAATTCCGTACGTTGTCAAGGTTCCCTGCCAGGGATCGAGCGTCGGCGTTTACCTTGTAAAATCAATCGAGGAACGTGGACCGGCGCTGGAAAGAGCATTCGCGCAGGCAGACGTCATCCTGGTTGAGGCATTTGTGAGTGGCAGGGAACTCACGATTGGAATTCTGGGCGACAAGGCGTTGCCGATTATCGAAATCCGGCCTCGGGGCGGATTTTACAGTTACGAAAACAAGTACACCTGGACAAATCGTGGCGGGTCCGCCGAACACGAGTGTCCAGCGCGGCTGAGCCCAGCGCAGAAGACAATCGTCGAATCCAGCGCGCTGGCTGCGCATCGGTCGCTCGATCTGGAGGTCTATTCCAGGGCGGACGTTATTCTTGGAGAAAACGGCGAGCCGGTAGTGCTGGAAGTGAATACGATTCCCGGGATGACGGAGACCAGCCTCTTGCCCGAGGCTGCGGCGGCAACCGGCATTTCGATGGCTCGGCTGTGTGAGTGCATTGTCCAATTGTCGCTGGAACGAAGAGGTGCAACGACGCGGTGATCATTCAAAAAAGATTACGCAAACAGAATAAGCGCGCTTCCACCTCGTGGCAGCGAAAGCAGCAGCATCTGCTCGACGTAAAAGTCCGTGCGAAAAATGCCTCCGCGCGACGGACGCGAGGCGTCTTGCTATTGGTCGCAGGTTTTATCCTGGTTGCGTCGGTGCTGGCCGGTGTCGTATTTGGTGCGAAACGCGCTCTGAATGCGCTCTTCTTTGCGAATGCCGACTATGCGTTGAAGACCATCGACGTGACGTCGGACGGCAATCTGACTCGAGAAGTGATTTTGCGCGCGGCCGATGTGTCTGAAGGGGAGAATATTTTTGCGATCAATTTGACCAAGGTTCGCGAAGGCCTGGCGGCGATACCGCAAGTCGAAGACAGCCGTATTCAGCGAATCCTGCCGAACAAATTGACGATTTCAATCCAGGAACGGCGGCCGGTTGCATGGGTGGTGCCGCCCGACGCCAACCTTGCGTCATTCAATTTCGAGAACGCGTTTCTGGCGGACGAACGCGGGATCCTTTTGAAAACAAAATCACTTCCCGCAGAGTATCTCGGGCTCCCGCTCATTGTCGGGATTGATACCTCAAACTGCCAGGCTGGGCAGCCGCTGGAACAGGATGAAGAGAAGACCGCGCTCGACCTGATCCGCGCGTCAAGGGAGATTTTGCAGGGCCGGTTCCAGATTCAAACTATCGATGTTTCAAAGCGGTACTGCATGATCGTAACGGACAAGCAGAAAGCGAGCGTCACGTTCAGCACCGACGGGATCGAGGCACAACTGCACAGACTCGGAATTGTTCTCAATTATTGCGAATCAAACAGTCGCGAACTGCAAACGGTGAATCTCATGGCTCAGCGCAATGTGCCTGTCACGTTCATGCAGCCGAACCAGGCTACGACTGCGGATGATCCCGTCGCCGGGGCAACTCCGCCGGCGACGCAAAAGACTCCGGATTCGACCGCGAAGGCTGGTTCAACGGAGCAAGCCACGACGGCGCCAAACAATACCGCGCCGGCGACCGCAACAAGATCACACGAAAACAAACAAAAACGGGAGCACCCCAGGTTGAAGCCGTTTCATGAGCGACGCGCTTCAGTTTCTCCGTCTGCAGCAGTTGGAGCAGGCGGGCGGCATAGTGAGCCGCGAGTCCGGCGGGCACTTCCGGTAGAGGCGACTCAATTGAATGGCTAGAGAAAACATCTACGTAGGCCTGGAAATTGGCACATCAAAAATCTGCGCGGTTGTAGCGGAAGCGCGGAATGACGGAACCCTGAAAGTGGTCGGGGTTGGAAGCGTTCCTGCGCGCGGTGTTCGAAAGGGCGAGATCGTCGATTTTGAGACCGCGAAACGGTGCGTGCACGATGCGATCGTAGACGCAGAGGAAAAGAGCGACGTCGAGATCAGCGAGGTCTATCTCGGAATCACTGGGAGCCATATACGAAGCTTTAACAATCGAGGTGTGGTTGTTCTCGAAGAAGGCCGCGAAGAGATCGACGAGCAGGATCTCGACGACGTTCGCACGAACGCGCGGGAAGTGAGTCTGCCGATGGAGGATTGCATTCTCCACACGATTATCCAGCACTACTACGTGGATGGGCAGAATGGCGTATTGAATCCCGTCGGACTCTTTGGAAAGAAACTGGAAGCCGATTTTCATATTGTTTACGGGATCCGGACACGAATCCAGAATGCGATTCGATGCGTGAAGGAACTCGAGCTCGAACCGGCGGATGTGACTATCAACTCATTTGCCACGGCGCAGGCGGTTCTTGAAAAAAACCAGAAGCAGTTGGGTGCGATCGTTATCGATATCGGTGGTGGAACGACAGACTTTGTCGTTTATGTCGACGGCGCCGTAAAACAGAGCGGCGTCCTGGCGGTCGGCGGAGATCACGTTACAAACGATATTTCAATCGGGCTCAAGATTCCCACTGCGCGCGCGGAAAAACTGAAAATCGACGAAGGAAACGTCACGCTCGGAACCGCGTTTCCCGGTGAAACGATTCAGCTAAAGGACGAGACTGGGTTCGCTGGAAGGGAGATCGAACGGGAATCCCTGAACCAGATCATCCACGCCCGCCTGCAGGAATCGCTGACGATCGTAAAGCGTCAGATTGAAGCGGATCAGAACCTTCATTATGTCGGGGCCGGTGTCTTCATTACGGGCGGGTGCAGCCAGATTCGCGGTCTTGAACATCTTGCCTCCGATATTTTCGGGATGCCGGTGACGATGGCGCGCGCGCTGCCAATGGCCGGCGTGACATCCGCTTTCGAGAATCCGCAGTTTTCAACTGCGTTGGGATTGGTGAAGTACGCGCACCTGGCGCAGATGGACAGGCCCGTTGCCGGTGGGCTTATCAAGAACGCGTTTCAAAGAATTAGAGGAATATTCCGGAACTGAGCAGACTTTATGGTGCAGCTAAATCGACAGTACGATCGAGAGAATAACACAGGCGAACCAATCCACGTGAAAGTGGTTGGTGTTGGCGGCGCAGGCTCCAACATTCTCGACCGCGTGATGCTGGATGGGATCGACGCGGCGGACATTGTCGCAATTAACACGGATGTTCAGTCGCTTACCGCTTCAGTGGCTGCGCATAAGGTACAAATTGGAAGAAATCTGACCCGCGGTCTCGGTTCGGGGGGCGATCCTGAATTGGGATATGCTGCGGCGGAGGAAGCAACCGATGAAATTCGGTCCGTTCTTCAGGGCGGGACCGTTATCTTCGTCTGCTCCGGTCTGGGTGGTGGGACCGGCTCCGGTGCCGCCCCGTACGTGTCAATGATCGCAAAGGAAGAAAACGCGCTGGTTCTGGGGTTTGTTGCGGTGCCATTCAGCTTTGAAGGCCGTCGACGGTGTGCGCAGGCGGAGGCGAGCCTGGCCCGGCTACGCTCGGTTTGCGACGCCGTCGTCTGCTTCGAAAACGATCGGATGGCAGAAATCACTCTCCCACGAATGGCAATACATGAAGCGTTTGCGGCGGCGGATCTCACGATTTCGCAAAGCATTCGATCTGTGACTGGCGTCCTCCAACGACCGGGGCTGTTGCATATCGGTTTTGATGATATCTGCAGCGTCTTGCGCAATGGCGATGCGCGTGCCCTGTTCGGTTATGGGGAAGCGGAAGGCGAGAACCGTGCACTCGACGCCCTCGGAAAAGCGCTCAAAAATCCGCTCATGAACCGGGGAGCACTTCTGGAGGAGACCTACCACGCAATCGTGCATATCTGTGGTGGCACAAACGTTACGTTAGGTGAAGTCCAGATCATCATGGAGGAGCTGAATCGGCATATCAACGATCAGACTCAGCTCTTCATGGGAATCGGCATAGAGACCCGCATGGGGAATCGGCTTTCGGTTTCCATCCTTAGTTCCCTCGGTAACGGCGCGGAAAAGCCGGCGGTTCAACCGGTGCAGAGAACGGTCCGGCCTGTTGAGCCGCAGACGACTACCACTTTTTCCGAAATTAAACCGGAGGCTTGGACACCGAGCGTTCAACCTGACCCTGCTGCACCGAAACCAGTTGCGCACGAGCAACAACACCATGTTGCTCCAACAGAACGGACTCCTGAGCGCGCACCGGATGAGCTGATGCTCCCGCCGATCGAACCTGAAAACCCTGTTCGTGCGCCAGTCGCAAAAACAGAACCGAAATCAATCCTACCGGCCCCGGCAAAATCGCAGCCCTCCGCGCCTGCAAAGAAAGCCGAAGCGAAACAGGAATCTCTGCAATTTGAGCCGATTTCGCGTGGTCGATTCGAGAAGAGCGAACCGACGATCATCGACGGTCAGGACCTCGATGTGCCGACCTTTCTGCGAAAGAACGTACGGGTCCGGTGATTGAGGTCCTTGTGAACGGGAGCGGAACTCATGTCGCAATTATCGAGATCGTCGACGTTTTTCTATCTCCGTTTAACGAAGTGCCGGATTGGTCCGCTTATGCTACGATGCAATTAAGTTAGTTGCGCTTGTCGCAACATTTTGATTATACTCGCAATTCGAACGAAGGGCAGAGGGTACGGGAAATTGGCGGTCTGTGCAGGCGGACCAAAGATTGAAGGAAGGAAATCTCCCGAGCGAACATTTCAATTACATCACAGAACGCAAACCCTCCACGACAATGAGCACACCTGGCGCATTCAAGTTCGACCTATCAAAATTCCCCGAAGGGGGACTCCTGGCCGTAATCGTAGTTCTCGGCTTGCTCCTCGCGATTTTTGGCGGATCGGTGCAGTACCCGAAATTCCAGACAGGCCCGGACGGTAAGCGCGAGCGGGCCATGGTAACCAATGCCGCAGGCCAGCAGGTGCCTGCCTTCGAAACGGTTAACAAGTTTTTCAACGCGCGGACGCTTGTTCAGATCGCCAAGGACACGAGCTTTTTCGCGATCATGGCTGTCGGAATGACAGTCGTCATTATCACCGGTGGGATCGATCTCTCGATCGGAGCAATCTACGCGCTGGCGTCGGTGTGCGGCGCACTCGTCCTTTCGCCCTACGGACCGTCCGGAGGTGGAATGGCCACGGTGCTCGGTGTCGCGACCACGATTGGGGTTGGAGCGCTCCTCGGATTCCTCAACGGAGCAATGATCACAGCGTTCAGTGTGCACCCGTTCATCATTACCCTCGGGACGATGGCGATCTATCGCGGCATCGCATTCGTTCAGACCAGCGGACAGTCGATCGGCGGATTTCCCGAAGGATTCCGGCGATTTGTTCGCTGGGAGTTGTTACCCGACTTGAGTCTGGTTCCGCTGATCGTCATGGTGATTGTGACGATCGTCGGCGGTATCTTTCTTGCGAAGACGGCGATTGGCCGCAAGATCTATGCCGTGGGCGGCAATGAAATTGCGAGTCGCTACAGCGGAATCAGAGTCGGAAGAGTCAAGCTTCTGGCTTATACTCTCACCGGGCTTGCGGGAGGAATCGCCGCAGTCCTTTCTCTAGGGTATTATGGGGCTGGCTCTTCCGGCGACGGGCAAGGCTATGAGCTCAACGTGATTGCCGCGGCGGTGGTAGGCGGCGCGAGTCTGATCGGCGGCAAGGGAACAGCCCTGGGCGCATTTCTGGGCGCCGTGATTTTACAGATGATCTCGAACGGGTTGGTCATCCTCAATATTCCGCAGAACTATAGCCAAATTGTGATCGGTTTGGTCGTCATTTTGGCGGTGCTGCTTGATCAGTTCAATGCAGCGCTGGCAAAGCGCCGGTTGCTGGCCAAGACAAGCGCAATCAAGAAGGAAGTCGTAAAAGCGGCCGATCCCTCGGTCCCAACAACCAAATGATCGCGAAAAATAAAACGCCCCTCTCGGTACCTGAAAAATTAGGCGACGAGACGACGCTTGAGCCGTCGGGCAATTCTGGTTAAGCTGCGGATCTCACTTTTTATGGCTTTCTTAAGTGCAGAACATATATCGAAAACGTTCCCTGGAGTAAAAGCCCTCGATGATGTCTCGGTGGAATTTGAAAAAGGGTCTATCCACGCTTTAATGGGAGAGAACGGTGCCGGAAAAAGCACGCTTGGCAAGATCATTGCCGGCGTCTACACCCCGGACAAAGGGGTCATCAAATTAGATGGCCAGGAAGTTAAACCGACGGATCCTCGAATCGCTCAAGAGCTTGGCCTTGCGATCGTTCACCAGGAGCTGGCTTTCTGCCCGAACATGACTGTTGCAGAAAACCTGATGCTTGGGACGATGCCGACGAACTCCGGGTTCGTGAACTGGGGCAAGCTGCGCGACCGGGCAAAATCGCTTCTTCACGAGATCGGATCGGACATCGATCCGGACACGCCTCTGGCACAGCTCACGACCGGCCAGGAGCAGATGGTGCAGATTGCAAGTTGTGTCGGGACCAACGCGAAGATGATCATTTTCGATGAGCCGACAAGTTCGCTATCGACCCGGGAAAGCGAGCACCTGTTTGAGTTAATGGGCCGTCTCAAAGAGCGCGGGGTAACGATGGCCTACGTTTCCCACCGCATGGACGAGATTTTTCGGATCTGTGACACGATCACCGTCCTCCGGGATGGGAAGTTTGTTGCCACCGAAAAGATTGCCAGCACAAACCGTCAACGTGTGATTCGCCAGATGGTTGGGCGCGAAGTTCTGACCGAACGACCGAAATATCTCGATTTGCAGCCTGGCGAAGAGATTTTGCGTGTCGAAAGCCTCACCTCGACGGGCAAATTTCAAAATATCTCCTTCAACGTTCACCGGGGTGAAATTGTAGGAATGGCCGGTCTTGTTGGAGCCGGGCGCTCGGAGACGGCGACCGCAATTTTCGGACTGGATCCTAATGCGAAGGGCGAGGTCTTTATCAAGGGGAAGAAACTGCCGCTCGGCAAGGTCAACGAGTCGATGAGACGGAAAATGGGATTTTTGCCGGAGGACAGAAAGAGGGCTGGCCTGGTCCTTGGAATGAGTGTGTCCGACAACGTCTCGTTGGCGCATATCGATTACTTTAGTTCGATGGGCTTCGTAAATCGAAAACGGGAGATCACCGAAATCGAAAGATTAACCAAGCGTCTTCGTGTGAAGACACCGAGCCTGGAGACGATCACTGCCGGGTTGAGCGGTGGGAACCAGCAAAAGGTGGCGCTTGCCAAGTGGCTGGCACGCTCGTGTGACCTTTTGATCGTCGACGAACCGACCCGAGGAGTCGATGTCGGTGCAAAGGCTGAGATCTACCATCTCCTGGACGAGGTTGCCTGCCAGGGTGTCGCGATCCTGATGATTTCATCCGAGCTTCCGGAAGTGATGAACCTGAGTCGCCGAATCCTTGTCCTGCGCGAGGGGTTCGTTACGGGTGAAGTGGCTCGCGAAAATTTTTCCCAGGAAGCCCTGCTTCACCTGATGGCGTAGTCTCGCGACGGAACTGTATTTAGGCTGGACAGGTGCTGTTAGCCCGACGGGTGGCGCTAACAATTTTGTCGAAAGACAATTATACATTAACAAGGATTATATCACATGCGCATTAGCTCCCCCCTGGCAACGATGGCTGCATTGGTCGCGATTTTATTCGTCGCGGTTCCTTCACACGCGGCGGACGAGAACAAGCTCGAAGTCTTTTCCTGGTGGACCTCAGGCGGTGAGGCTGCAGCTCTGGATGCATTATTCAACGTTTATAAGAAGCAGAATCCGGGCGTTGAGATTATCAATGCAGCGGTGGCGGGTGGTGGGGGTTCCGCCGCCAGACCTGTTTTGCAAACCCGGTTGGCCGGAAATAATCCGCCGGATACCTGGCAGACTCACCCGGGGTTTGAGTTGATGGGGCAATACGTCGATCCCGGCTACTGCGAACCGGTAACCGAACTCTACAAAAGCAATGGTTGGGACAATGCGTTTCCGAAGGAACTGGTTATCAACTTGATGTCGAAGGATCGGAAGATCTACGAGGTGCTCGCGGGCGTGCATCGCGGGAACGTGCTTTGGTACAACGCCAAACTGCTCGAAAAAAACGGAATTAACGTCG
>Ga0209656_10001963_pt1 | contig 13423 bp, 9 predicted proteins | sample BogFormECP12_OM2_FD_188239 | JGI IMG/M metagenome (GOLD analysis project Ga0209656, IMG submission 188239) | Bog forest soil microbial communities from Calvert Island, British Columbia, Canada - ECP12_OM2 (SPAdes) (version 2) | ecosystem: Environmental > Aquatic > Freshwater > Wetlands > Bog ... | reverse complement strand
GGGCGGAGGCGAACCTCGGGCGGATCATCGGTATTCTGCTGGTGTTTGTTACGGTTGTCGTGGTTGTCGGACTGTTGTTGCTCCCAAGGTCATTGCAACGATTGAACCGAGCCGGCACGGACCTCCTGACAATCACCGTCGCCGGACTCGTCCTGGGTATCGCCGTCCTAGCGGTGAAGACCGGTTATTCGCTGGCTCTGGGTGCGTTTTTGCTTGGAGCAATCGTGGCCGAAACACCGCAACGCCCGACGGTTGAACGGTCGATGCAGGGGATGCGCGACGTCTTTATTGCGGTCTTTTTCGTTTCGATCGGAATGCTGTTGAATCCCGCGCTCTTACTGAAAAACTGGGTGCTGATCTTGGCGCTCGGATCTCTTGCGATCCTGGTGCGTACGTTTGCGATTAGTGCGTCACTGCTTGTCACCGGGACCTCGGAACGGGATGCTTTTCGTGCCGGGCTGATGGTGACTCCGGTCGGTGAATTCGCATTCATTATCGCGCAGCTTGGAGTCTCTGCAGGGATGCTTTCCGCCGATTACTATCCGATCGCAGTTGGAGTTGCGTTGTTCACCGCTCTGGTTTCTCCCGTCATGATCCGGCATTCCGGCCCGATCAGTGATGGATGGCTTAAAATTCAGCCACCGTTCTTCTACAATCTGCTCGGGGCTTATCAGCAGTTCCTGAATTCGGTCGGGGAACATCAACGCCGGAGCCGAGTCTTCGCGCTGGCGAAGCAAATCATTGTTCCGCTGGTGATCAGTGTCACGTTTGCCGCAGCAATTCTGATTGTTGCACCGTTTCTCCTGGTGCACTGGAATCGCTTGTTTCCGGCTGACTCAGGCTGGTGGCCGTTTCATCTCTTTTGGGCACTCATCGGCGTTGGCGCTGCGGCGCCGACCTTGGGGATCTGGCGGCGCGTGGCCGAATTTTTCAAAGGTGCCGTAGAGATCGCATTCGGTTCGCAGCACTCGGTCTTGCTTGTCTGTCTCGATCTGGCGGCGGCAGCGCTGCTCTTTACGTGCATCTGGCTTTTAACGCCAATCATTGGGGCCTCCGTTTCATTCTTCGGAGCGATCCTCTGCACAGCAGTTGTGTACGCGCTCTTTTTCGGGCGGCGTCTTCAAATCGTGCAGCGCCGGATTGCCGCAGAACTCTCCGAGGCAATCCTTTCGCCGGAAGAGCGACGAAAGCGGACACACGCGGAGTGGCTGAAGGACCATCAGGAATGGGACCTCAGCTTAAGCGAAATTCGTATCCCTGACTCGGAAGCGTGGTTTGGAAAGAGTCTTGGAGACCTCTCGCTTCGCAGCCAATTCGGTTGCTCCGTGGTCGGCGTCGAGCGCCGTGGGTATCCAGTGCCAAGTCCTGGGCCGGACACGGAACTCTATCCTGGCGACGAAATATTGGTTTTGGGATCGGCGAACCAGATCCATCGGGTCAAAGCCTTCTTTGATTCCAGTCCGCCACGAACCGAAACAGTCGATCTCCTGGACGAAATCCGGCTTGAATCGCTGGATGTGCCGGAAAACAGCCGTCTTGTCGGGAATGCGCTCGCAGAACTCGAAATTCCAAGGCACACCGGAGTCCAGATAGTTGGTGTTGCGCGGGGCGGCTACAGGATGCTCTTCCCGGGCCCTTTTCAGGTTCTGGATGCCGGCGACTGGCTGCTGGTCGTCGGGACGCGCGATCAGATCCACCGGTTCCGAGCCTGGATCAAGGAGAGCCCGGCCCCAGGCGAGAGAAAATGGGAGCCCGGCATCTAGATCCAGATCGCGGGTATCGTAGCGTAGGGCGGACCACATCCCCGTCCACTCCGCCGTTCTTCTCCCTCCTTCAGCTTCGCAACGACGCGGTGCCTGCTTTCACGCCTGCCGTCGAATACTATTGCGAAGCCGAAGCGAATTCGCGATCACCGAAACGCTGCTTAGCGACATCGCGACGCTTGCAATCATTGGGCTCAGTAGCAGGCCGAACATCGGGTACAAAATTCCGGCTGCAACCGGGACTCCCAGGAAATTGTAAACGAAGGCAAATACCAGGTTTTCGCGAATTTTCTTCATTGTCTCACGACTTAGAAGAACCGCGGAAACAAGCAGGTTGAGGTCTCCTTTCACAAGGGTTATACCGGCGCTCTCAATAGCGACTTCCGTTCCGGTTCCCATTGCGATGCCGACATTGGCCGTTGCCAGCGCAGGCGCGTCATTGATGCCGTCTCCCGCCATGGCGACTTTCGCGCCACTGGCTTGCAGTTTGGCGATCTCTTTCTGCTTCTGTTCAGGAGAAACTTCGGCGATGACGTCATCAATCCCCGCAGCTTCTGCGATCGATCGTGCGGTCACTTTGTTGTCTCCCGTCAGCATGACGGAACGGATGTTCAAGTCGTGCAAGCGCTTGACGGCATTCGCCGAGTTCGGTTTGATAGTGTCGGCGATTGCGATTAAACCTGCCGGCTGGTTGTCGATCAGAACCACGACAGCTGTCTTTCCCTCTCGACGCCAGCGATTTGCGGCCGCGCTGGAAACGTTTTCCGGCGCCTCGTCGCTCGACGATTTGCCAACGTAGACTAGATGCGAATCAACCTCGGCTCTGACACCGGAACCGACCGTTGCCTCGAAGGCCGTCGCCCTCGGCAGGGCCTGATTGCCGGCCGCGCGCACGATCGCGCGTCCGAGCGGGTGTTCACTCAACGACTCCACGGCGGCAGCCAGTTGGAGGACCTCAGACTGCGAGTAGGGCTTGAACGCTACTGTCTCGACGACCTTCGGGTTACCCTCAGTTAATGTGCCGGTTTTATCGAATGCGACGACATTGATTTTTTCCAGTTCCTCCAGGACTGCAGCGTCCCTGACCAGGATGCCGAGTTGTGCGCCGCGTCCAATACCGACCATCACCGCCATCGGCGTTGCCAGTCCAAGTGCGCACGGGCACGCGATGATCAGCACCGCAACTGCGGCACTTAATGCGAACGACAACCGTGGTTCAGGACCGAAAAGCAGCCAGAAGGCAAATGTGATGAGTGCGAGCAGCAGAACTGCCGGGACGAACCATTCCGAGACTTTGTCCGCGATTCTCTGGACGGGAGCCTGGGACCGCTGGGCCTTCGCTACCAGATCGACAATTTGCGCGAGCAACGTTTCGCCTCCGACGCGTTCTGCGCGGAAGATAAAACTGCCGGAGCCGTTGACCGTACCGCCAATGACGGTGTCGCCCGCTTTCTTTGTGACCGGCATCGGTTCACCGGTGATCATCGCTTCATTCAGGTCCGAATTGCCCTCGAGCAAAATGCCGTCGACCGGCACTCGATCGCCCGGCCGCACACGAAGAATGTCGCCGGCATGAACCTGCTCCAGTGGAATCTCTTCTTCTTTGTCTGCGACGACCCGGCGCGCGGTACGCGGTGAGAGTTCCAGCAACGAGCGAATCGCCGAGCCAGTCTTTGATCGAGCGCGCAGCTCCAGGACCTGGCCCAGCAACGCCAGAACCGTGATGACGGCAGCCGCTTCAAAGTAGCTGGTTGCTGCGTGAGAAGTGTGACCCGTCGCGGGCACAATGAGCTGTAGAACGCTGAACAGATACGCGGAGGTCGTTCCGAGAGAGATCAGCGTAAACATGTTTGGTGTCCGGTTGAGCACTGATTTCCAGGCCCTTTCCAGGAAAGGCCGGCCGGCCCAAAAGTAAACAGGTGTGCTTAATAGGAATTGGATTAGAAGATTCCCCGATTGCCCGAGCGCACCAATCAAACGATTCAAACCGGGTACCATCTGACCCATTGCAAGAATTAGGACTGGTGCAGCCAGGAGCGCTCCAATCCAGAGTCGGCGCGTCATATCCTTTAGCTCGGTCTGGTCATCCGGTCCCGCTGTTGGCGCGATTGGTTCCAGCGCCATTCCGCAGATCGGGCAACTGCCCGGTTCGTTGGAAATGATTTCCGGATGCATTGGGCAGGTGTATTTGCCCGCCGCTGACTGCCGGGGATTCGGTTCTGCCGACGTGCCCACCTGTTCCGCGCAGGTGTGACCTTCGCTATGTGCATGGTCTTCCAGATGAAAATTCATGGGTGACCTCCTTTTACTTCAGAAATCGTGAGAGAACGTTGCGAAGCTCGTCGACCAGTTCGGCCGGCTGCATCGGTTTAGCCTTGGGATGAGCAGAATCGCGGCCGATAACACAAGTTTGAATATGACTCGTGAGAAGTTCGACTCCAAGCGCATCGAGCGCAGATCGAACAGCGGAAATCTGATTCAGGATATCAACACAATATCGGTCCTCTTCGATCATGCGTTGGATACCGGCGATCTGCCCGGCGACACGATTGGTCCTACGCCGGATACTTTGTTTCGTGTTGACTAGCATGGCATATACATATACCCCGTATAGGTATTATGCAAGCGGGTTTGGTCAGTCTGTTCCGGTTCAATGTTTGTTTTGTGCTGGTCTTACCTCGTGGCGGGCCTTTCCTGCTTAACCGTTCTGGCGACAGGAGGTTTGAGGTGAGCGCGGAGAGACCAAATCATATGGAGGCGGACATTCCTTGAGCCGGTTGCGGCCGGTTATTACCAGACTTTGACGATTTTTAGTCCGTATTTGCCAGAGAAACACGGCTTCACTTACACCGACAATTCGCCCTTGTCTTTTGGCGTTGGATTGAATGCTCTGGACTGCACTCCGTTGACGTCAATCCATGTCGGATGGACGTTGCGGAATAGGACTTCATCCGGAATCGCCGGAGTCGGATTCTCCCCCGGCATTTAGGATGTAATCAAGGCATTCGCGAGCGAACACAATCGTTGCCAATCTTGATCTGAGACGAGTTTGAACTCTTCGTTCTGCTCTTGGCGCATGTCTCCGATATTCAACGCGTGCCACCAGACGGTTCGGTCGTGTAAGTTTATTTGAGCGCTAGCTTCCCAATCATCGACGGACCATTCTGCGCGGAATTCACCCTCTGGAGTGGGCGATAAACCCGGACGGACGCGGAATGGCAAGGGCACAAAATTCTTAAGAAGCCAATTTTCCGCTCCCTCCGGGAACGGCTCTCCTTCGCCATCGAGCCATCCTGCGCGCAATGCTGCTAATTGCCGTATTTTTGCCGATGTAGAGTCTTCAAAGAGGTTAGCCGATAAAGCCAGATTAAACCGATCGTCGAAAGGTCTAGAGTCGGCGGGGTCGCTTGAAACGCTTACGATGTAAATGGTGTTCGATCCGAATTCATCGATCACTCGGAAGAACATCTGCTCCGGTTGATCCAAGCTTGTCAATCCGTCTGAACCTTTTGAATTTACCAGTTCCTGAGAACGCCCAGCGACGTGCGGGGGTGCTAATAGTGTTGAGCCGCGTTGTGACATTGCAGGTTTATTACGACTGATCTTTCGACGGTTTTACCACCCCAAGAACCGGTTGGCTCTTGATAAAATAAATGGGATTTCCCTCTGCGTCTCGATGATTGTCGATGCGAGCCACTCCAATTATCACGGTCTTGACGCGTAGGGTTGCGCCATCCGCGAGGACTATTTCTCCCCACGGTTCGGTGGAGGATACAACTTCTACGTTCACCCCCTCCACGGGAGGGCTCGCAGGGTTCAGTTGAACGTATACTTTTTCGTCAGCCATGGTCGCACCGTAATTGATCTTGTGGATCCAATCTCGTGCAAATTCAATCCTTTTGCGAATACGGGCGACACGAGCAGAGCAGTGGTAGCATTACTGCAGTACTGACGACAGCCTTCCCTCTAAGGATACCCGCCTTGAAAAGGCGGTTTGCCCTCCCCAGCACCAACGCCCAGAACTTCTCCGCGTCGCCGGGAGCGGGTAGGGTGTTATGCAAATTTGATCGCCGAGCGAGAACATATCGGTCAACCGAATTAGCGACCAGCAACCTTTGAGTGGATGAAGAATCGCATTGCGCCGAAATGTAACTCATAGAGTTAATTTGCCGTTAACGGATTCACCTTTCGACAGCCAATCCTTTACCAGACTTGATTCGCGAGCATTTACCACCCTCTTCCCAAGCAGCTTCCGACGGGTGAACTTCTCACAAGTTAAAAAACTGTGAGAAGTTCAGGCTAGAGCGCCCCAAGCGTCCGATCGACCTCACTTTCGGTCGAATAATGCACAAAGCCGATTCGGATGACGCCCCCGACGTCCGTCAGACCGAGGCGGTCGATGACCGCTGTCGCGTAAAAGTGGCCGTCCCAGACGAAGATGCCTTGATCGCCAAGTTTTTGCGCAGTGGAATGTGTATCAATCCCATCCAGCCGGATCGCAAATGTGGGAGTTCGTTTGTCTGCATCTGCAGGGTCGGAAAAACCGTACAGCGTCGCTCGGGGAATCTTTTCGAGACCCGAAAGGAAGCGCTCGCTTAGAGTCATCTCGTATGAACGAACAGCGTCCGGTGAACCGATAGGAGAGGGGCTGAACCCTCGCGAATTCAATTGCCGCCCAACAATTCGCGCATTCTTGCGAAGTGCTGCCGCGCGGTCTGTTCGCCGGCCGGTTTGTTGGTCACTTCCCGGAAATCAACAACCTCTGTAAAACGCGTATCCAGATCCTTCAGGAACACGCTTGGATGGCAAGGAGCCGGGCTCCCGTACTTTAGCCGATTGGAGCAGTAGCTGATCGTGAGGGACCGTTTCGCGCGCGTTATCCCGACATAAAAGAGACGGCGTTCCTCATCCAGATTGCCTTCCAGTTTCGATCTGCTGTGCGGCAGGATGCCTTCTTCCAGGCCCACGAGGAAGACCTGATTGAACTCGAGTCCCTTTGCTGCATGGAAAGTGATCAGCGTCACGCCATCGGTATTTTCGTCCTGCTTGTCATCGCGGTCATTGTCCAGGATTGACTCTGCCAGAAAGCCGCTCAGTCCATCAGACGATCTTCCCTGATAGTCGGAGATCGCGCGGATCAGTTCGCGCACGTTTTCCTCGCGTTTGAGCGATTCTTCCGGGGTCTTACAGGTTCGACGTAAACCCCGGAAATAATCGATATCAAACAAGAGTTCTTCGACAGTGCGAGCCAGATCTGTGAGCGGCTGAGCATTCTTTGTCTCAAACCCATCGATTAAATCCGTGAATCTCCGAACGCCACTCAGGGTCCGCTGGGAGAGCAGGTTTTGGAAGGTCTCGGATCGCAGAGTTTGAAACACGCTCGTGTTTGCCCGATTACTTTTCTGAATTGCCAGCTCGATTGTTGAAGCGCCGATTCCGCGGGCCGGAGTGTTAATAATCCGGAGCAGGCTCACATCGTCTTCCGGGTTCACAATGCACGCGAGATAAGCAAGGAGATCCTTTACTTCCCGGCGCTCAAAAAAACTGCGCCCGCCGACCAGCCGATACGGGATATGCAGACGGCGCAAATTTTCTTCGATCAGCCGGGACTGCGCATTCATTCGAAAGATCACTGCAAAGTCAGTCCAGCGACATTCCTCCGTCAGCTTTTGTTTTTGAATCTCGCCAACTACGTAGCTGGCTTCTTCGCGGTCGTCGGGGATAGCCACGATGCGAACCGGCTGCCCCTCTCCATTGTCGGACCAGAGTGCTTTGGGTCGGCGGCGCGGGTTATGAAAAATTACGCTGTTAGCCGTGCCAAGGATCGAATTGGTGCTCCGGTAATTCTGTTCCAGCTTGATAATTTTCGGGTTGGGAAAATGCCGTTCGAACTCGAGGATGTTCGAAATTTCGGCGCCTCGCCAGCCGTAGATACTCTGGTCATCGTCCCCAACGACGCATACATTTCTGTGCGTTCCACCCAGCAGCAGGACTAGATCGAGCTGGAGGCGGTTCGTGTCCTGGAACTCGTCGACCATTACGAACTCATGCTTTTGCTGCCAATACTCCTGAACGTCTCGAAACTCGGTCAGCAATCGAACTGCCAGAATTAACAGGTCATCAAAATCAACGGCGTTATAGGTCTTGAGCGCTTCCTGATATCGGTGAAACACAGCTGATTGGAGGCTGGATTCAGAGGCCGCGACAGGATGCCGCAGATTTTTGACTTTGCTGATAAAACTGGACGCTGCGGCTGGGTCCAGTTTTTCGTTCTGGCTCGTGAGCCGTGTGATGATCTTGCGAAGCAACCCCAATTGGTCCGACTCGTCGTAGATAGAGAAATTTGACTTGTAACCGAGCTTCTCGATATCGCGGCGGAGGATTCGAACACACAAAGCGTGAAAGGTGCAGAGGGTGATTCCTTTTTTGTTTTCTCGCCCGCTGCCGACGCGGGATCGCATCTCGTTTGCGGCCTTGTTCGTAAAGGTCACTGCCAGTATTTTCTCGGAGGCGACACCTTGGCTGAGGAGGTACATGATTCGGGCGGCGATCACCCGAGTCTTTCCAGTGCCGGCACCGGCGAGGATCAAAACGGGCCCGTGCGTAGTCCGGACCGCTTCAAGCTGTTGTGGATTGAGATCAAACAGGCGCACGGTATGACAGAAAACAAGGGTACAGGCGCAAAAACAACCTTGGTTTTTGCGCCAAATCTTTAACAAAAATGATGACGCCGAAGAGCGACCGCCTGATCGCCTTAAGCCGGTTTCACTGCAGCACTGTACCGTTCGGCTGCGTAGTCCCAGTTGATTACGTTGAAGAACGCTTTCACATACTCTGCCCGCCGGTTTTGATACTTGAGATAGTAGGCGTGCTCCCAGACGTCGACACCGAGGATAGGGGTCAGTATTCCGGCCGAGTTAGAGATTGTAGCATCCTGGTTTGGAGTGGAAACGATTGAGAGCGTTTTGCCATCCGTCACAAGCCATGCCCAACCGCTTCCGAACACTTTCAACGCGGCTTCGCTGAACTTCATCTGGAACGCCGGGTAACCACCGAACGTTGAATCGATTGCTTTGGCAAGGTCGCCGGACGGCTCGCCGTTCTCATTCTTTTTCAGCATTTTCCAGAACAGGGAATGATTGTACTGGCCACCGGCATTGTTCCGAACGGCGGTCCGAATGTTTTCCGGGACTTTGTCGAGTTGCATCAGCAAATCGTCGAGCGTCAGTTTCTGGACCGATTCGGGCGCCTGGGCGAGTGCCTTGTTGAGGTTTTCGACGTACGCGCCGTTATGTTTATCGTGATGAATCTGCATTGTCTGGGCGTCGATGTACGGTTCCAGGGCGTCGTAGGAATAACCGAGCGGCGGCACTTTGAATGGGTAGACAGAATCACCCACAGTTGAATCGGCATCCGCGCCTTGCACGAGCGAGGGAGCTACGGCAAAGGCGCCGGCAGTAATGGCAACAGCTTTGATTGCTTCGCGTCGAGTCATCATACCACCTATTCTACATTCAATGACTCCGGTCGCTAGCTCGGTATCGGGATCCCGTGTATCCTGATGAGATCCCGTAGGGGCGCTTGTGGAGTCATTGATTTCACGCTAGAACTCATCCGATCAATGTTCTTCCGTGGTTTTGTGAATGTTCTCAAATTCCTCAGTGACGGCCATGTCCATCGAAGAGTGCTGGTGGTGCTCGTAGCGCTCGAATTGCTGCTATTTCTTGTCTTTTATACGCGCGAGATTGCGTGGTACCCGCCACTGAGTTTCGACCAGACAGGGTACCTGACTCAAGCTTATCAGCTACAGGAACGCTTACTTTGGGAGGGTCCCAGTGCATTTTGGCGCATTTTATGGAGCAGCGATCACCCCACCGGCGTGGCGCTGCCGATTGAAGGGGCTATCTCGGGTCTTCTGGTCGGGGGAACGAGGCTGCCGGAGTTGTTCGTTTTATTCTTCGCTTTCGTTCTATTGCAGATATTCGCCTTTGTTACCGCGCACGCGGTTTGGCGCAGAAGAGGGTACGGCTACATGATGGTAGGGCTCATTCTAAGTCAAACAACAGCCTGGTTCTGGGCGGGTGGCCTTTTCGATTTTCGAATGGATTTCTTCGCCTACTGTTTTTACGGCATTTGGGCCTGCGCGGTCGTTCGGTCAGACCTGTTTCTCGGCAGGCGATGGGCGATTGCCTGCGCAGTTCTTGGCTCGATTCTCGTCTTAAACCGGTTTCTGACAATCACTTACTTAGTGGGCATCTCTATCGGAACAGCCGCAGTATTTGTTATAATTTTAACCATAAAACGACGCGACGCCGGGCTGATCGTCCGGATGCGCCGACGTCTCTCGAATTTCGGGATTTACATCGGACTGCTCACCATCATTCTCGCGCCGTTCCTGATTCGCAATTGGGCCGCTATACACGATTACTATGTTATTGGCCACGGGGTCAGCGCCGAGAAGGAGGTCCGCGCCGCAGAACTCGGTGTTTACGATCTAGCCGCGCATTTGCGTTTCTATCCAATTTCGATTATTCGCGACCATTTGGGCCCAACTTTTCTTTGGGCTGCTGCGCTCGCGATTCTGGCTGCCGTAGTCCTACGACTGCTGAGGCCGCAACGAATGTCCAACAGCGGGCAGCTGAGTGAAACGCCTGAGAGCCCGCTGTTGCAGATTATTTTTTTGCTCGGCGCAATTGCGGGTCCGCTCATTGTGCTGACAATCGACATCTCGAAATCCGCGGTTGTCGGCGGAATTGTCGGCGTCCCGGCCGCCTTGCTGGTCGTTCTCTTTGCCGCCACCATTGGCAAGAACGACCTCGAGACTTCCAATTCGCATCGTCAGATGCTTTTTGGCGTTGTTGCGGGGTTAATTTTCGCCATGGGTCTGTTAAACTTCGCCGGCCATGCAACCCGGCACCTCCCGCAGTCCGGTCAGCGCGTCTACTACGAACGCCTCACCGATCTTGACAATTGGCTTGTCGAGTATGCCGCCGCACGTGACTGGAAAGACCCGAAAATCTCTTTTGACATTATTTCAGGAGATCTCAATGCAGGAACCATTACTGTTACTGGTTACGAGCGTTTACACCGGCTGATCAATTTCCATCCCCTCCTCGCTGGTGACATCATGGGTGTCGATCGTGCGGAAGCTCTTGCGTACCTGGCGCAAAGCGATTTCGTGATTCTCACAAATTCTCCCAAAACGGGTGTGGATCCCTTTTACCAGGCAATCAGCCGGTACTGGGACGATCTTCACACTTGGGCAGAGAAAAATATGATCATGTCTCGAAGAATTACTCTGGATGATCTGATCGCAACCGTCTATATACGCCCGAACCCGGCGGTTCTCGGCGTTTCTGGCAATTGGATTACCAGTAATGGACTGACGCTTCAAGTATCGCGCGAAACGCTTCAGCGTTTTCCTAAGATCCGACTCTCCGGTATAAGTGATTTTTCGCGACTGCCAAAAACTCCAGCAGTGTCTGCGTCAGTCGACCTCGATTCTGGACCGCAAGCCGTGCCGGCATCGCTGAGCCGGGATGGCGGCAGCTATGAAATTTCGATAGACCTCCCAAAAGTGGATTTATCGCGAACTGATCCCGTTCGTGTCCACATCGCCTTCGACACTTTTTACGTCCCCAACAAGCTCCGCATGAATGGCGATATGCGCGAACTGGTTATCCGTGCACCTTCTGACATTCGGATGTCCGCGGAGTGATGCACGACTGCGAGCGAACCGGTCCAAAGGAAATCTTTGGCGACAAAACAGCACTCTGCTCCCTACGCCGTGAGATCGAGCCAATCCGGATTCCTCTCCGCATGACCGGCTATTTCGTCCAAAATGGATAAGAGCGAACGGCGCGGTTTCCAATTCCATATTGCCGCGGCTCGTGCAGAGTCCAGGACCATCCAAGGGATATCGAACATCCGTTGCTGCGGATCCGAAGCGACCTCGTGCGGGCCGAACCGATCTTTGGACCAGAGACTGAGTTCTAGAAGTGACATCGACTGATCGACACCTCCCGAGACGTTGCAGATACGGCTCTTTTTTGCCTCCGGGCTTTGAATCTGTTTTAAAATCAAATCGGCGAGGTCTTCCGGGTGCAACGCATCCCGCACCTGCAGCCCCATCCCGCCGAATCCGATATAACGCAGCGGCTTTCGCGCACGCCACGCGTGCAGCCAGAAGGAAAAAATCCCCTGTTCCGCCGTCCCGAATTGTCCCGCGCCGGCGAGGACGCCGCACCGGTTCACCCAGACCGGTATTCCAAACGCTTCGCCGTACTCCAAAGCCATCGTTTCCGAAGCTAATTTGGTGGCTCCATACAGTGAGACCGGGGCAGCAGTGCAGAATTCTTCGCCAACTCCGGCGGATGAAAGCCCAAAAGTATTAATCTTCGAAAAGTCCGGCACAAATCGACTGCCTTCGACTTGAAGCGGTAATTCGGTTAAAGGTCTGATCCCGTAGACCCGGCTGGTGCTCAACAGGACCAACCCCGCATTGGAGCGCCGGCAATATTCCAGAATGTTCACCGTCCCGAACAGATTGTGCTCAACCAACTGACGGCTGCTGGAACGTTTATCGATGCCCGCGAGAACGCTGGGAAGCGCGGCGGCGTCGATAACCCACTGCGCAGGGGGCACGGCTTCCAGGTCGCTTGCAACTCGGATGTCCCCATGGATCGTGCGAATTCCTTCGGTCGCAAGTCTGCGATTTCGTTCGCTGCCTGGGCGCCCTAGATTATCCAGACCGAAAATCTCTGCATTGGGCAGCACGTCCCGGATTCGCCTTGCGATCGCGCTTCCCACGAAACCGCAGATTCCGGTGATAAAGATCGTCATCGGACAAACAAAACCACAAATCGCGCAGGGATTTAATCACTTTTCTTTGCGCCAGCGACTGTTAGGCTAGTGCGTTACACATTTTTGACCGTGATGACGCCAGATACAGACTCGGCCAAGCTTTCGTCCCTTAGCGTCGTGATCCCTGCTCGGAACGAGGAGGGCTGTATAGCCTCAACCGTCGAGCATTTGACCGTAGAGTTGCGAATTCACGATGTCCCACACGAAATCATAGTGGTCGACGACGGCAGCACTGACCGGACGTGGGAGATTTTGGACGACCTGAAGAGTCACATCTCGACACTTGTACCGGTTCAGAATAAAGGGGACCACGGATTCGGACGGGCCGTCATTCACGGTCTCGATCAGATGCACGGCGACGCGGCAGTGATCATGATGGCCGATGAATCGGATGACTGCCGCGACGTGGTTAGGTATTGGGAGAAGTTAAGCGAAGGATGGGATTGCGTATTTGGAACACGTTTTGCCAAAGGGGGTGGCACGATTGACTATCCATGGACAAAGCTGGTTCTAAACCGATTGGCGAACAAATTCCTCCAAATCCTTTTCAACATTGGATTGAACGACACGACGAACGCGTTCAAAGCCTACCGCAAAACCGTGATCGACGGGTGCCGGCCGTTAATCGCCCCGCACTTCAATCTCACCGTGGAAATTCCTCTAAAGGCAATCGTTCGCGGATACTCCTGGACCACAATTCCCGTCACATGGCGCAATCGCAGAACCGGAGAGGCGAAACTTAAGATTAAGGAAATGGGAAGCCGTTACCTGTTTATCTGCTTGTACGTCTGGCTCGA
>Ga0209656_10001962_pt1 | contig 13425 bp, 13 predicted proteins | sample BogFormECP12_OM2_FD_188239 | JGI IMG/M metagenome (GOLD analysis project Ga0209656, IMG submission 188239) | Bog forest soil microbial communities from Calvert Island, British Columbia, Canada - ECP12_OM2 (SPAdes) (version 2) | ecosystem: Environmental > Aquatic > Freshwater > Wetlands > Bog ... | reverse complement strand
TGACCCAGACCTGACGGCGTCCGCACTCATGGAGGATCTCAGATAGTCGGCTCGCCTGGCACGCCGTAGGGCGTGGGTAACTTGCGAATTTCCAAAAATCAAGACTTGTCGCCAGCTCCTCGGCAATCCACGACTTCGGCTTTTCAGTTCCTATGACCGTAACCACCGTTGGTGCAAAAACGACTGGTTTAGCAACAACACGCCGCTGTCTTCTCTTCGTGGGAAGAAGATGTTGCGAGACTTTGTTGCCTTTCCCTTTTGAATGGCAACGGATTATCGCAACAACGGTTCTAGCTCCTCGTTGTATTAACCGAGGTATTGGACCGCGCCGCTTTTGTCGCGCAACGCCACCGACGATCCCGGATCGGCAACTTGTACCTGCACGCTGGGGCCATCTTCTAGATCGATCTGGAAGTGTGCATCCAAAGAAGGGTACGCCGTATATGCCTGTAATCCCTCGACCTTCTGGCCGATCCCGCATTTTGTGTCACAAATCTTAATGCATTAGCAAAACACGGTAACACAAAAGCAACAAAGGGCGAGACGACTGACAAATGAGCGCGGATAACCGTCTTAGCTCTCCCTGAGGTTTAAATTCGCATGGATGAAATTGACGCTCGCATCCAAATGCGCATCTCGGGATAAAGCATCGCCGCTGCAAGGCTCAAGAGGGTCTTGGGGTTCCACTTGGGTGTTTTTGACTAAAACCGCGAAAGGTCAATTTGTGTCAAAACCCTGCAGTGGGTCGGTTTGATTTTCGGTGCTGGTGTCATCTCCACCCTGCACAGCAACGCGGCAGCTCACATCCCCCACAGGCTGGAGTACTTCAAGGTTCCAATCCATTACACCGCCTCGGTTTTAAAACTCGGTGTTCATCAACGCCTGGTCCGAAAGTTGTGTCCCGCTTGTCCGGAGGAAGTGCCGATTCCTAACATTGAGTACCTCAGTGCGACCGGCATAAAACCTGAATGGCTCGAAGAGGCAACCACGCTCCTCAGAGGGACGGGTTGCCCGAAGTGCCAAGGGAAAGGATACATAGGCCGCACCGCGATATTTGAAGCCCTGGTGGTCGATCAGGAGATCGAGCAGGCCATCACCCTCAATCAGTCGCCCCGCGAAATTCGCTCTTTAATGAGCACACGCGGCGAAAAGACGCTCTTCGAACAGGCTGTACGGTTGGCGGCACGACAAACAATTTCCTTGGAAGAGGCCCTTCGGCTTCGAAGCGCGGGCGAGTAGCCCCATTCCGGCTCCTAAAAGAAGCGCTCAGGATCTTGATTCATAGCCGGCCCTCGGCGGCAACCAGCGCGTCACACAGCGCGTGGATTTCCTGCTCGATGTCTGCCGGGTCCGAGACCGTGCGGCCGATCTCCTGGCTCAGAATGGCGGCATATTGCTTGCGGGAGCGATGAATCAATGTCTTAGCCGCGCCGACGCCGACACGGAGCGATTTGGCAACTTCCTCGTACGTCTGCATCGTTTTACTTTCTTCAACGCCGACAAAGACCTTCACTTCACTCGTTTCCGGATCACATTGGGTGCGAAATAGCGGGCCGCTCCGGCTCACATGCTTCTTCGGTCTATTCGATGGTATGGGAGACGTCTGGGCACAAGCGTGGGATGCTTTTAGCGACCGGCCGTGGAAACGGTGCTCAAAGAATTGAGTATTGAGATTTGACCCTAATCGATGTGGCCCAGTATCGCTTCGATGTCCCCCGCAGCTAAGACAAGTTCAGCCGAAATCCGTTCCAGCTGCTCGAGCGTGACTTCATCACTTTCATCCAGTGCCTGGACGCATTCCAGCTCACCGGAGCGAACCGTTAAAAGTGCATGGAACGCCTCGAACTGGACACCGTGAAAGAATCTGACTTCCTGCGCTTCCTTGCGGCCTTCCGCAATTTCTTTGAGCAGCCGGTGCCCATAGATCACACCCTCTTCATCCATCACGGCTATGCTCGTGTTGCTCTCTGCTGGCCGGTCTTTGCCAACCATTTGCCATGATCGGAGCCGGACGCCGCCAACGAATTGCGGATCGATCAAGAGCGACTTGCAGAAACAGGAAGCCACTTGGCGTTTGCCTGCACCGACCGGCACCGAGCACTTGGTCCGCATCACGGTCTTGTTGCAATCAGGGCATTTAAATCCGGCGCTCTTGGTGTAGGACTCGGCCAGCTCCCCGCGGCCAGCGAAATCGTAGCCGGGCACTCGATGGATCGAAGCCAAGCTGTGCACCATGCGATCCTCATCGAAATCGGTCGGCTTGAATAGAGCGGTCAATTCATCCGCCCTGGCGTTGACGCGGCCCAGCCGGGCTTCCAGCTCGGCCACGTCTTTGCGCCAACCAGCCGCTTTTTTCCGGCGCGCATCTTTGATCGCCAACGTCAGCCGGGCGCGTTCGATGACCAGATCGCTGAGCCGCCTGGAAAAATCATTAAAGATCCGGAAATCTTTGCGCTCCGCTTTGGCTTGAACGCTCGATCTTGGATCACGTTCGATCCGTAGCCAAGGGTAGGAGCGGCCCGCGGCGGCGCTGATCCGTTCCCGCAGCTCATCTCGGTCAGCGCCTGCTGCCAAGGCCGCGTCATATTCCGTTTGCTGGTGGCGCAAGAGGCCATCACCGCGTTGTAAATCAGCGGCCATTCGCTTTCTGCTGGGTCCGCGTGATCATTCGGGTGCTTCACGTTCCACGCAGCGACGGACTCTTTAATCACGCGCGCCATCGGCCAGTTCGGCAACGAGATCTGGAAGTCAGGGCTCATCTGATTGCTTCCCGGTACGGTACGGCCTCACCCAAATGAGTTTGCGCAGAGAGGGTGTCGATCGTCATTGTTAGTTCACCATTTTCCTTTGTTAAAGTTGGCGAATGTTAGTTCGGTCCAGCCCCTCGTTACTTGAGCACTTTGTTTCGTAAAATCATTGTCGCCGCCAGATTCGCTGCACCGCCAGCAGCAGCACCCAGGTCGCGACCGCGAACGCCGCCGAATGCGTCCTGAACGGTTTGCCTTGCAGCTGCTCGTGCGCCACCGCGTACCCTAGCAATCCCAGCACGCCTGCCGTTATTAGCCATCTGGCTAGTTTAATCGCGGCACCCCCTGCCGCTGTTAATGCGGCGAGCCCTGCATTTCTAGCGGCCATTAACAAAATCCGGCGGCGGCCCAACATAGGTTTGGTACGCCCGCACTGAATTTCCGGCCTGGGCTTCCTGCGCCGTCTTTAGATCGAGCGCACCGCTGCAAACCAGCTCGCCAAGCCGGTTTTGCAGCTGGTTCTTGGTGTGCGCGTCCTCATCGTTGCCTTCAAAAGTGCATGATTTGCTTGAGCGTCTCTTCCCGCCATCCAAGCGCCGCCGCCCGGCAGATCCTCATCCAGCCCTCTTGAACAACACCCCGTCTCTAATTCGTTTGCCAGCGTCAAAGGCGTTGACCAAATAAGGCGGGCAGGCGCTGTTTGCCTGAGGCGTGGTTTACCTATTTCCTCTTCAAAAGACCAGTTGCGGCCGTTAGCATCAGCGGTAGCGCGATCACACTGAAAAATGCGCATATAGCTAGCGTAGGTCTCGTAGAATATAGGTATCGGCTGAAATATAGGTATCAGCTGAATCCTGCGGTCAGAGGGCACCCAATCGCTCCGTGCAAATACTTCAACAAGCGGGACGTGTACCCGCAGCGCTACCCACATGCCGTCGGTCCACCGCCAAGAATCGGGCTCCCCCATTTCCTCTGTCCAAAACACCTTTTCCTTCGCAGCCCATTTTGAGGGAATTTGACTTCTTGCAATGATCGCTTCTTCGTACTCACTCTTCGGCGTAAAGCTGGGCGGATGTTGAACGCTTTCGCGACGGCTAAATAGCACTGTCGAACAAACAAGCGCAAGAACCCACAACCAGAAAAGCCGCATAACACGCACACCGTCTGCGACTGTGTAGAAGAGAACGGAGCGGCCCAGATACAAGAACAAACCGCTCAACCATTTTACCGGATGGCCGAGCCGCTCGCCCAGACTCAAAAACAAACCGCTCAACCATTTTGCCGGATGGCCGAGCCGCTCAAAATTAAAAAGCATTTGTCTGTCCAAATCCAGCCCTCTCCTGCGCAATGCTAAGTAAACGTCGTCAGCCTCTTCATCCTTACCGCGTTCGCACAGCCATTTCTCAATTTGTAAGTAAAAGCCTTCGTTGAATGGGTCCATCTGATCAAGAAGGCGGACGAACGGGTTGGCTGAATTGATCGCCTCGAGTTTACCAACGTTGATTTCATCAAACCGCAACCCCGAGAACCGGAACTTTGGACCCTCCCGCGCGGGCAGTTGACCCGAAACGATCAGTTCTCCAATCTCCGCGTGCTCGAGATCTACGCTGGTAGGCAACGTGACGGGTTTAACCCCATCTGCTGGCACGATGAAATGCAGTCGCAATACCCTAACCCGGGCGCGGGTTAGCAATACTTGGCCCTTTACAATCGGGGAAACCTCCTCCTGAGGGCCGTTATCAACGCGCGAGCTACTGAAGATTTCCCCTCTGATCACCGCGCCTCGCATGTCGAGGTCGCCTAGCACACGAGTCCCGACTAACTCGAAACCGCCTCCGATCTGAGAGTCAGGCAATTTCATATCGCCACGGACTTCGACTCCAACCAGCAGGCATTGCCCCCCCCACGCGAAGTGCGCGCCCATCCAAGTGCCCTCCTAGGATTAACGGCACGCATTTGGGGACGGCTCTCGATGTCCAGGAAAGATCGCTGCTCATAATCAAATCGCCCCCAACCCGAGCTCCCACTATTATTACAGCTGGTTTTATCACAGCTGGTTTTGAGGCACAACAATCGGATGGGGGTATCGTCACCTGGCGGTGCGGCTTGCGTCGGCGCTCGACTAGGCCGCGCTCAGCCAAATCTGCTTCTTCTTTCGCAGCGGCCTCGTTGCCGATGCTACAGCGCAAGAGGTAGAAGTCTGTACCCACCACCAAGTTGCGGGCGATCAATCCCCCGGCCGATCCAAGTGCCTAACTCCGCAAGCCGAGGATCGAACCTTTCTTCCTCGTTGCCAAATACGAGACTTGTTCCTAGCTTAGCGTCCCCGATTTTGACCTCCCCGGTGACGATGGCGCCGCTAAGATCGAGCGAATCGGCAATTTCTGCTCCTTCGGCATCGAGGGTACCGCGAAGCAAAAGGCCAGCAGCGGAAAGTTGGCCGGAGATTCGGGTCTTCCAAATTCGGATTCCGGGGCACAGAAACCCCTGGGGCACATTCTTTGGTTCGTTTATGCGCGCGAGTCGCAGGTTAGCGTGGCTGGCAATTTCGCAGTGCTCGAGAACCAGTCCGGACCTCGGATCGTCATACGGCCCAGTCCGGCACGCTGCAATAGTTTCGGGTTCGTTAAAATATCAGCCGGGCAGCGCTCGGCACCAGTCAAGGATTCCGCAACGGCGATTTTGGAGCCGCTCAACCCCAGCACCCCGTCGACTTGCGCCCCTGTCCAGTCAATTCCACCTTCGAACTTGCAACCAGCAAAGCTAACGCTCCGACCAAAACGCGCTTCGACGGCGAGGAATTGCGAATCAAAGGTACAATCCTCGCAAACGATATGAGCAGGGAGCCGGCAATAACTTAAATCCACTTTGCCTTTGATCGTGCATTTTCGAAGATCCACGGGTTTTCCAAAGCGTACGAGCTCGACAAACTTAGTGTGCGTAAGCACTTCGACCAACTGAACGGCTTCATCCATAGATGCCTCTTTTTCGATGAAATAAACAGTCTCACCGGCCGGGGCAATCACAAATTCAAAAGCCCAAATACTTACGGAGAAACAACTTAGCTAGTACCCCGTTTAATCGGGCCGTGCCGAACGAACGCTCCCGACGTGCGAGCAAATAGCGGCAACTGTCAATTGCGTGGTCAAGCTCGAAGTCCACAACATCCTCTGGGTTGTTTTCATCGCGCGAAGCGCTGGGCAGCGCCTCGCACAAGACCTTACAGGTTTCGAAGATTTTGAGCCGAGGTCCGCCATCAGGACAAGTCTCCCCCAAGTGCTGCATAATACTCTGGATGGTTGGCGTGTTACCGTATTAGGCATCAGAAATCGCCCCGCTCATTATCCGCCAGCGTCGAACAGTCCTCCGTCAGCCCTTGAAAGCATGATCATCCTCCTCATCGCAATCGTCACGCCAATCATCGCGGTCATCGTAGCAGTTCTTGCAGCAGGAGGAGTCGCAGTGCTGCTTCTCGCATTTCCCCATGCGGCAATCGTCGCAGCATTTCCGGCAGCAGCAGTCGGGCCAAATCGTGTAGGCCACGACCTCCAGGAACTTGACCGGCATCGTTGGGTCATCGCTATGGATGATCAAATCACACGATCGTGGACATTTTTCCGTCGCCTTGTAGCGGATAACCGCGCCCAGGCAGGAACCCGGATGGAGGGTCGCTGGGAATGGATTGTTAATCAACTTCCAATGTCGGTTCCTGTGCCTGAACGCCACGCTCGAGACATGAAGCTTGCAGTCGCCCACATTGCAGATTGAAATCGTGCGTTCAACGCTAAAGCACGCCTTCACGCCACCGAAGCACGTAGAACCGCTCACGGCGAGCTTGCCGGACGGCGCATCGCCGGTCACCACGATCGATTGAGGACTGGCAGGATCGTTGCTTGCGATGGTCAGCGTCGAGGAGGCTGGACCAATGCTGGTCGGCGAGAAGCGGATCGGGAGCGGTAGGGACTCCCCGGGTCCGATGGAAATAGGATAGGACACGACCTGAGGCACCAGAAATTCGGCGGAAGAGGAGGTGATGCCCGTGACGGAAAGGACACACGGCCCACTGTTGTTCAGGATCAAGGGTTCATCGACGAAGGAACCGATGCAGGCCGTGCCGAAGTTCGCGCTGTTGGCGATCGCAAGAACGAGCCGTGGCGCCTGCGTGGAACCGGACACCGATACGCTGTGCGGGCCAAGCAGGTCGTTGCTGAAGAACGTCAACGTGGCGCTGCTGCCACTCAGGCTCGTGGGTCGGAACCGGATCACGATATCCATGGATCCGCCGGGTCCGATCGCGAGCGGATACGAGACAACGGCGGGGATGACGAAATCCGGCGAGGACGACGTGATGTTCGATATCAGGAGCAGGCTGAACCCGGTGTTGTTGATGGTCAGGATTTCATCAGCAAAAGAGTTCAGGCAGACATTGCCAAAGTCCCCGGCGCTTGCGATAGCCGTTACAATGATCGGCGCCGGTGCCAGCGCTGCACGAAGTCGGAAACCGACGATACTGCCCCAGCCCGTGCAGGGATCCCAGCCGGGACCAGTGACGTAGAACGGCGCATCAGGCGGCACCGGACCGTTCCCGGAGTCATTATCGCCGAAGCGGACGTCATTGCAGATTTCAGGTCCATAGGTATAAAGGGTTGGATTGAGAAAACCCGCATTACGCCCCAAAAATGCGTTGATAACGGCGATCAGACCGGCATAGAGGGGGGCGACTAGGCTCGTCCCAAAGAACCCAAACTGCCCGGGACCGCCGACCCCGGCGAAGAAAAAGCCATTCATGGCGACCATTCCGGCCACGTCCGGAACTCCGCGCCGCGAATTGCCGTCATTCTTTGAGATCGGTGCAACGGCTGCCGCAGTCTGATACGGCGGGACAGGGAAACCGATATTATCGCTAACTCCTCCCCCGGTTGAAACATACGGGAAATTCTGAAACGGTGAGGCGGTATTTGCTTCACTCCACGCAAATTCTTCAAATGCAGTCGGCGTTATGTTCCCAACAATCGTGCCGCCGCAGGCCGTTACCCAGGGATCTCCATTCGGGTAGCTGACATGGCAACTGCCGTCGACAACCAGATCAGCGGACCCCCAGTCGCCGATTGCCATGAAGACCGTGATGCCGCGCGAGGCTGCGCTTTTCAGATATCCCGTAATTATGTTCGCCGCGGACCCCGAGGACACCGGGTTGCCGATCGTGGCTGGATCGTCGCGAAGCTGGAATCCCCAACTCGCGGTCAGAACGGATGGTGGATTGTCTCCAGGAGGCGGAAAAATCGCGCGATTCAGAAAGGCTTCCCAGCCGGCCTCCGAAGTATCGGTGAAGTAGACATTTATATTGGCTCCCTGTGCGATCGCTGCGGCGATCGAAACGTCCACCACGCATTCCGCGACCGCAGAGGTTGGGGAGCTGGTGACAAGCGACGTGTTGTTCCCATACGTCGTGCCGGATACTGTCAGCCCGATGTCCGTGAGGTTAGCTGGCTGCGTATTGTAGCCAGCAGGCAAGCTCGATATAAAGGCCGCAATGTCGGAATGGAGATATGCGGCAGCTTTGGCACCGCCGCCGGCATTCTCAAAGATGCCGATCGTTTGACCGGCTGCTCCAGTATTTGGAAAATTATACAATTGCGCAACGGCCGCAGGCGAGAGGTAATTTGCGGCTGGTGGGTCGCCGGTGCCGGTTCCCATCGGATGACCGAGTTGGCGATTGTTAAAACCGATGACCGCACTAACCACCTCGATGAGCTCGGACGGCAGATGAACGGGGCCTTCAAATCCGCGGTACACCTCCTGCTCGCTCGTTTGGCTCTCAGTGCCAAGGCCTTCCCGTCTGGGGACGGGGCGCGTGGCAACGGTATGGGGCGCCCGGTACCAGTTCAGCACGATGGCAAATGCGGCGTTGATCTTGGCGGCGGAGCCTTCGGCAACGATGCGGCGTCGCCCGGCGCTACTCTCGACGACACTCAGGCCTTTGGATTCGAGGAAATCGATGACTGCTTTGACATCCTCGTCGGTCGATCCGTAGGTCTGCATGTATTGTTCGGCCGACAGGAACTGCCGCTTTCCGGGGGGCGTATTTTGCCAATGCTCGAAATCGTGGTCTGCTGGGGCGTCCCGGCGCACACGCAGCAGCAGCGTCGCCGCGACCCGCTCCGCCTTCTCAACGGGACCGATGAGGGTTGAGCCCGGATCCTGGGGGCGCTCGCTTCCGGGGAGCGGTTTATATCCAGAGGGAATAGGCATGACCTTCATCCTCCGTTTTCACTTCGACGCCTGTTCCGATGCTGCCAATGATCACGTTGTGACCATCCTTTGAGATCTCGCCGAAGCGAGCTTGAGGGAAGTTAAGCATAGGTTTCAAGATGTTTCTTCTGTTTGGTGAAGGCACTTCTCGTAGGGGAAGTTGCTAGCTATCTAATTCGCGACAACAGGGAGAAACTGCAGATGCGCCTTCAGAAAAACTTGTGAATGCGCCATTTCTTCTAATTGAAATACAGAAACACATACAATTCGCGATAGGCTTTTCCAGAAGTACCTATGGCGTTAATCACGCTGCGGTGCAATTACCCGATTGGGTCATAAGAGCGTTGGCCTTCATTACCGCCGATTTTACGTTGATTCGATCGACGAACCAAGCTGTCGATTGCAGGTAAATCGTAGACCGGAGATGGGCTCCTCTTGCTCGCAGTCTACGATTCAACTGCAATCGACAACTGCTTTTTCCATTCCTGGTCTCCAGCTTCGTAAGATAGTCTGGACAGGTGCCCTCACTCTTTTCTTTGGTGGCTTTTTAGGAGGAATGCTCAAGGTTCTTCTCGACGAAGGGAGGAAGTGCCGATTACTAACATTGAGGGAAGACGTTTGGGGGACAGGTCAAATGTCCCTCTTCAATTCGTGCCAACCACTGCCGCGTGGGAAACCCGACAGACCGGAGGGCGCCGATCAAGCAGGCATTTGTGCACGGTGGCAATACTTCTTCACGCCGAGAACTCCGAGCAGGCGTCGCTTTGATTTCCCGAACAAGTCCGCGGCAATTTATTTCGCGCGGCGAAAACCCAGCTGCGGACGAAGGACCGGGATCATGTCATGCTTTAATGATGTCGCTCATTTCGGCCGTACGCATTGGAACGTAATCCAGAGCTCCGGATTATGTTCCGTTACTCCCCAAACCCCCGACCGAAACACGGACAAACGATCTTCAGTCGGAGCAATTAGCAGTTCTGGTTCGTTACGCGATGGTTTGGAAATTTCCACGAATTGGCTAATCGGAATGCTGATCGAATCACACAAAGAGAATGATCACCTAACCTCAGTCATCCGATCGCTGCCGTATTCGTTGCAAGCGCCGCCATTGCTGCAATCGGACGGCGGCGGGGTTGGCATAACCAGCGACGGCGGGCAGGTCGTCATGTCGTGTGGCGATCTGCCGGACCCGTGGATCTCAACCGATCACAAGCACGCAGTTATTTCGCTCCGTTAAGCCGTTCCGCTATCACGCGGGTCTAGATGCTCCCGGAGAACGCATCATAAAAAGCGCTCGATGAGCCGGCGCAATCTCCTGATCTCAGGAATCTACCGCTGCTTTTTCAGAAACTCGATCAGTTCCAAAGCCTGTTCTCCTGTCAGTTGCTGCCTGCCAGCTAGCCCAATAACCATCAACCTAAACCAACGCCCTCCCGGTCAATTTTATCTTCCTGCAAGCGGGTCAATGCCGGCTTCCCGTTGACAGATGGCGATCATTGAGGTGTTAAGAGGAAGGCCAACTCGAAACCATTCAGCGCGGCCGGTTGGCCTGGGTCATGCCTTAACAACTGCAACAGACGCCAGCCCGTCATTGAATACGCGTACAGCACGGGCTACACTGTGGAGGCGAAATCGAACATGATGCAGATCACGGTTGTTGCGCTCTACGGCGACAAGAGCACCGATTTCGCCGCGTTGATTACGCGCTGTCAAGAGCTCGGCCGGGGGGTACTCGGTGTTGGGCTCCGACTATATGACCTGTCTCAGATTCATGCGACGATTTTCGGTCTCGAACGGAAGATCGGGTCGGCGTTCTACAACGCCAACTTCTCAAGGTACCAAGGGCGCGATCTCGTGATGAACCTGGAGGGTATTCTTGATTACCTCCGTCGCTGCGGTCACTTCCCATTGGCAGTTCAGGTCGGAGGTTATGGGAAGCGCGATTACCCGTTCGTCAGCCGCCAGGCTCGCCCTTACGAAAGGTCGTTCTCAATCCAAGGTGATAAGGTGGTTGTGATGGGTTGGCCTATTCGTGGCAAGCCATTCCAGCAGCCACCCGCGACACCGTCCGCCTGGGTCCAGGAGGCGAGACTGTATCCGCTCACGCTCGACGTGGTGCGGCACGCTGCTCAAGTCTACGGTATCCTCCATGCCTATCATCGAGCCCTGACCGATGTCGATAATGATCTGTTCTTCCGAATAGGGCTGCTGGTTGACCAAACATCATTAACAGAAAGGGTACGTGACACACTGGAAACCGAAGCTCGCCAGTTCTTGAGCACACAGCCACCCTTGATACTCGACATACGCCTCGAGCAGGTATCAGTGGCCCTTTACGAAGAAGACACTCTTCCTAGGTCGTCCACCCGGGTATGGTCGTTGGCTGACCCAGACCTGACGGCGTCCGCACTCATGGAGGATCTCAGATAGTCGGCTCGCCTGGCACGCCGTAGGGCGTGGGTAACTTGCGAATTTCCAAAAATCAAGACTTTGACGTGTCGCCAGCTCCTCCGCAATCCACGACTTCGGCTTTTCAGTTCCTATGACCGTAACCGCCGTTGGTGCGAAAACGACCGGTTTAGCAACAACACACCGCTGTCTTCTCTTCGTGGGAAGAAGATGTTGCGAAACTTTGTTGCCTTTCCCTTTTGAATGGCAACGGATTATCGCAACAACGGTTCTAGCTCCTCGTTGTATTAACCGAGGTATTGGAGCGCGCCGCTTTTGTCGCGCAACGCCACCGACGATCCCGGATCGGCAAGTTGTGCCTGCACAAAGAACGTCAGCGCTCGAGGTTTCGACGTAGAGATCAGAACCTGGCTTGACACCCACGTCTGGTCCTGCGGAGGAATCTGGATGGCGTATGCCTCCTGATCCCGCTTAGAGGTGTTTGAAAAGTCCCCACAAATGCAGGGATTACGAGGGCCGAGTCCAGACCTCCCGGGTAATCGACCCAATTGCATTCAGCCTCATGCTCGATCGATCGGTGAAATCACGACTTTTCAAACACCCGCTCATTTACAGCCACGTATTATGGGACGTTCCGCCTGGACATGAACGAGCGATTAGCAATTGAAACGGACGTTGCCGCCTGACTCCTACTTTGCGGCTGGTGACAGCGTTGTTGGGTTTAAGCCCACTTGGAGCTTCGGGCGGCGCGATTTGGCTGCCCGAAGCTCCACAAATTACGTTAGTTCAATGGTCATTGCGATTCCCGTTCCGCCGCCGCCGAAGCCCCGCCCCGATCCCGATCTGGCGCGCGGCGTTTGGGCGGAGGGCGCCGCACTTCCGCCTGCCGCTTCCAGTGATTTCGGCAACGGCGCCGGGCGTCTTTGCAGCGCGCCGGGTTTGGTGTAGAACTATCAGCTGTAGAAACACTCATTTCCATTTTCCGGTTTGGATGGGTGATTTTGCAATGGTTCCGGGGGCGTTCTCAGCACTCCCGGTTCCAGTGAGGGATTCACCTCGCGGTGTCCTGACGCTGCGGGCGAGTTGGATTTCCTGCCAGCAGTGCTTTGTCGCCAACTGTGTTCTTATTAGCTCAAGTAATTACTTCACGGCCGGGCCGAGACGATCCGCGAGTTCCTCCCACGAAGCTATGACTTTATCGTTCGTGTTCAGGGCGCTTTGAACGTTGACCCGCAGGGCGCTCAGCGAGCATTCGATCAGATCCTGGTAAACGCCCAGCGTTTTCTCGAACAGATCAATCGTCTGATTGCTCATGCGGTTGAACGTCTCGACAAACTCCTCTCTACGCTTCTCATAACAGCGCATGGCCTCTTGACAGACCTCGTCAATGGTTTCCGACGTTGCCTTTTGGGTATCTGTAGCACTCATGTTCTTTCCTTGCTTCCTTTTTGTAAGGGCTCCGGGTGATTCCTGAGCTTCTGAATGGAACATCGCACCGATTTTCGAAACGTACCAATACGTTTTGTGCATACGCACAAATCCTTGGATTGTGCATCCAAAGAAAGGTACGCTGTATATGCCTGTAATTCCTCGACCTTCTGGCCGATCCTGCCTTTTGTGTCACAAATCTTAATGCATTAGCAAAACACGGTAACACAAAGGCAACAAATGGCGAGACGACTGACAAATGAGCGCGGATAACCGTCTTAGCTCTGTAAATTCGCATGGATGAAATTGACGCTCGCATCCACTGCAGTGGGTCGGTTTCTTGATTTTCGGTGCTGGTGGATGGTTCTGCCCTTCTGCCCCTGATCCAATTCACGACTCCGCATAACCGAGGCCTCCCCATATCAGCGTTTTGCAGAAGACGTTTGGGGGACAGGTCAATTGTCCCTCTTTAGGCCGCACCGCGATATTTGAAGCCCTGGTGGTCGATCAGGAGATCGAGCAGGCTATCACCTTCAATCAGTCGCCCCGCGAAATTCGCTCTTTAATGAGCGCGCGCGGTGAAAAGACG
>Ga0209656_10001960_pt1 | contig 13428 bp, 14 predicted proteins | sample BogFormECP12_OM2_FD_188239 | JGI IMG/M metagenome (GOLD analysis project Ga0209656, IMG submission 188239) | Bog forest soil microbial communities from Calvert Island, British Columbia, Canada - ECP12_OM2 (SPAdes) (version 2) | ecosystem: Environmental > Aquatic > Freshwater > Wetlands > Bog ... | reverse complement strand
GCTGCGCGCTACCCCTGCGACGGCTCGGCGTGGGCGCGGTCGCGCCTCAGAGCACGATCGCGCTGGGCACTTCCAGGACACGGCCGGTGATGTTCGAGGCGTCCTCGGAGAGCAGGAACGCGACCAAGGCGGCGACGTCGGCGGCGTTGCCGAACCGCCGCAGCGCGAGCGTCTCGGCCAGGTCGGCCCGGGGCCGTTCCGGCAGCAGCGCGGCCACGTCGCGGGCGCCTGGACCGGGCGCCACCGCGTTGACGCAGATCCCGAACCGCCTGGTCTGGCTGGCCAGCGCCTGGACGAACCCGGCGATGCCCGGCCGGGCCAGCGGGCCGGTGCTGCCGGGGGCGTGATCGTACTCCCCGCACACCGAGGAGACCGTGACGATCCGGCCCGATCGCCGCTCCATCATGGCGAACACGGCGGCACGGCACAGGTGGAACACGCCGTCCAGGCTGGTGTCGATCACCAGCCGCCAGTCGGCCTCCTCCAGCCGCGCCAGCGGGCCTTCCCGCGTGATCCCGGCGCAGCTCACCACCGCCTGCACCGGGCCGAACTCCTCCTCGGTGAGCCGGAACCAGGCGGTGACCTCGGCGGCGTCGGTCACGTCCACGTCGGTCCCGGTCACCCGGGCGCCGAGTTCGACGGCGGCTTTCTCCACTACGCGGGCGGACGGCCCGTCACCGTGGTAGCTGAAACCGATGTCCCAGCCGTCCGTAGCCAGCCGGCGCACGGTGGCCGCGCCGATACCACGCGAGCCGCCGCTGACCAACGCGACCCGGCCAGGCTCCTGGCTCAACTCTGTCTCCTTCTCCCCCGCCCCTAACATTGACACCACGGTGATGCCAGGAATCGTAACGCCACTCCTGTCGCTAAGATTAACGGAGGGTGAATAACAGGTTGCGGCGGGTCGGCCGGAGCATCATCCCAGCTGGATTGCGTCTCTGCGCGCAGCTGGAGCCGCGTCTTTTGGCATAGCCTGAACCGTGGACTTGCTACGGATTGGGACCCTTGGTTCGTCGCGTATTTCCGGGGCCGCCCTGATCGATCCGGCCACGAGCTGCGCCGGCGGGCAGGTGCGGCTGGAGAACTTCATCTTGGCCCACCGGGGGCGGCTGGTAGCGACGCGGAACGGATCCGTGGTGGCCGACGAGCAGGGCGGCGGCGACTCGACCTACGTCGGCCAGCTTCGCGCGTTCGCCGCCGCGATCGCCGCGGGCCCCGGGGCTGCCCCGGTCCCGACATCGGCGGAGAACGCCGTGGTGAGCATGCGCCTGATCGATGACGCATACCGCGCGGCCGGCTTGCCGCCGCACCCCGCAGGATGACCCCGGCCGGCCTGGAGGCGGCGCGGTTCGCCGCCGACCTGATCAGGATCGACACCACCAACCGGGGCGGCGGTGACGCGCGGGAGCGGCCGGCGGCGGAGTACGTGGCGGCGCGGCTGGCCGAGGCCGGGCTTGAGCCGGTGCTGCTTGAGTCGGCGCCGGGCCGGGCGAACGTGGTCGCCCGGATCAGCGGCACCGGAGCCGGCGGGGACGGGACCGAGGCGGGGGCCCGGCAAGAGACCCAGGCGGGGGCCCGGCAAGGGACCCAGGCGGGGGCCCGGCAAGGGACCCAGGCGGGGGCCCGGCAAGGGACCCAGGCGGGGGCCCGGCAAGGGACCCAGGCGGGGGCCCGGCAAGGAGCACAGGAAGGAGCCCTGCTGCTGCACGGCCACCTGGACGTGGTGCCTGCCGACCCGGCGGGCTGGTCGGTGCACCCCTTCTCCGGCGAGATACGCGACGGCGTGCTGTGGGGGCGCGGCGCGGTCGACATGAAGAACGCGGACGCGGTGCTGCTCGCGCTGGTCAGCCAGTGGGCACGCAGCGGAACCCGGCCGCGGCGGGACATCGTGCTCGCGTTCACCGCCGACGAGGAGGACACCGCGGAGTTCGGCGCACGTTGGCTCGTCGAGCGGCATCCGGAGCTGTTCGAGGGCTGCACCGAGGCCGTCGGGGAATCCGGCGCGTTCACCTTCCACGCCGGCCCCGGGCAACGGCTCTACCCAATCGCCTCCGCCGAGCGGGGTATCGCGTGGCTGAAGCTGACCGCGCGCGGCCGGGCCGGGCACGGCGCCAAGCCGAACGAGGCGAACGCGGTGACCCGGCTGGCCGAGGCGATCGCCAGGATCGGCGCCTTCGCCTGGCCGGTCCGGCTGATCCCGACGGTGCGCGCCGCGGTCGAGGCCATCGCCGCTTCGGCCGGGGTGCAACTGCCGGACGGGGCGCTGACCGGCGGCCTGACCGCGGAGGAACTGCTGGCCCGGCTCGGGCCCGCGGGAGCCCTGGTCGCCGGGACCGTGCGCAACAGCGCCAACCCGACCATGCTGCAGGCGGGCTACAAGATCAACGTGATACCGGGCGAGGCGGTCGGCCATGTGGACGGCCGCGTCCTGCCTGGCTGCGAGGCGGAGTTCCGCGCCAGCCTGGACGAGCTGACAAAATGGGGCGGCGCCGACGTGACCTGGGAGTATGCGCATACGGAAATACCGCTGGAGGCACCGCTTGACGCCCCGGTGATGGCCAGCATGGCGCAGGCGCTGCTGGCCGAGGATCCGGGCTCGACCGTCGTGCCCTACTGCATGAGCGGCGGCACCGACGCGAAGCAGTTCTCCCGGCTCGGCCTGACCTGCTACGGCTTCACCCCGCTGGTGCTGCCAGAAGGCTACGACTACTACGCCATGTTCCACGGCACCGACGAGCGCATCCCGCTGTCCGCTTTGGACGCGGGTGTCCGGATCATGGATCGGTTCCTCGCCCCGCCAGCGGGTTGATCAAGAAAAATACTGATCTTTTCGGCCGAACGTTTCCGCAGCTCGGGGCGCTTAGGGCCGATGTGTCACCAGGGAAGAACGGGGTCGGGTGGCATCTTGTGGCGCAGACGGGGCATGGCTCTACCTGTCTGGTGATGGGCAGGAGGTAGTCAATGACCGTAGTTGAGGTACCGTCCGGCACGCACGCGGGGAACAGATGGCTCGGCGGACGATTGCTGGGCGGGCGATTCCGGCTAGACGAGCGAATCAGCCTGGACGATCAGGTCAGCGGGCCGTGCGGCTTCTCATGGGAGGCGCGCGGCTTTTCTTTGTGGAAGGCCAGCGACCAGCTGCTCGGCCGGCCCGTCACGATCTACCTGCTGCCCCCGGCGGTTCCCGTCCCGCGCCGCGTGGTCGAGGCGGTGCAGTCCGCCGCCAAGGTGACCGACCCGCGGCTGGCGGCCGTCTACGACACTGATTTCGCCCCCGAGTGCCCCTACATCGTGTCCGAATGGGCCCCTGGCACGCCGCTGGAAGACCTGGTGCTCACCGGGCTGCCCCGCCCGGCCCTGGCCGCCGCCATGATCGCCGACGCGGCCGACGCGCTCGCCGTGGCGCACCAGGCCGGCCGGCCGCACCTGCGCCTGACCCCGCGCTCGCTGCGCTGGGACCCCGGCAGCGGCCTCAAGATCACCGGTCTCGGCCTCGACGCGGCGCTGTGCGGCGCGGCCGCGGACAACCCCGTGGCGGCGGACACCATGGCGCTGGGCCGGATGCTCTACGCCCTGCTGACCGGGTACTGGCCCGGCGACGAGGCCCAGCCCAGCACCGGCCAGCCGGCCACCGCCCAGCCCAGCACCGCCCAGCCCACAACCGCCCAGCCCACGACCGCCCAGTCCATGACCGCACTGCCGCCGGCGCCCCGGTATAAGGGCCGCGTGTGCACGCCACGGCAGGTCCGGGCCGGGGTGCCCGCCATCCTGGACGCCATCACCTACCGCGCGCTGCACGGGCAGGCCGCGGACGCCCCGCTGCGGGCGCAGACTCCGGCCGGGCTGGCCATGGCGCTTCGCATGGTGCAGCGGCCGTCCTACCAGATGGAAAGGCCGGAGGAGGAGGAGGAGGGCCCGCCGCTCCGGACGCGGCGGAGCGTCCCCGGACGGCACGCGCGGCATGCCCGGGCCGGCTTCGGGCACCGGATCACGCTGTTGCGCCCCGCGGTATGACGCCGGACCTTACCCGGGCGTGAGCAGGGTACGGACCCGTTCCTGGCCCAGCGCCAGCAGCAGCGTCGGCAGCCGCGGGCCGGTGTCCTTCCCGATCAGCAGCTGGTAGAGCAGCTTGAACCAGGCCTTCTGGGCGGCCTTCAGCTCGTCCGTCGGCGGGGCGCTGATCGGCAGGCCGCGCTGCAGCTTCGGGATGCCGTACAGGAAGGTCGTCAGGCCCTCCAGGGTCCAGTCGGCCGCCATGCCCTCGGTCAGCAGCTTGACCGCGTCGCGTTCGGAATCGGTGAGGGCGGCCAGCCGGTCCGCGTCGGGCTCGTCGCGGACCTGGGTGCGGTCGGCGGGCGCGGCGTATTCGGCCACCCAGGCCTGCGCGCAATCCAGCCGGGGCCGGACCTCGTCCAGCGAGCCGACCGGGGCATCGGCGGTCAGCAGCCGCAGGATGCGCAGGATCTGCGCCTCGTCGCCGGCCGTGATGTCCGCCACCGAGGCCAGCGTGCGGAACGGCAGCGGCCGGGGGGTGACCGGCAGTGGCCCCTCGGCGGTGCCGGACGCGCGGGCGAACACCGCCCGGGCCGGGGTTTTGGCGGTTCCCTCCGCGACCCGGCGGGTCAGGTCGTCCCACTCGTCGTAGACCCGGCCCACCTCGGCGTCGAAGGCCAGGGTGATGGACTGCTCGGGACGCCGCCGGGCGTACAGCCAGCGCAGCAGCGGGGCCTCGAAGATCTCCAGCGCGTCCAGCGGCGTCGGCGCGGCGCCGGCCGAGCTGCTGATCTTCGACGAGCCGCCGGTGAAGCCGACGAACGCGTACCCGAAGTGCAGTGGCATCTGGCCGCCGAAGATCTCTGACACCAGGTGCCCGCCGACGGTGAAGCTGGACCCGGGCGAGGAGTGGTCGACCCCGGCCGGCTCGAACGTCACGCGCTCGTAGGCCCAGCGCATCGGCCAGTCGACCTTCCAGGCCAGCTTCCCGGCGACCGCCGCGATCGGCGTGGGCCCGACCCGCGCGCCGCAGGCGCAGATGTAGGTGATCTCGGTGGTCTGGTCGTCGAAGGCGGTGACCGTGGTGTCGTCACGGCCGCATACCGCGCAGTACGGCCGGAACGGGTAGTACACCGCGGTCTGCGGGTCGTCGTCATCCGGCTCGGTAGCGCGCTTGGTCTGGTACCTGGCCAGCACCGCGCCGATGTCGGCCCGGCGCCGCATCGCGGTCACGATCTGCTCGGTGTAGGCCCCGGAGGTGTACATCTGGGTCTGGCTGATCTCGGTGACCACGACGCCGAGCCGGGCCAGCGCCTCGCGCAGCGGCTCCTTGAAGTGCTCGGCCCAGCTCGCGTGCCGGCCGCACGGGTCGGGCACCGCGCTCAGCGGCCGGCCGATGTGCTCGGCGAAGGAGTCAGGGAAACCCTTCGGGACCCGGCGCAGCCGGTCGTAGTCGTCCCAGGACAAGATGTGGCGGCAGGGCGCGCCCTGCTTGCGGACCTCGTCCGCGATCAGGTGCGGGACCATCAGTTCGCGCAGGTTCCCCAGGTGCACCGGCCCCGACGGGCTGATCCCGGACGCGCAGGTCGGAGCCAGGCCGGGATGCCTGCGTTCTGCTTCGGCGCGCACCCGGTCGGCCGTGCGCACTACCCAGTCATCGGCCGGAGCCACGGGACAGGCCACCTCCATCGTCTTCCGCAGGCATCAGCGTACAAGCAGTCGCCCGCGGTCGCGCCGTGGTGGACCCCCGCGCTGGCGATCGCCGCCGCAGGGTTTGGGTCAACTGCCCCCGGACTAAATGCGCCGCGTGGTTCCAGGCGGGAAGGAGTAGTCACCCCAACGGGGTGAGTTGAAGGGCGGAGCGTCGGCGAAGCTCAGGTGCGGATCTGTGCCCGTGGCCACCGTCTTGATCCGGTTGAAGCTGAAGCTGGCAGGCCGCCCCCCTCACGCGGCCTGACTAGCTCCATTCTCCGGACCGGATCCGGCCCGGAGAACCCGGGAAAACTAGGGTGGACCCGGGAAACCGGGGCGTATCAGCGCAGGCCGCGTTCTTCGGCCAGCAGTCGCGCGGCGTGGGTGGGCGTGATATCGGCCTGCGCTCCCGGATGGGTGCGCAGGTAGATGTCCTTGATGTTCTGCAGGTGTTCTGCGAGCGTCGCCTCCGTGATGCCCATCTGCGCGGCGGCCCGCCGCTGCGGCATACCCCGCCGCCCGATCAGGATCAGCACTTCGCTTTGCCGCGGTGTCGGCTGCAGGAGGCCGCGCCGCCTGCGTTCGGTGTCCAGGATCCGGGCGTAGATGGCGCGTATCCCGGTCGGATCGGCGCCTAGCCGTTCGGCGATCTCCTGCGTGGTGTCGCCCTGGGCGATCGCCCGGAGAACGCTCAGCTCAGCTGGCCCCAGGTCACCGTGGCGAAGCGGGCGCACCTGGGCGTCGGTGAGCAGATGCCCGGCCAGCTTGGGCCCGATCCAGCAGCCGCCGGCGGCGACTTCGGCCGCGGCGGCGCAGATGGTGCTGGTCTTCTCGAGTTTGTCCGCGAACCCCTGCGCCCCGGCATCGATAGCGTCCAGGATCTCCTCCCCGGTGGCGGGCCCGGAGATGGCCAGGACCCGCAAGCCGCGGCGGGCCAGCGCGGAGACGGTCTCGCGGATCGGCACCTGGCCCAGGTGCAGATCGGAGACCACCACGTCGGGCTGCACGCCGTCGAGCTGATCCGGGCTGGTCACCATGGCCAGCACGGTGAAGCCTGAGCTGATGAACCCGAGCACGAGCCCGTCGGCGTTGGACGGGTAGTCCTCCACTACGGCCACGCAGATCCGCACCCCCTCAGCCATGGCCGTCTTCCACTGCGACCTGGGTCGGCTGGCGGTCCGGGGGCGGCCAGGTGATGGTCACCGCGGTACCGCGGCCGGGGGCCGAATCCACCAGCCATTCGGCGCCGTGCCGCCGCAGCGCGGTGAAGGTGCTGGCGAATCCCCCGCCGGGCACGACGGCCGACGGATCGAACCCGGGCCCGCGATCGCGCACCGTGATCTGGCCCTGCTCCACGGTGGACTCGACGTACAGGTTGACCTGGCAGCGCGCCCCGGCGTGCCGGATCACGTTCCGCAACGCCTCACCGACCGCCGTGCACAGCGCCTCGATGAGGTCGCGCGGCGGCTCCACCGTGATGACCAGGACCGACTCGAGGACCAGCATGTCGGCGCAGCGGTCGATGGTCTCGTTAAGCAGCGCGGTGAAGTCCCGTGCCTCCTCGGTCTGGTGGCCCCCGGCTCTCGGATCGGCGATCAGGCGGCGGGCCCGCCTGGCCGCCCGCCGGGCGTCGCGGATGAACCGCTCGCTGATGGGTTCCCCGGCGATCAGGAACTCCACGATCGGCAGCAAGTGATCGTGGATCTCCCCGTGCACCCGCTCCCGCTGCCGGGCCGCCTCGGCTTCGACCGCGCCGCGCTGGGCCGCTTCCTGTGCCTGGTCGGTGACCGCAGCCAGCGCCCGGAACTCGCGCATGGACAGGGCGGACACCACGTACCAGACGGCGAAGCCGAGCAGGTCGGAAAAGAGCTTGAGGGTGACGTCGGGCAGCAGCGCCAGCACCCAGCCGGCCATCAGCGCCGCCACCGCCAGCACCTGGACGACGCCGAAGGTGAAGGCGAAACCCACGATCGCCGCGCCGGCCAGCACGGTGGGTAGCAGCTCCGTCGCGACCTCGTTGCGCATATCCGGCGCGGCCGCCCGGGTGCCGATCAGCATCAGCGCCAGGCAGAACAGCACGTCCACGGTGACCAGCAGCCGGTCCCGCAGCGTCCTGGTGCCCAGGACCCAGACGGCGAACCAGGCGGCTTCGCACGACGCCGCCACGGCGGCGCACACCGCGATCCACGGATGAGCCAGCGACCCCCAGATAAACAGCGGAAGGTACGCGAAGAACGAGGCGCCCACCCGGACGTAGACCAGCATCCGGCTGGTCCGGTACTCGGTCCTGAGCACCATCCCGTCCGTGCCGAACTCCCGGATCCCCGTCTCACCTGCCACAGCCCATCTCCCAACCCATCTACTATGGGACGTCGCCCACCGGCCCGGAATCCCGCAAAATCTCGGGTATCCGACGGCGAGGAGCAATCATCATGTGTATCTACCCCGCGGACCAGGGGGTAGATACACGTGATGCCGGACTGGGCGGCCAGCATGCGCCCCGAATAGGTGACATAAGGGCACGCACCACGGCCCGTTCGGACTGAAAATTGTCTTTATGCCCGACGGTGCGGTACTGACGGTCCTAGATGGAGTCCTGGAGCGGGTCACCTACCTGCCCGAGCCCGACCTGGTCGCGGACACCGCGAAGATCCTCGACGTGCCGGCCGGGCTGGTGGTGGACATCGTGGCGCGGCGGATCCCGTCGAAGTTCGGCCTGGACCCGCGGCGGGACGTGCAGGTGCGGCGGCTAGGCCGGTGTCCTGAGCCGGCGACGATCCGGGCTCTCAATGCGCTTCATCTCACCGCCGATGCTGTTTGACCGCTGTTCACGCGCCTGCGATAGGCTTCGCCTCGCACTTGACCTTCCGGAAATTTCTGCCGCCTCCCCGCGATTTCGCGACCAGAAGGATCGCCGCCCATGACCACGAGGCATCCCCTAACGAAGCTCGCCCAGCGCGGCAAGGTCACGTTCACCGCGGCCGTGCTCGGCGCATGAGACTCCTTAGGACGCGCGGAGGCCCAGCGGGCACGCACGTAAGGCGGCCCGCGACCGGCATTCAGCAGCGAATTCGCAGTTCCCGCGCCAAGGCCCGGGGTCGCGGCCTCGGGCCCAGCGCCGTGATCACGCCATGAAGAACGCGCTGAGCGGGCTGGCCTGGGTGGGCCTCTACCTATTCTTCTGCCTGATACCGCTCGTGCTGGCCGTGGGCCAGAGCAGGCCACCAGGCCGCCCGTTCGTCGTTGAATTCTCGGTGGCGCTTGGTTTCGTGGGTCTATCGATCCTGGTCCTGCAGTTCGCGCTGATCGCGCGCTTCAAGGCAGTCGCCGCGCCGTTCGGAATCGACGCGCTGCAGCAGTATCACGTGCAGATTACGTTCGTCGCGCTGGCGTTCGCCCTGGCGCATCCGGTCTTGCTGTTCATCACCGATTCCAAATATCTTGCCCTCCTGAACCTGCTGAACGCCCCGTGGCGCGCCCGCTTCGCATTCACGAGCGTCGTCGCGCTTCTCGTGCTCGTCGGGCTTTGCGTGTGGCGGCGCGCCCTTCACCTCAGCTACGAGTGGTGGCAGGCGACGCACGGGCTCCTCGCCGTCATCGTCGTGCTTTTTGCGCTGCTGCACGCCAGCCTGGTCGGCTACTTCGTCACGGGCCTGCTTCGGCACGTGGTCTATGACGGGTACATCGGCGGGCTCATCTTCCTGCTCGTGTGGATCCGCCTCGTCAGCCCGCTGATCAGGCTGCGGCGCCCGTGGCGCGTGGTGCGGGTGGACGCCGAGCACGGCGGCACCAGCACGCTGGTGATCGAGCCGGTCGGCCACCAAGGGTTCCGGTTCGACCCCGGGCAGTTCGGGTGGATCGCGGTGGGCCGGTCGCCGTTCTCGATCACCCAGCACCCCTTCTCATTCTCTTCCGCCGCCGACACTCCACCCGGCGGACCAGTCACCATGACGATCAAGGCGGCCGGAGATTTCACCAAGACCGTGCCCGACGTGACGCCGGGAACCCGCGTTTATCTCGACGGTCCGCACGGAGTTTTCTCGATGGACCGGCGCCAGGCACCGGGATACGTGTTCATCGCGGGCGGTGTCGGCGTGACCCCGATGTACAGCATGCTGCTGACCATGCGGGAGCGCGAGGATGTCCGGCCCGTCACGTTGTTCTACGCCAGCGCGAGCTGGGACGACGTGGTGTTCCGGGACGAGCTGGCGGAGCTGAGCAAAACCATGCCCAATCTTCGGGTCGTCCACGTGCTCGGACAGCCGCCGGAAGGCTGGACGGGCGAGTCTGGCCGCATCACGCCCGACGTACTGCGGCGTCACCTCCCTTCGCAGTACCGCCGCTACGAGTACCTCATCTGCGCGTCCTCCGCCATGATGGACGCCATGGAGAAAGCGCTGATCGCGGTGGGAGTGCCGTTCCGGCAGGTCAGCACCGAGCGCTTTGACATGGTCTGAGGGAGGCCACCTTGCGCCAGGCCTGGGCGACCCGGCTGGTCGTCATCATGGGATGCCTCCTGCTCCTGGCCAGCTTGCTTTTCGCCCTAGCCCAGACGTGAAGCCGGAAGGTATCGCGGCGCGTCAGTGCTGTGCGGCCAGCTTCGCCGCGGTTGGTTCGGCCGCCGGCGACCTGACCAGCTGCCAGAGGATCAGAGCCAGGACGGTCCCGCCGATCATCCGGAAGGCGTGCACCCACACCAAGGGCACCAGGGCGGCTTCGCGCGGCTTCTTCGCCAGCCACGGCACGACGTACCAGAGCGCGATAAGCGCATACGCGACGAGGCTCAGGGTGAACTGAGTGCCGAAGAGCAGGATTGGCTTCATGGTTTTTCTGCCTCACAAGGACCGGGTAGCGGTTCGAGGTAGGAGCGGAGCTTGAACTGCCCGAACGAGCCCGGCAGGACGAACGCCGCGATCTCGGCGATCTGGTCATCACGCAGCGTGAGAACGTCCAGGCTGTGGGCGAGGTACCGGCCGGTGGTCGCGTCTAGCCGGTAGTGACCGAAGGCCAGCTGCCCGTTCGCCCGGGTCGCGATGAGCCTGGAATGGCCTGGTCGCGCCATGAGCGACGTCGCCAGGAACTCGCGTATCGCCGCCCGTCCGGTGAACCAGCTGAGCAGCGGGGGCATCGAGAGGACGGCGTCGTGGGTCAGCATCACGACGAGGGCGTCGACGTTTCCGTCATGCCACGCGTTGACGTACCGTTCGACGATGCCGCGGAGGGCGTCGTCGCCTAGGCGCCGGAGTGTCATCTGCTGGCTCGGATGCCTGGGCCGCCCCCGCACGGCCTTATGAGCGCGCTGGAGCAAGCTGTACACAGATGCCCGCGTGGTCTTGAGCATCGCGGCGATCTCGGCGGCGGTGAAGCCCATCACGTCATGGAGGATCAGCGCCGCGCGCTGTCCAGGCGTCAGGAGCTGCACCGCCGCGATGAACGCCAGCTCCACGCTCTCGCGCTGATCGTAACGAGCTTCGGGCGTGGCCCTGGCGTCGGCGGCGAGCTCAGGCTGGTCAGGGAAGGGCTCGATCCAGGCCGGCTCCGCCTGCGGCACCCCCGGACGGTCGTGCGGGTCGACAGCCGGCCCGTAGTCCATGGGCAGCACGCGCAGCGGCCGGCGTTCGATGATCTTCAGGCACGAGTTGGTGGCGATGGTGTACAGCCAGCCCCGCAGCGAGGTGCGGCGCTCGAAGCCAGGCATCCCCCGCCAGGCCCGGACCAGGGCCTCCTGCAGCGCGTCCTCCGCGTCGGCCGGCGATCCGAGCATCCGGTAGCAGTGGGCGTGCAGTTCGGCACGGTAGGCGGTCACCAGCTGGCCATAGGCCTGCTGGTCACCGTGCTGAGCGGCGGTGATGAGGGCATCCTCGTCCGTCATGGCCGCCAGCCGGCCTTGGCCTGCCACAACGCGAGATCGCCCGCCGCCGGAGTGGTGACGACGCTGCGCCACCCGCGCGGGCCTTCCCGCGGCGCCAGCAGCACCGAGGCGCCCAGCTGGCACGCCTGCTCAGTCGCCCGCTGCACGTCGGCGACGCCGACGTACGGCAGCCAGGACGGCGGTCGCTGGCCGCATTCGACGATCCCGCCGCCCATCTTGGCGCCGACCGAAAGCGCATGGTAGTCGCGGCCGACCACGCTCACCGGCCACGATGGCCAGCCGAGAAGCTGCCACATGAAGGCACGGACCTCAGCCAGGTCATGGGTATGGAGCTCCAAGTGCACCACGCCGTCGTGCCGGGAATGTTTCATCGCCGCGCTCCTGCAGGATGGTCGTGAGCCCGGGGCTCTCGCTCCGGAAAAAACCTGCGTGCTAGACAGGATCCCTAGTCGCAGCCGAATTCATCGCATCGGGCCGAATCCGGGCTGGCCCGGGGCCCGGGGCCCGATAGCCCGGCCCGGTACCGACGGGGGAAGCGGCGGCCGGCCATGATGAGAACGTGGTAACCGCACCCAAAGCGCCGCCGGCTCTCGGTGCGGCGCGATGACTGTACTGGTCGGCCGCCGCGAGTCGTTTAATGCCGCGCACCAGTTGTGCGACCCGGGGCTATCCGACGACGAGAACCGGCGCCTGTTCGGGAAGTGCGCGAACCTGCACGGGCACAACTACGTCCTGGAGGTCGTCGTGGCCGGCGAGGTCGACCAGGCCAGCGGCTATGTCCTGGACCTGAAAGTGCTTTCTGACGTGATGAGCAGGCAGGTCATCCGGGACGTAGATCACCGCAACCTGAACACCGACGTGCCGTGGCTCAAGGGGCGCATCCCCACCACGGAAAACCTGGCGCTGACCTTCTGGGAGCGGCTCAAGGCTGAGCTTCCCGACGGGCTGCTGCGGTCGGTGCGGGTCTGGGAGACCGATAAGAACTGGGCGCAGGTCGGTGATCAGGGCTGAGGCCCCGGCCCGGGCGGGCCGGGACGTACAGAAGCGCTACACGGTCGCGGACCTGCGCATGTTCACCCGCGAGGAGGCGAGGCGGTTTGACCCGCACGGGGACGGTGATCCGCAAACCGACCTGGTGCTGGCCTGGGAGCTGCTGTACCGGCTCGAACCGGAGCTTTACGACCGGCTGGCCAGCGCCGAGCGGCTGCACCCCGGCGTCGTCGGCTGGCTGCCGCGCGCCGCGGAGCGGATCGCCGAGGTCGGCGCGGGCGCCGGACGGCTCACGCTCGAGCTCATCGACCGCGGCCGGGAGGTTGTGGCGATAGAGCCCGCCCGGCCGTTGCGCCAGATCCTGAGGCGGAAGCTCGCGGCCGCGGATCACGGTGACCGGGCCCGGGTGATCCACGGGTTTTTCGACCAGCTGCCGCTGCCTGACGATTTCGCCGACCTGGTGGTGGCCTGCTCGGCCTTCACTCCCGACTCGGGACATGGCGGCGAGGCCGGCCTGGCCGAGATGGAGCGGGTGGGCCGGCCGGGCGGCTGCGTCGCCATCATCTGGCCGAACAACCTCGACTGGCTCGCCACCCGCGGCTACCAGTACGTCTGCTTCCCCGGGCCGATGTCCGTCGAGTTCGGTAGCTACGACGAGGCCGTCGAGCTGGCCGGGATCTTCTATCCTGGCGCGGCCGACCAGGTCCGCCGACGCGGCCAGCGGCGGGTTCCGTTCGAGGTGCTGGGCATCAACCCGCCTCGCGACCTGGCCTTTAAGGTACTGGCCCCATGAGGCTGGCACCGTGAGGCTGGCACTATGAGGCTGGCACTATGAGGCTGGCACTATGAGGCTGGCACTATGAGGCTGGCACTATGAGACT